>SDBV01011476.1_pt1 | contig 11477 bp, 7 predicted proteins | sample 2277081 | NCBI WGS metagenome assembly SDBV01 (sample SAMN10402039, study PRJNA504765) | marine sediment metagenome | isolation source: marine sediment core GS10_PC15, 223 cmbsf | place: Arctic Ocean: Southern Knipovich Ridge | collected 2010
AGATGGTAACTAGAAGATAAACACCACCACGGGGTGTCACAAAAACCCTCCTGATGGATCTAAAGATAGTTTGGATTATTAGCCGACACGGCCGGATAGCCAGTAGGCAAGATGTGGATGGGAGTCTCCGATGTTGAAGCGCTTTGTACTGCTTATTACAACGACAGCGTTCGTCTTGGCGTTTAGCGCTGCCGGGATGTCCAGCGCACGGACCACGTTGGACCGAACCATTGTCGACTCAAACGGAGACAACGTCCTGGAGTACGGACCGGGCGATGTCGATATGGGAGGCGGCACCCCGCACTACGAGCGCGAGGAGTTAGGAACCGCAAACACGAACCGAAGAAGGACCCGCCGTAGATTGTTCACCATGGGTCAGATGACTGACTTCCAAACCAAGAATGTTGAAGGCCCGTTATATGTTGAGGATTTGGACGACGTCAACCCATGGGTGCTGGGAGATAATGTCTTCGGTGCTGCTTACCGCCCGCAGGAGTCCTTGGGACTGCAGACCACCAACTCCGCAGTTAAGTCGATGAACAGGGTTATGTCTAAACAGTCCAAACGCCGCCCAGAGCTCGTGTTCCTGACCGGGGATAGCACCGACAACATGCAACAAAACGAAACGGAGTGGTACATCGACGTGCTGGATGGTGGCCAGATAGACACCGACTCCGGAGACCGTGCATACGACCCCGGCTGGGAGTGCTTTCCCACCCTCTATCCAGACCGTGTCTACTAGGGCGTACGTGACGGCGGTGATGGCGGTTGGTACGAGCCCGACGGGGACAATCTGCCGGGAAAGAGGGAGGGAGACGGCTATTCGAGCAGCGATAGTGAGAACTTCGCCGAAGTAGGTCGTCACATCGCATCGCGCAACTTCCCCGGGCTGTTCGAAAAAGCTATGCAACCATTCACCGCAACTGGCCTGAACACCCCCTGGCTCACCGTCTTTGGAAACCACGACAATCTTGTCTGGGGCAACATCCCCAAGGGCACGCTGAACCCTGTATACCTAAGGTCAAACGAGGGCATGTCAACAGGCTGCCTCAAGGACGTAAACGGAAACTACCCCGACCTGGACTGGGTCGAGCCAGACCTCAAGCGCCATCTGCTTACCCAAAACGAGTGGGTCTCAAAGCACTTCGACAGCCCGTCTTCACCCGGACCGGTGGGCCATGGGTTCACAAGTCCGTCGGGGCCCGGCTACTACACCTACGAGTTGACCGATGGGCTGAGGATGATTGGCCTTGATTCGGTAAATCACGAGGGCCTCTCGAACGGCACCATACGCGATCAGCAGTTCAACTGGCTTTCTAGCCAGCTCTCGCTCGCAAATAACCGGGGCGAGAAGGTGATCGTAATCGCCCATCACTCGCTACGGACAATGAACAATATGGACGCATCTGGTTGGGAGAACCAGCACTGCGGCCTGATCGACTCACCGAATTGGCCCCAGCCTGGAGCCCATCAGTGCAACGATGACCCTCGCAACGAGTCACTGGAGGAGCTCTTCTATCGCAAGGGCAACGTGGTTGCCTATATCGCGGGACACGAGCATAACAACAACATCGAGCCGCGCCGAGAACAAGGAGGGCCTGGTCGCTTCTGGGAGATAACGACCGTCTCGGAGATCGACTGGCCCCAGCAATCGAGCCTATTTGAGATCTACGACAACCGAGACGGCACCTGGTCGATCTTCCGAACCCTGGTGGATCACAATGCGAACCCCGACCCAGGCGCCAACCCCAATTTGAACGACCCTGACGCCCTTGCCTCTATAAGCCGGGAGCTTTCATTCAACGACCCTCAGGGTCAGAACGCCGAGTACGGCACCGACCGTCGTGGCGACCGTGAAGACCGCAACGTGGAGCTTTTGCTCGACGGATTCAACAAGGCACCACGCTGTGACGACACCTCGTCATACGATCTGTCAGATGTCCAACAGGTCTTCAGGCTTCCCTGCGATGACGACGACCCCGACGACAATCCAAACAACTTGACCTACGAGATCGTTGGGGATCCACCTCCTAGCAGTATCGGCAACTTCATACTCGATGAAAATACCGGATGGGTCTTCTACAACCCCGCCCCCGGCTACACGGGCACGTTTAGGTTCAGGTTCAAAGCCTGCGACGACGGCGCCCCCACCCCGAGGAGCCAATGCTCTGACCCAGCAACCGCCACCGTGACGGTAATGGAGGAGCAGAACCGCCCGCCTGTCTGTTGGGATTCCTCGTTTACGGTCCCACCAGTAGGAGGGATGATCCAGGTATTCAATCTGACCTGCGTCGACGACGGTCCGCCTCCGCTTACGTACGAAATAGTTACCGACCCCCCGCCCACTATCGACACACTTTTCATCGCAGGGAGTAACGGTGCAATCTACTACGCACCCCAGCTTGGTGATCCCAGCCCGTTCACGTTTACGTTCAGGGCCTGTGACGGAGGTACTCCCAGCCTGTGCTCCGCCAGTGCAACCGCCACTGTGTCAGTGACAGGCAATCGAGGCGGCGGCGGTAGAGACGGCGGTGGAGATAGTGGAAGTGGTGGCGGTGGTGGCAACGTTGCCGGTAGCGATGGTAAGGGCGAACGAGGTGGCAAGCAAACACCCCCGAAGAGCAAGCATGGGGGCACCAGGGGAAGAGGCTTTAATGGCTGATGGCAGAGAGTAGTTGTCCGTCAAACATGGGCTGGCTCATGGTGTGTGGTGCTGAAAGTCACGCTTGATCATTGTTCCTGAGCCTGTTAGATAGTTCTCCCAGCCCAATAAAGTCAACTGTATGATCGCCAAATTTCTTTGAAAAAGAGCGGTCAACATTCGCGCAAACGGCCCAGTTGGAACCCTTCCTATAAACCGATCTAAAACTCTTCAGGCCACTAAGGTCAAGGGAGTCAGCCGACCACTTGCACTCAATCGCTAACGGCTTGGGGTCTTTGCCTCTCTGTCGGATCACAAAGTCAATTTCATGGCCACGTTTGTCCCTCCAGTAGTTGACCGTCCGGGTACCCAGAGCAGCGTTTAGCTCATTGAGCACCAGATGCTCCCAGAGGTTGCCCCTGTCCTCGTCTCGTAACTGTCGCCAATCTCTCATGTAACAAACAAAACCGGTGTCGAAGAAGTAGCTTTTTGGCGCTGAGACGATCTCGTGGGCGCGCCTACTGGAAAAGGGCCTTATTAGCTGAGCTACTGCAGTCGCCTCGATTGCTTTTAAGTAGTTTGTAACTGTTTGCCTGCTTATCTCACATCTCTCGGCGTAATAAGTGGCTTCAAAGATGCCACCGCTGTTTACGGCAAGAAGCTCGAGCAACCGCTGAAAAGGGCTAAACAATTCAAGCCTAAAAAGCTCCTGTACATCTTTGGCCCAGTAAGAGTCGATCCACTCTTGAAAATCCGTTCCCTCTGGCTGCTCGGCCATGAAAAACGGTGGAAGCCCTCCCATCAACATTCTGTGGTCTAGGTCGGGGTTATTAAAATCCCTTAAATCACATTCGTTCATAGGGGTCAGCCATAGTTCATACTTGCGACCAGTAAGGGTGTCTTTGAATTTGGTTGATGCCTGTAGCGTCGACGAGCCGGTTGCAATTACATCGACCCCGGCAAAGTGGTCGGCAGCTATCTTCAATACCTGTGATGGATTATCGAGTCGATGAATCTCGTCAAGGATTATTCTCTTGCCCATCAGCTTGGCAAGAAACTCCTCTGGGTCACTCAACTGCCGGCGCGTTTTTACAAGCTCACAGTCAAAGTATTCAGTGTTTTCAAGCGACTTGCAAAGAAACGTCTTACCAACTCTCCTGACGCCCGTAAGCCAAAGGATTGACCTACGCTCTAAGAACGATTCAACCTTGTTCAACCAAAAACTACGCCGTACCATACGCCGATAGAATTGCATATAGTGCCACTAAACGCAAGTCTAATTGCGTTTTACCCCACTATAGAAGAGATGAAGCGCAACTATTAACGACGCTTCTTGATCTCTCCCGTAATCCGTCTGAGCGACCTGCGATAACGGGTCGGCAGTTTAACCTTCACCGCGTTGATCGTGACCGTGAAGTCACTGTTGTTTGATGCCCTCCAGCTACCGATGCCGAACTCGTTACTCGCGTCGTCACGGCCCAGCAGCTCGATCTTTGGCCTGTGGCCCCGCGCGAAGTACCATGCGTTGCCGTTCATCTGAAGTGTGATCACACCACTCTGATTACCCTGTAGGCGGTAGACGCCTTTTGTTACGAGAGTCTGGTACTGCCCATCGGGGTCTACGTCCCATAGTCGGGCCGCAAGCTGGCCGTCGGAGTCATGTGGACTACTGCCTCCTGCACCGCGAGTTGTAATGCTCGCCTTGATCGTGGGTAGGCCGATCATGGTGAAGCCACGTGACGAGGGCAGTGTGTAAGTTGCCACGCCCGGATCTTGTTCGGTCGTCGCCTGCCGACATGCATCCGGTGGAATGCCGATCCCGAGCTGACCGTTTAATGGGTTCGGGTCGATCGCCAGCGCGACGTCCGACCTACCACCGAAAGCATCGACTATCTGCACGTCTGCCGACCTGTAGTAGATGCCCCTTCTCGTCATTGACCGCCAGCTTTGAGCTGTATACGGACCGCGCGAGGGTGCGTTACTCGGACAGGTATGAGTCCACACCTTAACGCCGGTCGGTGCCGGAGCTGAGTCGTCGCCTTTTACATACTTATCCAGCCAGGCCAGTGCATCGTCGGCTATTGCTTGGCGATCCTCGGCCTTGTTTTGGGCACGCTCATGGCCTATATCTGCAAGCTCTAACACCGCTGGTACCTCCGGGTGGTTGTCGGTGTTCTTTTTATACATACGAATGGCCTCTATCGAGGTGAACATGTCGTCAGTCCAGCCGTTGGCAATGAAGGTCGGGGCCGGCCCACCGCTCGAAGTCTCCAAACTCAGCGCGGAGTGATAGCTCCACATCTCCTCGGCTAGCGCAACCGACTGCTCGTCGTCAAACGGCTCGCCCTGGCCCATGCGCAAGTACCAGTTGGTGATGTCGGGACAGTTCGGCTGGCCGTACGCCGGCCCCAGACACCACGGGGGCGCGTAGTTGCCAACCAAAAGACCTGCTTAGATAGAAGCCATCCATCAAACTCTCTTTTTTAACTCCGATCGGCGATGTCGTCTGGCCAACAGGCCGGTAGTCCAAGGGCTGCCCGTTCGGCATCAGCGAGTTGCCGAGATCAGACCATGCAGCGAGCGAGCCCGCGCCTGCAATATACATCGGTGTACCCGTCGCGGTGCCATCATGTGTCCACGCCCTGAATGTTCCATCCTCCAGCATGATGCGGTCCTTCAACTGCGACAGGATCAGTGACTGGCCGCCACCGTATGACTCACCAATGACACCGATACCCGGACTGGCGATACCACTCTCGAACAAGTAACCGGCAAGTGTCTGGGCATCGCGCGCCTCGTAGCGGGCATCCGCAAGGTGGAGCCAACCACCGCGGAACGAGAAAAGGTAACGAGCGTTGCAGGCAACATCACCGTACAGATAGTCCACTGCGCCATATCCTGACCCCAAGTATCCAAGCAGCGGACCGCAGGATGCGCCCAGGCCACGTGCGGAGTAGCTGAGCACCGCGAAACCCCTGCGGGCCAGGTTAACGTTGTTGAAACCCTCCCTTGAGGTGGAATCCTCACTCTCCAGGTTCGTCTTGTTGCCTGGATAGCCGTGCAGCATCACAACCAGTGGCCATGGGCCTTCGCCTTCCGGCGGAAGAGTCACGTCGGCATCGATCGGCTGCCCATCCCAGCTTGCAACGCGCCTGTCGTAGGTGCCACCCGGTGCAAATGGGTTGCCCTCAACGCCACCTCTGCAAAAGCGAACCCTATTCGATGAGTCACCCTGCTCTTGGCAAGCAAGGTGCGTGCCAGAGCCCAGCAGATTCCCTCTAAAAGGCTCGGGTTGTGCAAGTGCCGAAGATGCGCCAATCAAAAGGAACGCCAATGCGCCGACAAAGCACGCCGGCCATCGCCCCCTCAACATAATCCCATCCACACTTATCTACATAGACCCACAAACTATGTTTTTGTGACATACGTCACCCTCATTGCCACATCAACACCGTTTCGACAATTCTGCATTGAAAAATTTCGGAAGTTTTTTGCATTTCGTGTGTCTGTAAGACGAGTACGTGGAAAAATGCGTTCTAAATAGAAATTAACCAGTCACATGGTTGACTCACATATCAAATTGCCGCTGATTGGGTGACACAATCAGGGCAGTTATGTGTCTAGTTGCTAAGGACTAAAACTCTCGGCAGGGGGATGATGTGAAAGCCCTTGCGTAAGGGAGCCTGAAAACAAGACTCTCGGCACCGCGAGTTAATGCTCGTGGAATTTTCAGATCATCAAGGAGTTACGAATGTCAATGGGATTGACCGATGCCGTTACCGGTGTCACGGTCGGTTTGTCACATATCCAGTTTTTTGCCTTGTCGACCCCTGTCGACTTGTGATCGCTTTTGCCCCTGCAGTCATCGCAGGTCTGATCGTGATCGGACATGGCTCTGCACCTATTGACGGACTGTTGATGTTTGTGTCGATAGTCACAGTCAGTCTTCTTCTTCCCAAGGATGACCAACTGCACCCGATGACTTGGGGACGACACGCTCAAAACATTGCAACACCCACACTCGGTGTCGCACTGTTTTTCGTGATGGGGAAGTTGAACGCACACCAAATAGGCCTGGAACCGATGCTCATCGCCATGTTTGGAGCGATTGTTGTAAGGATCGGCGGCATGCAGCTGGTAAGACAGATCGAGCGGCGGCGACCACTACGAATTGCAGTCGTTGGTGAAAGTGATCTAATACATGGGCTCAAGCTACTGCTACAGGAGAACGGTGTCAGTGAGTACCAGGTAATCGGCAATATCTCTACTAACGGTGCATCGAATCTCGCCACTTCCAACGGCAACGTACAGCCGTTGGGACAGATCAAAGACCTACGTGAAATAGTCAAGCAAAACAGTGTCGATCTCTTAGCACTAAGCGTTGAGTCCTCCAGGCATGCCGGCTTCGACGAGGTCGCAGATTCATGTCTTGACCTGCCGGTGAGAATGATCGAACTCAACGCACTGCATGAGCAACTGTTCGGGTACGTGCCGATCGGAAAGATAGATTCGGCTTGGTTTCAATACGTAATGCACCCGCATTATCGCCTTCAGTTGCAACCGTGGGGAAAGCGCGTTTTCGATCTCATCTTCGGCTCAGTAATATCTGTGATTGTTTTGCCGCTACTCACAGTTCTTGCACTGGCAATTCGGCTATTCGATGGTGGGCCGGCGTTCTACGGCCAGCAGCGAATCGGCGAGGGAGGGAGAAAATTCCAGGTCCTCAAACTACGAACGATGTATACCGATGCCGAAGCAGAGGGCCACCCAAAGTGGTCCTGCTCCCGCGATCCACGTATTACCAAAATAGGGCGCCTGCTAAGAAGAACCCATCTGGATGAGCTTCCTCAAATCATCAACGTCTTGAAGGGGGAGATGACGTTTGTCGGACCGCGACCAGAGCGTCCTGCCTTTGTCGAGACTCTTGAGAAGACTGTGCCTTACTACTCGAGGCGACATTTGGTTAGGCCGGGTGTGACTGGATGGGCACAAGTACGCTGTGGCTACGTGAACAGTGTGCTCGGTAGCGCCTGGAAGATGGGGCACGATCTGTACTACCTAAAGCACAGGACCCCGCTCTTCGACTTGCTGATCTTGGTCGAGACGGCTCGCACTGTATTGGTTGGTGATCACGACCATCTAAGCGTTCCGGAGGAGGAGATCGTTCTTACAGATCGGACGGGTGTGCGAAACGATGATTTCGACCCAGTGTCGGGACACGATGCTCAACCCGTCCTCCCGGCAGGTCAGTGGCAGGCAGGCAGGCAGAGAGAGACAATGCCCGCATATCGATAGTTGCTTTAACTTGTTTAAAAACTGCACTTAAATATCTACTGCAATGCATCGTTATTCGAAATCGTGCGTCACAGTTTTTCGTGTGATTTTTCTCTGATTGTTGAGTAATAAATATCTCAGCAAAAGGATGACGAGAAGGCCCATGCTAAATGGAGGCTCAAGGTAAAATTCTCGGCGATGCGTTCTCTACCTGGAGCAGCGTCTGATCAGGCAACGGCCGCTGTCCGATCGCCGAGGACGCTTTTTGCTACCTAGTTTTCGCCTTGGGATCCGCGGCCCGAAGCTACGACACGGGCTGTCCCTGCTCATCCTAAAGTCCCCGTTATCACGATCACGGTAAAACGGGTCTTCGATGAGATTGTTGATCGCGGTGAAGCCAACCTGGGGCCCGATGCCACCTTCAGCCTCGTCGTACGGCCCAAAATGGCCGACCCCGCCGTAGATGCAGTTCTTTTCAACGAAGTTGCCTTCACCGATCGGGTTGCCTTCGGGGTACCAGGACTCAACGTTGTAGCGCACTGCGGAATTGGTGATGACGTTGTACCAAGCCTTGTTGTCGTTCGAAGCCACTCCATCTGTTCCTGAGAAGATGATGTTCTCACCGTTGCCGTCTATCACGTTGTGGACGATCCTTGTTTGCTGAGCGTTGGGATAAAGCTGAATACCGCGGTCGGCGTTGTTATAAATGTAGTTATCAGAAATAACCGAACCCTCAGATAGTGAAATATAAATGCCATGATCATAATTTGTGGCGGGCAGACGACCGCAGTTGTGAATCCGGTTGCGATAGATAAAGGTGTTGTCAGCTGAGCCGTAACTGGGGTGCCCCAATGAGAAACAGATCCCTGTGTTGTCGTTCGTAACGTCGTTGTACTTGAAGCTGGTGTGGTTGGCGTTCACTGTAGGGCTAGGGAGGTTTCCTCTGTCCGGATTGCTACCGTCGAGATTAAGCCTCGAGATTGTCACGTAGGGTGCTTGCCGGGTTATATATAAACGGCCAGACAAGGTCGCCCGCTCACCTGGATAGCTGCGAATCGTCACCTGTCGCCTAGCAGTGCCACCATTGCGGACTTGAATCTCCTGTGGATTGCCGTCGTTTTCTTCGTCATGGTACGTGCCCCTACGCAGACAACCTGTATCACCCGGATTGAGGGACGCAAAGAGCCTGTGGGCAGTGCGAAATGGCACCTCAACAGTCCCAGGATTTGCATCCGAGCCCCTGGGAGCGGCGACTCTGTCACAGGTGACCGCAACTGCCGAAGTGGCCAGTATCAAAAATGAGCCCAGTGCGGCGCAGGATGCGGCAAGAAGAGCAAATCGTCGTGCCACCGTCCTCCCTTCCCTTGGTGCTGCCACCACTGTCCTCCTCCCTTGGGGTTTATTGAGACCCACGTTCAACCATTTTGTGACACTTTTTCTTATGCAAATTGCTCCGAGGCTTGTTCTCACGCATGGACATAAGTAGCTGGACCATTTCTGCCCAAATGTGCAGTTCGGATAGAAGAAACGGTGCCGATTTCGGCACCTCGAAAGTGCTGCCGCGGCTCAAATAAAACGCATGTCAACCCTAAATTAGGTGTCACATTTTTGCGGGTGATGGTTCTCTATTTGTTGTGGGATAAACATCTCGGCAGGGTGATGCTTTGAAGACCCCTGCATTAGAGAGCCCGAAATCAAGGCTCTCGGCGCCGTGAGCGCAGCTCACGGGAGTTTTCAATTCACTAAGGAGCTACTACAGATGTCAAAAGGATTTTCCGCTATTCGTGCCGGTGTGACCGCCGGGTTTGTTGCAATTACTTTTTTATGCCTTGCCATACCCGCGCAGGCAGTCCCTCAATCGAATAGCTATGACCTGCTCACAGACTTCAGCCTGCGGATTGACGGCGCAGTGGGCGCACTCGGATACAGCGGTGGAGATCACATCGCATCTTCAATATCGCACGTTGGTGACGTGAACGGCGACGGCGTTGACGATGTCATTATCAGCGCATACCACGCCGACAACAGTGGCGGCCAAGAATCAGGCTCCGCATATGTCGTCTTTGGGGAAGAAAACATTCCCTTCCCCAGCACAATCGATCTGGCCAGTCTGGACGCTACAAGAGGTTTTCGTATCGATGGCGCCAATACCTGGGACTGGGCAGGTATATCAGTTGATGGTGTGGATGATATAAACGGAGATGGCTACGACGACGTGATCGTCGGCGCCTCCAAAGCCGATAACAATGGTCGTGTGGCCTCCGGCTCCGCCTACGTCGTCTTCGGCAACGGAAACGACACCAGCACGGTGAATGTAGGTGCGCTCGGCAGTAGAGGCTTTCGCATCGATGGCGCAGCCAGTCATGACAACGCGGGCACCAGAGTTGCAGGCGTTGGCGACGTCAGCAACGACGGCATCCCAGACGTGATCGTAGGCGCCCCCGAAGCCGACAACAATGGCTATAACTCAGGTTCGGCCTACGTTGTCTTTGGCAACGGAAACGACACCAGCACGGTTGATGTTGGCGCGCTCGGCAGTAGAGGCTTTCGCATCGATGGCGCCACCGGCAGTTGGCCCCACGGTGATGATCTGGGCCGCGAGGTATCCCGCGCGGGTGATGTAAATGATGACGGAACCCCAGACGTGATCGTCGGCGCCGCCACCTCCGACAACAATGGTGAGGACTCCGGCTCCGCCTACGTCGTCTTTGGCAACGGAAACGACACCAGCACGGTGAATGTAGGTGCGCTCGGCAGTAGAGGCTTTCGCATCGATGGCGCCCAAGACGTATCCCAAGACAATGGCGCGATGCTCCCCGGGGCAGGCCACGCCGTATCCGATGCGGGTGACGTAAACGACGACGGGATCGATGATGTGATGGTCGGCGCTCCCAACGCCGATAATAACGGCCGAATTAATTCAGGTTCTGCTTACGTCGTCTTCGGTAAACGAAACGACACCGGAACCGTAGAACTCGCCTCGCTTGGCAGTAGAGGCTTTCGAATTGACGGCGCCGCTGGATTTGTCGGTAATTGCAATTTTTTCTTCTGCTTTGGCGACCAAACAGGATGGGCTGGGTCAATCTCGGGCATTGGTGATGTAAGCGGCGACGGCGTCGCGGACATTATCGTTGGCAGCCACTTCGCCGACAACAACGGTCGTGGTAACTCGGGCGCAGCCTACATACTCTACGGCAAGTCCGATACCAACACGGTTGACTTGGCAAACATAGGCAACCCCAGCAATTCGGAGGGTATTCTGCTCGACGGCGCTGCCGCGAAGGACCGGGCGGGCGCCGCGGTCTCTGGAGCGGGCGACTTCAACGGCGACGGCCAGCTGGACGTAATCATCGGCGCACCCAGCGCCAGTAACAACCTCCGTGAGGGATCAGGCTCCGCCTATCTCATATTCAATAACTGGAACACCATCACCGTCTCAGGCAGAAAGTTCAACGACTTAAATGCCGACGGCGATGATGAGAATGGTGGCGACCCCGGACTTCCTGACTGGGAGATCTACGTCGACTTAAACGACAACGGCCGCCTCGACGCAGGTGATCGC
>SDBV01011477.1_pt1 | contig 11477 bp, 10 predicted proteins | sample 2277081 | NCBI WGS metagenome assembly SDBV01 (sample SAMN10402039, study PRJNA504765) | marine sediment metagenome | isolation source: marine sediment core GS10_PC15, 223 cmbsf | place: Arctic Ocean: Southern Knipovich Ridge | collected 2010
AACCGTCGCTGATTCCCTTCCGGCAGTGGTGGCGAAGGCTACTCAGATTCGCGAGCAGGAAGGTGTCATGCCTCAGCTCGTGTCACAGGCGAAACTCAAGGAAGGAACCGGCCTGACGCATCGAGAAGTCAGATTCGCGCGTCTCTCCGACGCTACGACGGTGAGTGAGGGCGACGAGTTCGACTCTCCGCAGCAGCTCTCTGATGCGCTCGTCACGGGGACTCCGGTCGAGGTCGGCATCGAGATCATCATCACCGACCGCGTGAAGCAGCGAATCGACAAGAAGGCCCTCGCCCAGACCGGCGGGTTGATCGGTCACGCCATTCAGCGCAAGAAGGCCAAGGACGGCATCGTCCAGCTCGACTCGTTCAGCACTTCTCCCGGTGGATCGGGAACGGTCCTCGCTTCCGGGTACATCACCGCCGCCGTCGACACCATCGAAGGCAATGCGACTGAGCGTGGCGTGCATCCGATCTACTCGGTGCATCACCACTTCCAGCGCAGGGCGTTGACCAACGACCTCGCTCCCGTTGGGACGTATCCAAATCCCGAGGGGCTGACCTCGAACATCATCCGCGACAACTTCTCAGGTCCCCTGGGGAGTGCGCAGGTGTTCTTCGACTCCGTGGTCGCCCCCGACACCAGCGGTGACTTCAAGGGCGGCACGTTCGCCAAGGAGAGCATCGTGCTGGTGCAGGGTTACGAACTCTTCGCGGACGAAGAGCGGCTGAAGGCTCGTCGAGCAACAGCGATGTTCATGTTTGACGAGTATATATATTTGGAGCGTTTCGACTCGGGCGGCGTTGAGATGCACATGGACTGCCCGACCCCCACGACGTAAGCGGGAGAAAGGAAGTAACCATGCACCTCAAGAATTACGAAGGCGGCAAGATTTACCCCGGCACCTACGTGGATAACGACCACATGGGTGACTGGAGCATGCACGTGACCGGCGGCACGCTGGTCGACGGTGCCCTTCCTGGCGGCGTCCAGAACCTTCTCACCTCCACAGGTGAGGGTGACATCGCCCAGATAATTGGTCCTTTGGCATTTGAAGTTGATGTTGGAGTTCCGATCATTTTCGAGTGCGACCTGAACGTCTCCGTGGACGCCTCCACGGCGGCTGCGATCTTCTTCGGCTTCACCGACCAGAATGCGGCTGGTGAGATCCCGATTGAGTTCGAGGATGGCGGCGCGAACCTGAGCGCCAACGCCACAGACGCCGCTGGATTCATGCTCGAAGCAGAAGACGACGCCACATGGAAGGCCGTGAGCGTCAATGCTGGCACTCTCGGCGCGAACACGGCGTTGACGGGTTCGACTGATTCTGTGGTTGGTACGTGGCAGAGACTTCGCGTCGCGATCGGCGCTTCGGCTGGTGTCACGTACAGCATCGGGCAGTACAACTCCAACAACCTCTTCCTGGGTTTTTCCGTCCTGACCGCGGGGGAAACCCGCACGGCGGCGTTGTCCACCAGTGTTGTCCTTGCTCCGACCATCTCGGTTGACGGTCGCGCTGCGGTGGTCACGCTTCAGATACGGAACCCGATGTTCCGCGGACCCGGCATGGAAGTGACGGGCTAACAATGCGGAATCTTCACTTGCTCGAAGGCGGTAAGTTCCACCCGGGTACGTGGGTGGACAACGATCACATGGGCGATTGGAGCGTTCACCTCGGCACCAACGCGACGCTTGTCGATGCGGGGGTGCCGGGTGGCGTGCTTCAGGGCTCGATCGTCACTTCGGACGACTCGATCCTCAACCTCTCAGGCCCTCGAGCCTTCGAGGTCGATGTCGGGGTTCCGATCAGCTTCCAGGTGGACATCAACGTCACCGTAGACGCGGATGACGAAGCCTGCATCTTCGTTGGACTCACCGACAGCAACGCTGCCGGCCAGATCCCGATTGACGACGACGACGGAACGATCGCCTCTGCTGCCACGGATGCAGTCGGCTTTCTCTATGAACGAGGACAGGCCGCTCCATCCGGGACGCGGTGGCAGGCGGTTTCCGTCGCTGCCGGCACCGATGGAACGCAGACGGCCCTTTCCGGCTCCGATGCTGTCGTGCTCGGTACGTGGATGCGGTTGAGGTTGGAGATCGGGGCGAGTGCAGACACGAACTTCTACATCGCCACCCTCGACGCAAGCAACAACGTGATTACTCAGGGCTGGAACCGCAAGACATTGCGGACTCAGCTTGCGGCTGTGACGACGAGTGTTCGTCTCTGCCCGATCATCGCCCAACAGCTTCACGGGGCCTCTTCGGTGGTGACGTTCCAGACGAGGAACGCCATGTTCCGAGGGAACGGCCTTGAGGTGACTGGCAGCTAACAGTTCGCCGATGGAGAGCGCTCGGATTCGGCGAAGCTGAACATCAGAGACTAACGGGACGGGTCGAGCGCATGAACCGCCCCGGAAGAGAGTAAAGAATCATGGGCGTCGGCCCAAACTACACAGGCTTTGCGCGTGACGTAGACAACACTCGATTGAGTGTCTACGTCCTCGGCACAGAGGTCGGCCGCTGGGATGACGCAACCAACGACCTCGCGCTACTTGTCAACGGCCTGAGCACCACATCCCTGACCTTCACGGGGACGCTGAACCTCATTGACGATCAGTTGCTGGGGTTGGGTACAAGCAACACGGTCCGGTTCTCATACGACACGACTGACCCTAACGCTAACGCCCTACTCGTCCAGCTTCCTGCTGGCGGCGGGACAGACGTTCCGGTCATCGCCATCGGCGAGGCCATTGAGAGCGTCAACCTTGGGCTGTTCAACGGCGTCGTAAACCCGCAGATTTCCCTGTTGGGTGGCGGCGCAGTCACTACGGCCCCTACGCTCGAGTTCCGCAAGGCACGCGGCACCCTTGGCACGCCAACGGTAGTCACTTCCGGTGACGACCTCGGCAACATTGACGCTTTTGGGTACTCGGGTGCTGGCGGGTATGTCCAGTCGGCGGCTATCGAGTTTGACTCGGCTGGCACGATTGCGACTACCCGAGTGGGTGGCGTGCTCAAGCTCCGCACCGCCACGGACGCGGCGCCGTCTGTACTGACTACGGGCATCACGATTTCTGAGGCCCAGTTGGTGACGTTGGGCGCTGCGCTGGTCGTTACTGGGACTTCCACGTTCAACGGGAACCTGATTCTCCCGACGAACACAGACCTGACGTTCACTGGGACGACTGGTACGAATGAAATCTCACTAGTCACTGGCCTTGCAGATGCTCTGAGCATCAAGATCGCGGCTGGTGCGGACATGATTCTGTTCGACACCAACACCCCGAAGATCACCGTCACCCCCGCGATGGCTGTAACAGGTGTTGTTGACTTTGATAACACTACGGATACGTCTTCCGGTACCACGGGTGCCATCCGAACGGACGGTGGACTCGGTGTGGCAAAGGCTGCGTGGATCGGGGCCAACCTCACGGTGAACTCCGGCACCGTGACGCTGCCCTCAGACACCATCCTCTCGGATGCTGTTGAGAAGGGCTTGATTCAGTACCAGGACACGCAGCTTAGTTCGGCTAACATTCAGAACCTGTTGGGCACGAACATTGAAGTAGTAGCCACCCCCGGTGGTACTCTTGCGAATGTCCCCGTGCGTGTACACATGTTCCTTACCTTCGACTCAGCGGACTATATACAGGTGAACAACGCAGACCAGTTGGCGCTCAAGTACGACGGTAGTACCGAGATTGCTGAAATTGGGTCTGAGGCCCAGTGTACTGCGTTCCTTGAGACCAGCGGGACCAGCGCGGCGCTGTTCGACTCACTGGACGAGACAGGCTATGTGCCTGAGGTTAACAAGGCCATTGACTTGGACAACAACGGCTCGGCAGAGTACACCACGGGCAGTGGTGTACTTTCCATTCGCGTCTGGTACGTGACCGTAGACATGGCAGCGTTCAGCTAATGGACCTGCGATTTACTATCACCAGCGGATCGGCTACATAATGGCTATCTTGAACGCTGCGTTCTTCTCGCCCCGGTTGCTCTGGGCGAGACTTCAGACAGGGCCACTGGGCGTCAAAGCCAGCTTCCAAGCTATTTCTGGCAGAACCGTGAGCAGAGATGGGACGCAGTGCGGGGCGGGCTTCCCGCCCCGCAGGAGAGGGACCTATGAACGCAGATGAACGATTGGGTGCGTTGGTACGGGGGCTGGATGAAGCCACCGAGCAAGTGACTACCTTGACGGGGATTATCGTGCAGCTCAAGTCAGGCAGACTGTCGCTGGATGAGGTGACAGTAGTCGACGTGCCGGGGGGCGTTCAAGTCAGCGTGACTCGGGCTGCCGAACCCGAAGAAGAGTCCGATGGTTAACTTCACCGGCCTCGCATCGCCCGGCAGCGTGAGGGCATTGACATGTCCTCGCTGCGGTGATCCCTGCATCGATCCGCAGGGGCATCTGCCGAAGTCCTACAACGCTACTGAACTGCTCCGCATGGACGACCGTGTTCGTCTGTACGGAGAGACGGTGAAGTGGGGCCGCAGGTGGCGGGTGATCAAGGTGCTCATGGACTCCAAAGTCAAGTCCTTCGTGGATGACATGGGATCTGAGGACGAGTTCAAGGCGCCCATCTTCTTCATCGACTCTCTCGGAGATGACTACCGCTTCTGGAACACCGTCGGAGAATGCCTCGACATCGCCGCAGATCGACACGACGCATACCGCAACGGCGATCGGGCGCGCATGAGACACGGCCGGCCGCAACTTGCGACCGGAAAGCAATGGGCCGAGGAGTACGCAGCGAACGACGAACAGACGAAGCTCTGGGACCGTGGAGTCACGCTTTCAGCACCTTCGATCACCGTGCAGAGGAGCAGCAGAGAATGGTAACGCAGGCACCGAAGGACCTTTCGGCGGAAGAAATCGAGCGCATGCTTCAGGCCGATGACGATGACCTGACTGAGGGGCAAGTCCTTCACAGCTCTCATGGCGGAGAATTCACTGCCGTACTCAAAGATGTCAAGGATACCGACATGGAGGTGGTCTACGACGTTCGTACGGGAGTCGCAACGCGGTTCAAGATCTACGACGGCAACAACACTCGCCTGAAGATGCTGTCCAAGCGGGACAAAAACGGCGTCCGCATCTTCAGCAGGACCCGTCCCGAAAATCCCCCGGACGCGATCGAGCCGGACACCTACTGCCTCTTCCAGAAGCAGCATCCTCGCTTTGAAGAGATGAAGGCGATGGGATTCCGCCGCTGTATGCGCCCCGGCCCCCTGGTTGGGGAACTCGGAGCAGAACTGCACGCAGAACACGCGCATCGCGACTCATTTGCGATGGTCAAGACCACCGACGCCCGCCGCAAGGACGAAGAGCGCGACCTGCTTCAACAGCAGCAGACCGAAGCCATGGTGGTGATGGCAAGAGGGGCGACCTCTACCTACATGAAGGGTACCCCTGCTGAGCCGGATCCCGCTGAGGCGGCTCCTGTGGCCGCAGAGAGCACTCCTGAGCCGCTGCCGGGTGAGACGCTTGTAGAAGTAAGCCTCGACCCTGACACACCCGATGTTGAGGGCGTGCTCAAGCTATGTGATGTCTGTGGTGGGAGTTACGAGAAGCTGGCCGTTCACAAGAGATTGAAGACCGACGACGCCCACAAGGCGGCTCGAGGAGAGTAACCCGGTAGCGTGTCCTGAGAGGAACGCCGTGAGCCTGAAGTCTGAACTCCGCGATCTGCTGGGACTCGATGCACTAGAAGTGCGCGTTGCTGCGCTAGAAGTACCGCCCGTGGAGGTGGCTGAAGGCTTTGGTGCCCTCGCAACCGGCGGCACGCAACTGGCCGAGCCGACCACGGACGCGGAGCTACGCGAGGCGCTCCACACCCCGGACCTCAAGATCATGCTGCCGCCGTATGCCCTCCGCGGCGGCAACGTGGACCTGGCGCGCGACATCGCCGTGCTCGGCCAGCCGGGCTCGGTGCTGCGGAACACGATGTTGCACGTGACCCGCGAGAACACCGTGATCCGCAACGTCGAGAAGGACAGCCCGAACAACGGCAGCGGTGCGGATCTCATTCGGGTGAACGGCGGGGATCACTTCTGGTTCGACCACGTGACGTGTCGAGCTGTGGGCGACGAGCAAATCGACTGTTTCGCTTACCCTGATATGGAACACGACCCCGGCTACGGGACGCTCAGCAACATTCTGTTCGGGCCGGAGTGGGGGGCACTGCTGATCGGCGAGCGGTCGGGGCTGACGCCGTTCCCCTTGGAGCGTACCCACATCTCGATCTACGGCTGCTGGTTTATGACCAGCTACCGGCACCCCGCAGCGTCCGGGGCGGTCATCGACTCCTGGAATAACTACCGAGGGCCGGACGACGCTTGGCGCTTCGGCTACGACGCCTACAGCGTCGAGCTGAAGGACGGCGCGAAGTTCCGATCACGCGGCGACGTGTGGAGCGAGCGCAATGAGGAAGGCAGCGGCGGTGCGATCGCCATCAAGAGCGTCGGGCGCTCTGTGGTCCTAGAGATTGCCGATCCGCTGTTCCTGCTACGTGAGGATGGTTCAGAGATGCGGCGTGGTGCCGATCCGCAGGGCACGATGCCTGAATTCCCGGACTGGTATCGCTCAACGGTGGTGCCGTCATCGGTCGAGCTACGCGCTGAGATCATGACGGAAGCGGGAGCGCGCTAATGGGCATCCTGAATAAGCGTTCGCTGGTGGGGTACTGGCGAGCGGACAACCACGATGTGGCCAATGACCGCTTGACTGACCTCAGCGGGAACGACAACCACGCCCAGCTCGGCTCAACAAGCGGTTCTGATACCAACGACCCGACGATACTCAAGTATGAAGGCGAGCAGTACGTCTTCCTGCCGGGAGGCACGAGTAATCGTCTGAGCGCCACCCATGCGGACGTGGGGGCGCTGACAGGCAACAAGACCTTCACCTTCGATATCGCACTAGATGACTGGACCCCAGCGACCGAACATGTCTTATTCGACAAGCTGTCGGGCAACGACGGCATTCAGCTTGTTATCCAGACTGACGGCAAAGTTGAGCTGAACGTAGGTGACGGAGCCTCAGTTGACGCCCTCACGTCTACAGCCGCTACGGGACTGACAGACGGCACTCGGCACACTATTGTCGCAGTCTGGGTAGACGCCTCGCAGGTCTCCTTCACCGTTGACGGCTCGGCGCTCGGTAGTGCCGTAGCATCGTCACAGACTCTCACCGATACTGCTGGGGCGATTCTGGTGGGCAACAACTTCACGGGGAAGCTGTACTCCGCATCGGTGACGGACAGCGCATCCACCACCCATCTCAGTCCCGACCTCACTACCGCATCGACACCCTTCGCCACGTTCACTGACACTCAGAGCAACGTGTGGACGATCAATCGCTCTGCTACGGGACTCAAGTCCTCAGTCGTAGACCGCACGCTGGCACTGCTGGGTACGGATGACTTCTTCGAGGTAGCGGACAGCGATGACCTTGACTTCGCGCTGGGGGATTCGTTCACGGTGGTGTACGCGGGGCGGACGTACAAGAACGACCCAGGCGGAGCAGTACATGAGACGTTCATCGGGAAGAAGGACGGCCTTGGGAGTCAGGCAGGCTATGTCCTGATGAGCGTAACGGGAGTGGATGATTGGCGTGTCCAGATTAGTGATGGCTCAGCCTCCGTTACTGATGTTGTGACCACAATCACAGAGGGCGCCGCCACCGTGTTCGGGGCGGTCTGTAACGTTCCCGACGACGATGTTGAGGCATTTACTGATGGAGTTGGTACAGGTTCTCCGGCTACGAATACCTTGACTGCAACCCTGGCAAACGCCAAACCCCTGCTAATCGGCGCAGCTACTGTAACGACCCACTACAACAACGCTGAGTTCTTCGCTGCTGCCGTGTTCCGTGAGGCCCTGAGCGACGCTGAGATGGTGGCAGTAGTGGATGACATCCTGACGGGTACAAGCGTAGGTGGCACTGGAAGACGCCGCCGGCGGCAAATCGAACGCGAATTACTAGGAGTCTAGGGAGAGTCCAATGACTTCAATGATGAGCAGATACCTGCAATCAGACCTCAACCGTCTGATGGGTATCCTCGGCGCTACAACTCCGCACCTGTGGCCATTCGCGGAGTTCGAAGGCATCTCCGTGATGGAGATGGGCAGCACAACTGGTGTGTTGCAGCCTTCGGAGACTTCAGGCGCAGCCGAATCGCTGGAGGACGACTTCTCACCGTTGCTTCTCTCTTGCGGGCTGAACTCCTACTTCTTCAGCCCGAGCGGAGATCATCACCTCGCTGGTGCGAATAACAACGACTTCAGTTTCGAGGGAGACACCGCCTTCTCAGTCGGCGCCTGGATTCAGCCGTACACCGCCAACGACAACACGATCATGGCCGTCTACGACGCTTCGGCAGCCGAGGAATGGAAGTGGCAACTGGCCCCGACAACGGGAGCACTGCGACTCGAGCTTTACGATGCCAGCGCCAACGCCAGCGTGATCGGTGACTCAGACCGCCCCGCCACCGCTGGAAACTCAAATCCCACGTGGACTGCTACGGTTGGGCAGTGGGTGCTCGCGATTACCACCTACGATGGCACGGAGACCGATCCTCTCATTCGGCACTACATCAACGGTACCCAGCGTGGCGATGGGGGCATTGATGAGTCTGGTACCTACGACGAGATGGAAAACACCGCTACGCCGTTGCTCATTGGTGCATCGGAGCTGACCGCCGCACCCGCTGAAGAGTTCCACGGTCGTATGGCCATGCCGTTCCTGACGGGCAAGGAGCTGACCCCGACCAACGTGAATGATTGGTGGACGACGACGCAGCGGATGGTGCTGGGTAAGCCGGACCACTAAGGGGAGCTGACCGAGATGACCATCACAGGCGCCAACCTCCTCATCGGCCTGAGCCGTTTCCTTGGCGACGAGCTCTCCGTCGTCGCTCTCACCGCGTCTTCTACTGGCACCAATCTTCAGATGATCGATACCGCGCTGACCGGCTACGGAGACGACTACTTCCGCAACTGGTGGATTCGCTCCATCGCCACTGGAGGGAGCAATCAGTTTCTCTTCAGGCGCTGCACGAGCTTCGCTCAGGCGACGGGGATCCTGACAACCCTGGAGGCGTGGACCTCCACGCCGCAATCGGCTGATACCTTCCAGCTTCACCGCTTCAAGCCGGACAACATGTTCACGGCTTTGGATGAGGCTGCGATCCGCATCTACCCCGAAGTAGCGCAGATCATCTACGACGAGACGCTGACCGGGGACGGCATCACCGATTCCTTCGACATCCCCTCAGCGATTCGTCGGGGTCCGGTGATGATCCTCGAGGAGTTCCCGATCTCGACCGCCCCCGACTGGAACCTCCTCGAAGATCCGTTGGGGGACGACACCACCGACTACACGGCCACGGACACCACGGCGACCACCGTGGACAGCAGCTCCAATGACCTGATCATTCCAAAATACGACTTCACCTGCACTAAACTAGCTACGGCCACAACGACTAACGGGCAGTACGATCAGGTCGTCGCCAACATGGCCAACGACATCACCGCTGCGCTGGCTGCCGGCCGAACGATGACCTACGCCGTCTGGATTTACTGCACCACGGCCGACCGCGTGACGGTTCTCTTCAACGACGACAATGGAGCAGTGGCTACGTCCTCGCTACATCAGGGGAAGGGCTGGGAACTGCTCACGGCGACAGGGAACGTGAGCGATGCCAACGCTACAACCCTGACCACACGCATCAACATCACCAACGCTGCTGGGGCTGTCGACCTCTGGTGGAACCGGGGATGGTTCTACTTCGGCGACGCTGCTCGTGTTCGAGATATCTACAGCCGGTCGAACCCCAAACGAGTTCGCAGGGACGATACGACACAGCGCATCTACCTCGACTTCGTTCCACAGAGGGGCTACCAGCTCCGCTTGATCGGTAGAGATGTGCTCTCCGCCCTCGGCGACACCATCTCGTCACAGGTGACGAACACCATGGAGGTGGACGCGGAGAACGCCCCGATCCTCTATGCGGAGGCTGCTCGGATTCTCTTCCTGCGTGAAGGCTTGAGCACGGAGAACTTCCCCAAGGTCGCTACGCGCATCGGCGCAGCCACAGCGGAGCGTGACAGGCTCGCGAACAAGTGGAGAACGAACCTTCCTGTGACAGCGAGGCTGAAGAGCCCCTGGCTATGAACACCTTTGACACCATCGGCTCGGGCCAGATACACATCGAGCACAACCAGTCTGGCTCCGTGGTCAAGGCCCCCTACATACTCAAGACTGACGAGAACGGTGTCATGTGGCGGCCGGGTACCGCTCCGATGCTGTCCCCGCAGCAGCGCGTCGACGCCTTCACCACCGAGCACATCCCGCCTGAGATAGAGATACCGCTTGGTTTTCAGAACTGGGTAGGCGGAGCTGGCTTCGAGGAAATCTCGTCATCTGAACTGAACGCCCTCACCGTCTACAACTTCTCGCAGGGCGTCGACCTCTCGTGGGGTGAGCGTGCCTATCTGTCAGCGAAGCTAATCGTTAGTGGTACGGTGGAGACCACGTTCCCCAAGGAGTTCGTATTCTCTGAGGAACTTGGCCTATTCACGTTTAACGACCGCTTTGTCTACGAATGGACGGGGAGCGCATGGACTGAGCGCCACGATGCTGGCGCGGGTGTCGTCATCAATGATCTGATCGAATATACGAATGCCACTGACACCTACCTCATGCTCGCCCTGCGAGGCGGAGTTTACAGGTGGAGTATTGATGGTGTGACGTGGGTCGCATCAGAGACGCCTTCCGCCCCCGCGTTCCGCTCAGCGGCGACAGTTAATGCAGGCTCGGCAGCAACCTTTACGCTCACCGAACCCGGTGGTGCAGCAGAAGACGACATCCTCTTCGCGCATATCGTGGCAGCGTTCAATGGTGGTGTTTTTATCACACCGAGCGTCGAGGGTTTCTGGAACCAAATCCACCACGAGACAACTGAATCAGAATCCCATGCGGTATTCTGGGGTCGCCGTGGGGCCTCAGCGCCAGACTACGTATTCAATCTCTCTACAAACACAGCATGTACGGGCGGTACTGCCGCTTACTCCGGTGCGCGAACAAGCCGTACGCCGATAAACGGTGTGTCAGTGAAGAGTAACAATAGCGCGAGCACTAACCAGCTCTCAAATACGATCACCACCACGCTGGACAGCGTGATGACCATCATCTTTGTTTCGACACTTGATACAGACACAACATTGACCCCCCCTGCGGGCTTCACAGAGCGCTATGACGCCAACTCTTCAGCAGGCGCAGCCCATACGGTACAAATGTCCGATGACGTACAGGACAGCGCCGGAACCAGCAGTACGCATACAACCGTGTCCGCTGCTTCAGATAAAAGTTGGGTCACTCAGCTCGGAATCGCGCCGCCAATTACCGGAGTCTCTGACGTGCTACGGTGGGGTATCCGGGGGCAGGACAGCGGGGAGCCCGTCCTTTGGGC
>SDBV01011478.1_pt1 | contig 11475 bp, 7 predicted proteins | sample 2277081 | NCBI WGS metagenome assembly SDBV01 (sample SAMN10402039, study PRJNA504765) | marine sediment metagenome | isolation source: marine sediment core GS10_PC15, 223 cmbsf | place: Arctic Ocean: Southern Knipovich Ridge | collected 2010
TGGTACACGTGGTCCCCAGGATGCCGGGTGTGGTGCGTGAGGTGCGAAGTTCCCTGGGTGATAAGGTGAGCGCGGGTCAGGTGATGGCGGTGATCGAGAGTTGGGAACTGGCCGAGGCCGCCGCCGAGCATGTGGCCGCAACTATCCGCCTGGAGCTGGCGGAGGCAATGTTTAAGCGGGAGCGCGATCTTTACCTTCAGAAAATAACCTCGCTGGAGGATTTCCTGGGCGCCAAGCAGAAAATGATCGAGGCCAGGATCGAGATGGAAAAGTCCGAGCAGAAACACCATGCTCTGGACCTTGAAGAAAATGATCATGGCAAGGGCGATGGCAGGTACGGTCTTCCCAGCGCGAATTACAGGATCACAGCGCCTCTGAGCGGAACCGTGATTGGCAAGCATATCAGTCTGGGCGAGGTGCTCAAGGCCGATGCGGAGGCTTTCCTGTTGGCTGATCTGGGCACCGTCTGGGTCGATCTGAGTGTCTACCAGAAAGACCTGCCGTTTGTCCGTCAGGGCGAGACAGTGACTATCAGCGCCGGCCACGGTATCCCGGAAGTTAAGGCCGAGATCGATTATCTGGGGCCGCTGGTGGGCCAGGCCACACGTACTATTCTGGCCAGGGTAGTGCTGGATAACAGCACTGGCCTCTGGCGGCCGGGATTGTTTGTCACCGCCCGGATAGAGGCCCGCAGCAGGCCTGTGAAACTGATTGTAATCAGCGACGCCGTGCAGGAAGTGCACGGGGAACCGGCCGTTTTTGTCCGGGAAACTCACGGCTTCCAGGTGCGGCATGTTATCACCGGCGGTGCGGATGAAATTCATACGGAAATTGTAGAGGGTCTGCGTCCGGGCGAGACTTACGTAACAAAAGGAGCTTTCCTACTCAAGGCTCAATTGACCAAGGCCGCGTTTGGCGACGGTCATAACCATTGAGGGGAGGGTGAGCATGAGAAAACTGATTGATTTTGTTATCGGTAACAGACTGCTGTTCGTCATGCTGGGTGTGGTAGTGTTCGGGGCGGGCTACTACAGTTATCGTACCCTGCCGGTGGAGGCGTTCCCCGATGTTACCCCATCGCTGGTGCAGGTGTTCACAGCCACCGAGGGCCTGGCTCCCGATGATGTGGAGAAATACATAACCTACCCGGTGGAAGTGGCGATGAACGGGCTGCCGGGCCTGAAATATACCCGCTCCTCCTCCAGTTTCGGCATCTCGATAGTGAGTGTTTATTTCGAGGACGGGACCGATTTCTATTTCGCCCGCCAGTTGGTGTCCGAGCGTCTGCAACACGCGCGCGAGGCGATTCCGGAAGGGTTCGGCGAGCCGGAGATGGGGCCGATCAGCACGGCGATGGGGCAGGTGCTGCTCTACATGGTGGAGGATGAAAGCGGCGAGTACGGGCCGGAGGAAGTCCGCACTATTCAGGATTGGATGATCAAGTTCAACCTGCGTACCGTTCCCGGCGTTACCGAAGTTGTTACAATCGGCGGGCAGGTGAAGCAGTTCCAGGTGCTGGTGCGCCCGGCGGACCTGCTCCGCTTCGACCTTACGCTCCAGCAGGTGGTCGATGCGGTCCGGGCCAATAATTCCAATGTGGGCGCACAGTACATAGTTAAGAACAGCCAGGAGTACGTGGTGCGTTCTATCGGCCTGGCCTCCGAGATCGGAGACCTGGAGCGGATCGTGCTCAAGAGCGAATCCGGCACTCCTGTTTACCTGGCCAATGTGGCGGAGATTGTGATTGGTGGCGCGGAGCGCCGCGGCCTGGCTACTGTTAACGGCCGGGGAGAAGCGGTGGTGGGGATGGTGCTCAAGCTGTTCGGAGCCAACAGTTCCGAGGTGATCAGCGCAGTCAAGCAGCGGATAGCTCAGATCAACGAAACGCTGCCGCCGGGAATCAAGGTGGTAACTTTCTACGACCAGGCCGAGCTGGTGGACAAGTGTGTAGGAACGGTCAGCAATGCTCTGCTGCTGGGGATGGTGTTTGTTATCCTGATCCTGGTGGCGTTCATGGGCGGAGTGAGCCCCAGTCTGGTGGTGGCCCTTTCTATCCCGTTCTCCATACTGTTCGCTTTCATCTGGATGCGCCTGTTGGGGATAACAGCCAACCTGATGTCGCTGGGCGGGCTGGCAATCGCAATCGGAATTCTGGTCGATGGCACAATAGTTGTGGTGGAGAATATCGAGCAGAAACTCAGGGCCTCGGGGCAACGCAGGCCCAGCCCGGCGATGATCTCCGGGGCGGTGGCCGAGGTGGGCCGCCCGATAGTGTTCGCTATCACGATAGTTATTATCGTTTTCCTGCCCCTGTTTACCCTGCAGGGAGTTGAAGGCAAAACTTTTAAGCCGCTGGCCTACACGGTTTGTCTGGCCATGGCCGGATCGTTGATTTATGCGATTGTCCTTGCTCCGCTGGCAGCCAGCCTGTTTCTCAGTTCCGGCAAAACAGGAGGAAGGCTGGGAAAAATCTCGGCTTCGCTCGACCGCCTGGCGGGGCGATACGAAAACGTCCTGCACCGCTTGGCCGGCCGCGGAAAGCTGGTAGCCTGGAGCGCCTCGGGAGCGATTCTGCTGGGGCTTGTCGCTTTCCCGTTCGTGGGCAGCGAGTTTGTGCCGCGGATGCACGAGGGCGACCTGATGATCCGTGGCGTGATGGCCCCGTCGATCTCCCTGGACGAGGCGCGTGGGATGTGTCTCCGTTTCGAGCGCAGCCTGATGCGCGAGTTCCCGGAAGTCACCAGGGTGGTCAGCCGTATCGGTTATGGCGAGGTGGGCGCCCACGCGGGTCATCCGCCCAACAACGCCGAAATTTTTGTGAGTCTCAAGCCGCGCTCTCAGTGGGTCAGCGCGGGTGATCCCGACGAGTTGTACACGATGATGGGCCACAGGTTCGAGGATTTTCCCGGCATGCGGCTCAGTTTCACCCAGCCGATTGCAGCCTCGGTCGATGAACTGCTCACTGGCAGCAAGAGCGAGATAGTGCTCAAGCTGTTCGGGCCGGACATGGATGTGCTGAGCTCCAAAGCCGGGGAGATAGAACAGGTAATCCTTGGTATCGAGGGGGCGGCTGATGTGGAAAAAGAACAGGTTACAGGCACACGCCAGTTGCGTATCAGCGTGGACCGGGAGGCAATCGCCCGCTACGGATTGAACGTTCAGGATGTCCAGAGCGTGATCGGTACAGCCGTGGGCGGCCAAACCGTGGGGCAGGTGTTCGAGGGCGTGGCGCGGTTCGATATCCTGGTGCGATATCCCCCGGGTGACCGTCGCAGCAAAGAGGATATCGCCGACATCCTGGTCGCGGGTCCCGGTAAGTTGCGAGTTCCGCTGGCGCAACTGGCGTCTATCGAGGAGATGAGCGGCCCGATGCAGATCATGCGCGAAAACGGGCAGCGGTTCACCAAAGTGATGTGCAACGTTCGCGGCAGGGATATCGGTTCGTTTGTTGCCGAGGCCTCACGGGCGGTGGAGGAACAAGTAAAACTGCCGGCGGGCTATTTAATGACCTGGGGCGGCCAGTTCGAGCTTCAGCAACAAGCCAACCATCGATTGATGCTGGTGGTGCCTGTAACACTGATGCTGGTGTTTATCCTGCTCTACGCCAGTTTCAACAGCCTGCGCAAGGCGCTGCTGATCATGCTCAACCTGCCGCTGGCATTGGTTGGCGGAGTGGTGGCTCTGTGGCTTACGGGCGAGAATTTCTCCGTGCCGGCCTCGGTGGGCTTTATCGCCCTGTTCGGGATTGCGCTGGAGAACGCGATGGTGATGGTGGGTAGTATCGGCAACCGTATCAAGGGAGGCCAACCCATGGCGCAGGCCGCTGTGCAGGGGGCCGTGGCGCGGCTCCGGCCCGTGCTGATGACAGCGGCTACCACCACACTGGGGCTTGTCCCGCTGCTGTTTGCCAGCGGCACGGGCAGCGAGGTGCAACGTCCGCTGGCGGTAGTTGTGATCGGCGGGCTGATCAGCGCCACAGTGCTGACCCTGTTCGTGCTGCCCTCGGTCTACCGCTGGACGGCCAAAGGGGATCGGGATGTGTAGAGGGGTTTAAAAAAAGTAATGTAGGGGCGACGCATGCGTCGCCCTTTTTTTATCGGGATTCATATGACCACACTGTAAAAAATCCCGGCCAGGAAAGCGCCCGCCATCGTGAGCGCCACATATAGCACCACGGCCCTGAGGCCGAATCCAGCCTGGAATGCGTAGAGTGCCGAGAGCTTGGTGGCCGGACCCGAGATGAAAAAGGCCAGCACGGCCCCGCCGGAAAGCCCCAACTGGTGCAGGGCCTCCATGATCGGTATCGACGCGCCGCCGCACTGGTAGAACGGTACTCCCAGCGCTATGGCGATCAGGATAGCTGAGTAGCCGCTGCCGGAGAACAGCGCCCGGACAAACTCCGGCGGAACCAGCGCTTTGAGCGCGGCGCTGAGCAGAAGGCTGATGCTGAAAATTTTCAGGATGAACAGGCTCTGTTTCAGCAGGGCTGTCCGGAACGGTTTGCCGAAACTGCGCGTATCGCGGGCCGAAGCGGTGAGATCAGCGGATGGACGCAGGGTGAAAATTCCCGAGAGGTTTTTACAGAGAAAACCCGCACCCGCACCGAGGCAGAACGCTGTCAGTACGCGCGCAATAGCCATCGACGGGCCGAACGCTCCCCAGGTGAGCAGAAACAGGTTGGGGTCTATCAGCGGGCAGGCGACCAGGAAGGCGATAACCACCGGGCCCGGTATTCCGGCGGCGAGCAGCACAGCGGTAAACGGCACCGCCAGATACACCGGCAGTGGCGCGGCCATCCCGGCCAGGGCGGCGGTTGCTATCCCCAGGGGGGAATCCGTGCGGAGGATTGCTATTTGCGGAAGACGGGGTATGAACCGCTGCAGCAGGGCTACCACGAATATGCCCGCAAGCAAAAAAGGCAGCAGGTCCAGAGCCAGCTCGAAAAAATTATCCAGAATACGGTAAGTATAGGTTCTGAAAAAGACCGTATTGAATCGATCGATCAAGTTCAATCCGCCCTCTCCTTCCGCAAAACCGGTCTATGAGTTAACCGGAGACATGGCCCGCGCCTTGAGGTTAATAATCCTGGATTTATCAAACTAAGCTTGAAAGCGGTTTTTTAACAGCCTGTCCATGATCAGTAGTGTCCCAACGTCTGACGAAGAAAACGCTGTAACTATTATAAATACAAAGCAATAGGCGGTTAAAAAGCCTGAATCGACTTGAAATTGGTTTTACATTATGGCCGATCCTGTTCAGGAAGCACTTTGTAAGAGTAATGTCATTCCCGCTTTCGCGGGAATCCAGATTATACTAAGCGGTAGTTTGTGACACCAGGATAAAGAGTCCCATTTTATTACTTGCAAGAAGATACTCAAAACATGTCTTCACAACTTCCCTGGATTCCCGTTTGCACGGGAATGACCTTTATTTTAGCAATCGTAAAAAAGGAATTACGATTGGAATTACCGCTCTACACAATTCTACAAATTTTGAGTTTGTCACTTTTTGAAAAAGTGCCCATTTTACAAGCGTTTGCAGAAGGATAATTCCTAAACTGAAAAATAGACTCTGCTATCCAATTGTTTATACTATAATTACGTTGGGACACTACTGGTCCATGATATAAAATTACAAGGAAAACCGCATCTCCAAAAGCTGAAATTCAGGGTCAACCGGAGGGTGAAGGACTATTTGCCGGTGTGGATTGAGTTGCAGCCGCCAGAAAAAATATAATTAAACCCTTGACTCTGTAGTATAGTACAGGCATTAGCTTAATCTACAAAATAGAAAGAGAGGTAACAATGGAGTCGCTGCAAATTGGAAAAGTCGCTCGCCTTGCCGATGTTGGAGTCGAAACAATCCGCTACTATGAGCGAGAGGGCTTAATTGCCGAACCGCCCCGAAAAGAGTCAGGCTATCGGCAATATCCGGAGGAAACTGTTAACCGTATTCGATTTATCAGGCGCACCAAGGAACTCGGTTTTTCGCTCAAGGAGATCGGGGAACTGCTCTCCCTTCGGATGGACCCTGATGCGACCTGCGAGAATATCCTCGAGCGAGCCGTGGCGAAGGTGGCGAATATTGAGGAAAAAATCCTTACCCTGCAAAGAATGAAAATGGCGCTTGGAAAACTGATGGCGGCCTGTAGCGGTGACGGCCCGGTGACGGAGTGCCCGATTCTGGAAGCGCTGGAGGAATGAAAAATGGCAACTGTAGAGTTGATCTACGATAACGACTGTCCAAACGTGACCGAGGCAAGGGCCCAGTTATTGCGCGCCTTCACCGAAGCCGGAATGATTCCAAATTGGACGGAGTGGGAGCGAGGTGACCCGGCCAGTCCGGATTACGCCAGGAGCTATGGCTCCCCCACAATCCTGGTAGGCGGAAAAGATGTTGTGGGAGAGGAGGCATCCGAAAATATTTCCTGCTGCCGGCTCTATATGGACTCTTCCAATCGCTTCCAGGGTGTACCTGCTCTGCAGGATATCGTATCGGCTCTGCGGGCTGTAAAGCCTGATTCGATTGTGGGGAAGCGCTCCGGAAGGAAAGGAAGTTGGCGAGGTTACTTGACCGCTTTTCCCGGCGTAGCATGCGCCTTCCTGCCCAATCTTGCATGCCCGGCCTGCTGGCCCGCCTATGCGGGACTGCTTAGTGTGCTTGGGCTTGGTTTTTTGCTGAACAGTGCATACTTGTTCTATCTGACAGTGCTGTTCCTGGCTATTGCGGTCGTGTCACTGGGATTCAGGGCTAAAGCGCGACGGGGATACAAACCTTTCGGTTTGGGCCTGCTGGCTGGGGCGCTGATACTGATCGGCAAGTTTGGCTTAGAATCGGGGCCGGTAATGTACGCGGGAGTGGCCTTGTTTGTAGCCGCGGCACTCTGGAATGGATGGCCGCGAAAAACGAACAGTTCCGGCAACTGCGGATCGTGTGTTCCCGAAAGTCAAAGTTCCTGAAATCAGGGGATTTGATAATTTTTATCAAGGAGTTGAAATATGGCTCGCCAAAGAAAAATCGAGATATTCAGCGCGAGTTGCCCTGCTTGCGAGGAGACGATTGAACTGGTTAACCGCAATGCCTGTTCTTCCTGTGTGGTTACCGTGCTGGACATGAATGATACTCAAGTGGCGGAACGTGCAAAAGCCCTGGGCATCCATTCGGTCCCCGCCGTGGTGATCGACGGTGAACTTGCGGGCTGTTGCACGGGAAATGGTCCTGATCAATCGATGCTTATGGCCGCCGGATTGGGGCAGCCGCTTTGATCTGGAGCTGGAAAACAGTCCAGGCCGTGGTGGCGGAAGGCGATAAAATGCTTCGGGGGCTTATCGGGTATCATACCCCCTTAAGCGCCTTGAGCAGCCCCAGCAGATCAAAAATATCCACCCGCCCGTCGGCATTAAAATCATAGACCGGATCAGGATTGCTGACGCGCAACATTTTCAGCAGGTCCAGCAGGTCGAATATACTGACAATCCCATCGCCGTCGTAGTCGCCGTGGACCCGGGCACGGGTAGTAAAACGCACCCCGGCCAGCCTGTCGCCCGCGTAATTGTAGTCGGTTATCTGGTTGCCTGTCTCCGGTTCACAGATATTGAGGCTGAAACGGCAGACTCCGGAGGTTTGTTTCACTTTGACCAGCAGGGTGTTGAACCCTTCCAGCACAGCTACGTCCACAACGTCGTTGGGCAGCTTGTGATTTCTCACACCGCCGCTGTAGTCGTATACCTGCTCTCCGTTGAGCCACACTTGCATGTCGCCGTCGGAGCCGGCCCAGAGTTTTGCCTGGCCATTCCGCGGGGCCTCCAGGTAGCTGGAGGCGTAGTAGATACAATCGGCGCTGTCCTGGTAAAAGCCCGCCGGATCGATCAGGTCATCGTAGAAATACACCGCCTCGCTCCAGCCGGCCACGCCCGCATGTGGCTGGGCGTTCTGCTCGCCGACAGCTAATAAATCCTGATCAATCGAGGAGCCGAAAAACGGGCCGTTAAGCAGCCAGCTGCGGTTGCTCTGGCCGTAATGACGGTATGAACTGTTCCTGTGCGAGGCGTCCATCTGCTTCTCCGCCTTGACAAACGGTGTGGCGGATTCCTCGATTGTATTGCCCAGGATGGTGATCTTTTCCATGTCGTTCTGGCCGAAACCGACCAGGGCGGCCATTGTGATATGCTCCACATCGTCCGGGTTGATATCCATCAGGTGCGCGCAGACCGCATCCACGCTGACTATATCCTCACCGGCCACTATCATGTTGCGTCTCATCGCGGTCCCGGAGGCGAATTTGGTCTTCTCTTTACCCACGATCGCATCGACAACCATAAAATCGCAGCCGACCGTGCGCGCTATGTCCACAAAATTTTTCTGCAGCACTTTGGCCGTGTGGTCCAGCCCGATACCGTTGTTGTTGTAGCCCTGGTCTTTGGACCAGCCGTAGGTCATGCCCGGCAGCGCGCCCACATAGTTTTTCAGTCCCACCGTGATACCGGTGGTGTGGACTTTCATCACGGGCACGTTGATTAAAAAGTCGGCGTCCAGCAGGGTTTTGGGCAGGTAGAAAAACCACTGGGCATCGGAAAGGGCCGGCGAGGCTGCCGTTGTGGCCTCAACCTCGTCGTAGTTCAGGTCCACCCAGTCCACATCCAGGCCGGGATAGGTAGTTGTGTCGGCGCGAAGGTTTTCTATCATATCCTTGAATCCGGACGTCTCGTATCCGTCCCCGTTGGTTAATGCCCAGTTCGGTGCATTAGGAGTGCCCGGCCGGGCCCATCCACCCGCGCCCTCAGCCACGCGGATCTGGAACTCCGGGTTGATCCTGTAGAGCATCAGCACCAGCGCCCGCACCACCCGCCAGTCGGTAACGCAGCCGTTGCCCCGCACCGTGGCTTCTACAAGGTTGGGCTTGAGCACTATTTTGCGGTCTTCGGGTTGCAGGTAAGATTCCAGGCCGCCCGCCAGGCTTACTGCATACTCCACCATCGCCGCCACCTGCTCGTAGCCCAATGTATCGGTGATAGATACGGGGGCGGCAAGGTTCTGGTTGTCACTGCGCACTATTGCGACCGTGCTGGTTTTGTCCGCGTCGTAGCTCCACTCGGAATCCCAGCACCAGCGGGTATGCTGTACGGCCATCTGGGAGAAGACCGCATAGTCAATAACCACCAGCAAGAGCAAAGCGGCAAAAAGAATTTTATGTTTGGCTGAGATCAAGGTCCGGCCTCTGTTGAGGAGGGTCATCTGTTAGTCGATCGATAAACGATAAAATAATATCAAACATATTAACGGGTAACTGATAAAACAAGTTACTTGACTCCCGGAATTGTCGTGGGCGATTGACGCCTATCCCGATGTGGGCTATGGTCGCGCGGACGGCTATTCGGCTGTGGGCTTAGTTTAACCGGAGGCATGCTGAGCAGCTTCGACAAGTTCAACGTCGGTTTTGACTACGCCTGCCGCAACATGGGCTAGATTGATTCGAACCACTATTTCAGCCTGAAGGTTGGTTTCTGAAATAAGTGAACAGGATCGATAATCAGCAAGCAAAGGGGGGCGCTCAAAGCGCCCCTTTTTCTTGCCTGCTTTATCCGGCTCAATGCATTTCCCTGTTTAACCTTGGGAGAACCGTCCCCCTCAAAAATCACCACTCTTGAGTTATTCTGCCAGCGATAGTAATCATTACTGCCGGACTGTACTGCATGAAAAAAATCAGCACGCTATGGTAAGCAATCCATCCGGGAGGGGCAAAGTGTTCTGGAAGGTATTATATGTAATAACACCGATATTCTTGATGCCTGCATACGTTTTCTGGCGAGTGGCCACATTACCGGCAGTGCAACGACGGCTCTCCCGCCGATGGGTGTATTTTGTTGCCGTAGTGCTCTGGGTGTTATCACCTATCCTGATTATGTATTTGATCGAAAGCGGAAGCTATTTATATCACTGGATCGCCAGCATGTTTTTGATTGCTCTATGCCTGCTGGCGGTCGATCTGGGAACAGTATTTGGTTTAGTGCTGCGCAGGATTACAGATAGACTCAGGTTAATGGCGCTGGCCGCCGGTTTGTTGCTCTGTGTGATAGCTTTTGTCCAGGGTTCACGCCCGCCCGTTGTAACTGAGCACGAGGTTGTTTTGCAGGGTTTACCCACGGAGCTTGATGGAACCGTGCTGGTGGCTGTCGCGGATACGCACATTGGGGGAGACAACGGGCTGGAGTGGCTGGAAGAGCGGATTCAACAGATACTCGATATGCGCCCTGATATGATAGTGCTGATCGGCGATATAGTTACAAGTAATGGAAACCAAAACCACCGCACTAAGCTGACCGGGTTACTGAAGCGCCTGGAGGCCCCGCTGGGAGTCTGGGCCGTGCGGGGCAACCATGAATCCAAAAGCAGTAGTGAAACATTTGAAAAAGCCGGGATCAGGCTGCTGCGCAACGAATCGCTGGAAATCAGTCCGGGATTTGTGCTGGCCGGGATTGATCAGGCAGAAAGATGGGAAGTCAGGGACAGCATTTATGCAGTCGCTTTCGCCAAAACTCTTGAGAGCAGGCCAGAGGGGGCAACCGTACTTCTCTGCCATGAACCGCTCCGGGCCGATCTGGCGGAAGAAGCGGGTGTGGAACTGATGCTCAGTGGCCATACCCACGGTGGGCAGGTCTGGCCGTTCGGATATTTGGTACGCATACTGTATCCGCTGCTGGCCGGCCGCTACGAGGTCGATGATATGACCTTTATAGTAACCAGGGGAGCAGGTACCTGGGGGCCCAGGATGCGGCTCTGGCGGCGCGGGGAAATTCTGCGAATTATCCTGCGGTGCGGGTAGTGATCCTTTCCCTTTATGATAGATCAATTGATGCAAACTTGCTGCGGTAACGTTTACATAAGTAGTTTGAATTTTTAAGAGTTCCATAAATCAAACTGGATTATTTGGAATAATAACGGCTTGATGGTGTATTCTGATAGTTAGCGGGGAAAATTGTTCGGAACGGTTCTGACGACAGCGGTGTCATTGATGCACGCTTACGTATTCTGGCGTGCCGCCACAGTGCCGGCGCTGCAACGCCGGATCTCCCGCCGTTGGCTGATTATTGTTGCCGTAGCTCTCTGGGCGCTGTTTTACATCGGCAGGACATACAGGCACAGTGGCAGTTGGTTGCTGTCCGGTTTTCTTGAAATATACACCATGCACTGGGCGGCCAGCCTGCTTCTGACCTCTGTTGTGGTGCTGGCAGCCGATATTGTCAGCGGGTTCGGGTTTTTCCTGCCCCGGATTGCCCGTCAACTTAGAGGCCTGGCGCTGGCGGCCGGATTGCTGATGTCGGTAACGGCATTGGTGCAAGGTATGCGTCCGCCCGTGGTGACTGAGCACGAGGTTTTTTTGCAGGGTCTGCCCCAGGAGTTGGATGGAACCGTGGTGGCGGTTATCTCGGATACGCATGTGGGACCGATGATCGGAGCGAGCTGGCTGGAGGCGCG
>SDBV01011479.1_pt1 | contig 11475 bp, 10 predicted proteins | sample 2277081 | NCBI WGS metagenome assembly SDBV01 (sample SAMN10402039, study PRJNA504765) | marine sediment metagenome | isolation source: marine sediment core GS10_PC15, 223 cmbsf | place: Arctic Ocean: Southern Knipovich Ridge | collected 2010
GTTTACACCTACCTCGCGCCCCTGGCGGTCTCGGCATTTCATGCAGGTGCGAGTCAGTACGGACTCCTGAGCTCGACTATGGCGACAGGTTCGGTGACCGGCGCCCTGCTCGCCGCGCGGCGTGCCCGGCCCCGGCTGGCGCTGCTGCTCGTGAGCGCCGCCCTGTTCGGCTGCGCCTGCACGCTCGCCGCGTGCATGCCGAACTATGTGCTGTTCGGCGGCACGCTGGTCATCATCGGCATTTGCACCCAGACCTTCACGACCTCGACCAATAGCCTCGTGCAACTGTCCACCGAGCCGGCCATGCGCGGCCGGGTGGTGGCAATCCTGCTCGCCATTGCATTGGGCGGCACGCCGCTCGGTGCGCCGATCGTCGGCTGGGTGGCCGATCATTTCGGCCCGCGCTGGGCGCTCGGCGTAGGCGCCGCGTCGGGCTTCGCCGCTGCGCTGGTCGGGCTTCACTACCTGCGCAAGTACCGCAACCTGCAGGTGTGGTTCGACGGCTGGCGTATCCGTGCGAGCGTCGATAGCGTCGAAGCTGCGCACGCTGTCTCGTCCGGCGCGCCAGCCGACGCGGTGCGGCAGAAGGCGCCTTAGCCGCACGCCTCGCCGTGGTCCCGGTCTTATCAACGGACAAGTCCAGTAGCCAGTTTAAAAAATCATGCCGAAGCGAATTATTTTTCTTGAAAAATAATTCGCGCTCGTCCATAAGGCGCGTCCTGCGCCATTACTCGGCGAGATGCTTCCTGCGCGCCAGCTCCCGGGCCTGCGCGTAATCCGCCTGCACCGTCGGCAGGGCCTGGCGCGCGGCCTCTTTCAACTGTCCATTGCGGCCTGAGGCAATCTCCGCCTGAAAGATGGACAAGGTCTTTTGCTCGTCGCCGAGCGCGACCTGCTCGATATAGGCCTTGTCAAAATCGCCGCCGCGCAGATCCTTGATGCTGTCGAGCACGGCCACATCCGGGTCGTTGTCCGGCACGTCGACACCACGCGGACTCGCGGCGCGCAATGCTTCCGAGAGCCTGGCGTTGTCCGCACCGACATGCTCCGCAAAGGCCTTGACTTCGCGATCGGTGGAGCGCGAGGTTGCCAGCCGTGCGGCCTCGTGCTGCGTCGACGCCGATCGGGTCGCGTCCGTGATAAAAGCCTGATCCTGGCCGTGCAGTCTTATCTCGTCTGGTGCAGCGGGTGCGCTCTGGGCGTGAGCGCTCGACGCAACCACCAGAAGACCGGTGGCGCAGGCGCCTATCAGCGAAGCAATCGGCAAGCGAATCATGCGTTCTCCCTGAAGTGAGGATGATGAAGAGACGCGGGAAATTCTAGAAGCCGGGCAGGAAGCGCAGCGCGAAAAATAATTCAGTTTTGTAACGGCTGGTAAAGAATCTGGCGCTGCCCTTGTTGCAATGCTTGCCGTGCGCGCGAAGCGATGAAAGCAGATTGTCTGGACCACCTGCCGTCACCGCGGTGCGGAAATGACCCGAACTGCGGCGCCGGTTTAGAGGCCAAGGTCCGGATGACGCTTGGCGAGTTCAGTGAACCATTCGGTAAACGCGCGGACCCGCGAACTCATGCGCCGATGCGGGTAGAGGATCGACAACGGGGTCGACGGGATCGTGTAAGCGGTCAGGATTTCCTGCAGTTCACCGCGCTCGATCATCTCCGCGACCATGAAACGCGAGGGCTGGATGATGCCGTAGCCCAGCACGCCGGCGGTAATGTAGACCGAGCCGTCGTTGACGGCGAGCGCCCCTTCGAGCGACACCCTCACCACTTCCCCGTTCACTTCGAACTCGAACGGAAAAGTCTTGCCGCTGCGTGCCGAGACATAGTTGACGGCGCGATGTCCTTCGAGCTCTTCGAGCGTCGTGGGTGTGCCATGCGCGGCGAGATAGGCGGGCGACGCACAGGTGGTAATGCGTGAGTTGCCGACGCGCCGGGCGACCAGGCTCGACTCTTCCGGCGTGCCCATGCGGATCACGCAATCCACGCCGTCCTGGATCAGGTCGATGTTGCGGTCCGCGAGGCCGAGGCGCACATCGATCTCCGGGTACTGCTGGTAGAAATCGCCAAGCGCCGGCAACAGCAGCGCTCTAGCCAGCGTGCCGGAGGTATCCACGCGCACCGTGCCGGCAGGCGTTTGCCGCTTGTTCGACAGCGACGACTCGGCATCCGATATCTCGGCGAGAATGCCGACACAACGTTCGTAGTACAACGCACCGTCTTCGGTGACGCTGACCTGGCGCGTGGTCCGGTTCAGCAGGCGCACGCCGACATGCTCTTCGAGCGCCTGAATCAGGTTGCTCACCGAGCCGCGCGGCAAGTCGAGCAATTCTGCGGCCTTGGAAAAGCTGTTGGTCTCGACCACGCGGGTGAAGACTTCCATTGCCTGAAGGCGGTCCATACGGGGCGATCCTTGTCAGTCTCGGGTTAAGTGACGGGCGTTGCGGGTAACTCGTTTGCGGCGGCGGCGGCCTTGGGAGAGCGGCGCCGGTCCTGACATTATCTCCGAGTGCAGGTCCGAAGTGTGCGCTGGACAAGCCGCCGCTTTGCTGGCACGATTCAAAAACCGCGGCGCCAACCGCCGCCTTGTCTTCCGACACATCCTCACGAAAATGCAAGCAATCCAAGCCCTCGCTCACTCGATGCGTATGCCCCTGGCAGGTTCTCCCCCCAGGCGCTAAGGGCTTTTTTTGCCTCTAAAAAGGGACGCCGCTGGCGTCCCTTTTCTTTTTTGGAGCGGCAATGACGTACCGATACATCACCACCCCGATCTACTACGTGAATGACCGGCCGCACATGGGCCATGCCTACGCGAGCGTGCATGCGGACATCATGGCCCGCTATCTGCGGGCCGCCGGCCATCAGGTGATGCTGCTCACCGGCGCCGACGAGCACGGCGAGAAAATCGCCAAAGCCGCGGCGCAGGCCGGCGAAGCGCCGCGGGCCTTCGCGGAGCGTCACGCGCAGAGCTTCGAAGCGGCGTGGCGGCGTCTCGCGGTCGAGCCGGATCACTTCGTCCGCACCACGGCGCCAGCGCACGCGCGGGTTGTCGCGGCGTGCCTGACGCGTCTGTTCGAGGCCGGTGAGATTTATCTGGCCGACTATGAAGGCCTCTATTCGGTCGGCCAGGAGCGCTTCGTAACGGAGAAGGAGCTGGTCGACGGCAAGCTCCCCGAGGACAAGGAGCCGCCCGTGGTGCGGCGCGAACCCAACTACTTCTTTCGCATGGAGTCGCACCGCGCCTGGATCAGGCAACTGCTGCTGGACACGCCCGATCTGATTCAGCCTGCGCAGTACCGCAACGAAGTGCTCAAACTGCTCGAAGAACCGATAGGCGACCTGAGCATCTCGCGCCCGGCGGACCGGCTCGCATGGGGCATTCCGATTCCATGGGACGCGAAGCACGTGACCTATGTCTGGTTCGATGCGTTGCTAAGCTATGTGTCGCCGCTGGGGTATCCCGATCAGGCGGCGTTTGCGCACTACTGGCCGACGGCGCGGCATATCGTCGGCAAGGACATTCTGCGCACGCACACGCTGTTCTGGCTGAGCATGACGCACGCGCTGGGAATCGAGCCTTATAAGCGCCTGCACGTATCGGGACATCTGCTGGGCGCCGATGGGCGCAAGATGAGCAAGTCGCTCGGCAACGGTGTCGATCCGCTGGCGGCGGCCGATACCTACGGCGTCGACGCGCTGCGCTATACGCTCGTGCGCGAGGTCAGCTTCGGCTTTGACGGAATCATCAGCGAAGCGGTCATCGAGCAGCGTCTGAACCGCGATCTGGCCGACGATCTGGGCAACCTGGCAGCGCGCACGCTTTCGATGGTGGTGAAATACCGCGGCGCCCACGTCCCCGCGCCCAGCGCCTACACGGCGCCGGAGCTGGCGCTGATCGCACGGGCGGCCGAGCTGCCGGCCGTCGTACTGGCGCTGGTCGACGAAATGAAAATTGGCCGCGCCGCCGAGCAGGTCATGGAGCTGGTGAAGCAGCTCAACGTCTATGTGGCGACGAGCGCCCCATGGACGCTCGCCAGAGATGCCGGCGCATCGGGGCGGCTCGATACCGTGCTCTACACGCTGGTCGAAGCGCTGTACCACGTCTCCAACCTGCTGGACCCGGTAATGCCCGGCAAGATGCAAGAACTGCGCTCGCTGCTTGGCGTCTCCACGGAGCCTCGCTGGAATGTCTCCTGGGGGGACGGCGTCAAGCCGGGCGGTGCGATCCGTGAAGGCATCCTCTTTCCCAAACGGGCCAGCACGTAGCACCCGAAGGCGCATCGCAGTGCACGCCGGCTGGAGCGACGCCAGCCGGGGGCGCTGTTTTCCGCTACATTGAAGTGTTTGCGACACGCTCGCCGTGCTTCCAGTACAGCTCAAGCGTGCCACCACCCACACCGGTCCCGGAGTAGAAATGACGTCACCCGCTGGCTATTCAGCCGCCTCGCCGACCCGCACCGAAGTCGATGCGCTTGCAGGCGCAACCATTCTTGAGTTCGGTACAGACTGGTGCGGCTACTGCAAGGGCGCACAGCCGCTAATCGGCCGGGCCTTCGAAGGCCATGCCGGGCTGCGCCATCTGAAGATCGAGGACGGGCCCGGACGGCCGCTCGGCCGTTCCTTCAAGGTGAAGCTGTGGCCGACATTGATCTTTTTGCGCGACGGCGTCGAAGTGGCGCGAGTGGTGCGGCCGGCGGATACCGGGTCTATCGAGGAAGGATTCACGGCCCTTGCCTTGGCGGGTAGCTGAATCACTTCCTGCGCGGGAGCCCTCTTCAAAGCACATCGCCCGCATCTGATAACTCAGATGCGGGCGATGAAGTTAACGCACGAGGCTGTGTCTGCCCCGTCGTACCAGGATCAGTTCGTGTTGGCGCTACCCGCCGCGGCCGGCAAGCGCGTCTTGGACGGATGACCGATACCGCCTTCCTGCAGCCAGTAGCCCAGCCCCATGAAGATCGCGCCGCCGGCCAGGTTGCCGAGCGTGACGAATACTTCGTTATGCACAGCACCGGCGAGTGTCACGCTATCCGGATGCTCGGCCATCAAGGCAAGCGCGAACACGAACATGTTGGCGACGCTGTGCTCGAAGCCGCTTGCCACGAAGGCGAAGACCGGCCAGAAGATCAGGCCCAGCTTCGCGCCGTCGTTGTTGGTGCGCGCGGCCATCCAGATGGCGAGGCACACGAGCCAGTTGCACAGCAGGCCCTTGGCGAACAGCGCGAGGCCGGGTGCGGCCATCTTCGCCGTCACGGCCTTGAAGAAGACTTCCGAACCGTCAGTCAGCAACACACCGCCACCGGCCGCATGCAGAATTGCCGCGAGCACGATGGCGCCGATCAGGTTGCCGATCCAGCACACCACCCACACGAGCACCACGCCGCCGACGCCCGTCTCGCCGCGCAGCAGCGCAAACGGCATGTACATGGCAGTCCCGGTGAACAGATCGGAACCGGCGAACACGACGATGGTCAGCGCGCAGGCAAACACGGCGCCCATGACGAGGTGGACATAAGCCGGATCGACATGCGAGCCGACCGAAAACATCAGGATGTCGCCGAAGCCGATATAGGCGCCGGCCATGGCCGCGCCAACCAGAAACGCAAACGGCGAACGCAGGATGGCCGCCGCCTTGTGGGCGCCAACCTTGGCAAATTTATCAATGCTCTCTTCGTACATCATGGCTCCGAATTGGTCTCCCCTCTTTACCTAAGGAGGGTGCGTCAAACTGGCGCATATGATAGGACTAGCGAAGCTGATCTTCATCAACAAAGCGACGCAAAACGGGCGGTTTGGCGGGAAGATGGAACTGTGCTCCCGCCGCACGGCGATTTCTGTATCCCTTTTTCGGCTACTTGCACTAAGACGGGGCAGCGCGGCTGCCCCGCTGTTGCACGGTGAAGCGCCCAGGCTTCTCCGCGAAGCGTGCATGACCCTGACGCCTCGCGTTGGTTGTGAGTGTTTAGCTGCTCGTCAGGCCTTGCATGCCCATCGCCAGCAGCAAGCGCTCCGCGCCGATTCCGAAACCCGCGCCCTCGCGATATGCGCCGCCTCCCGCCACCTGTTGTTGCGCGCCGAGTTCCGGGCAGCGGATTTCGAAGCCCTCGCCGCCCAGGTAATAACTCAGACCGCGCCGCGCGGCGACATCCAGTTCGTAGCGCACGCCGATCGAATCGAGGAAGCCGGTGGCGAGCTCACGGCTGCGTATGAGGACACTTAGGGGTTCTGGGCCGAGGTATTCAAAGCCGAGTTGCACGAACTCGCGATAGCGGCCGGCCTGGGGCCGCTCATAGCGGTAACAGCGCGCCACATAAAACAGCAGGCGTTCCTTGCGGCGTTCGAGCAGCTCCTGACAGCGCTCCTGAAACAGTGCAGTAGCTTCGGGGATCAGGCAGACCGGCCGGCCCTTCTTGTCCGGAAACGCCCACATCTGGCCGATGATTTCACTGCCGCCGGCCTTTTGCACAAAGGTGTCCTGCGACCATAACGCGGGGACGATGGCCTCTTCGGCCCCAGCATCAATGAAGGTAGCTCCGGAAGCGGTTCTCCAGTTCGCGAACAAGCGCGGCTTCCTTGCCGACGATAAAGCGGGTTCCACGGATCATGGTCATGCTCGAACTCCAGGTGACGAGGAAATAAAAAAAGGCGCCTTGGGCGCCTTGGTCGTTTTTGCATGAGCCAGCCGGTCAATCAGTATCGGGCTGGCTTCGCTGCTATGAGACGTAACGAACCACGGCGCAACGGACTGCTGCCGTGATGGTGATGCGACCAGATGGTGACGTTACGTGTTTTCATGACTGGCAGTGTGGCACAGGCGCACGGCTTTGTGAACGCTTTCAATGTTGTTGCCGATATATCCCGCAGCACGGCGTCACTCGGTGAGACGCGCTCTCACCGTGTACTCGTTATCGAGCACCGGATCGAACCCGGCCTCTGCCGCGGCCGCGCCGCCGCGCGGTGCGTGAAAGTCCGCCGAGAGCGGTTCGACCGGATAGCCGCGCCGCTCCCATGCATCGAGCCCGCCCTTGAGCGCCTGCACATGATGAATGTTCTTGCGATGCAGTTGCGTGATGATGCGCTTGGCCGTCGCCTCGTTCGGGCACACGCAGTACACGACGATCGGACGCTTGAGCAGCGCGGGATCGAGTTGCTCGGGAGAATCCAGATCGAGAGCGCGCGCACCCGGAATCCGGTACGCCTCCTTGGCGCGCACTTCCACCGGGCGCGCGTCGAAAATCAGCGGCGGCGCGTTCGACTTCATCAGCCCGTCCAGTTGCTCGGGGCTAATGCGAATTTTGGCCAGCCAGCGGCGAAACTGCATTCGCCGCACCCAGCGATAGAGGACGAACAGCCCGCCCAACACCGCCAACAGATCGAATACCGTCATGCCGTTGTGCCGCACGAGCAGAAGCAATAGCGCGATCTCCTCGTGCAGCGCCGCGCCGCCGACCAGCCACAGGCCCGCCCACAGCGACGCACCGAGCAGATCCCAAAGCAGGAAAATGCGTGCGTCGATGCTGGTGGTGCCAAGCAGCGGCGCGGCAATCAGACCGAGGCCGGGGACAAATTTCGAAACCGCGAGAATCGGCGCGCCGTAGCGTTCGAAGACATTGCGCGCCGTGCGCACGGTGGCATCGAACGACAGCGAAAATCGCACCAGAGAATTGAGCATGCGGCGTCCGCGCAGTCGCCCGGTGGTAAACCACAGCGTATCGGCCAGCAAGGTGGCGCAGACGGCCGCGACGAACACGCTCGAGTACGACACCTGTCCCGCGGCCGCCATGGTGCCCGCCAGAATCAGCATGGGTGCGGCCGGCACCGGCACGCCGAGCTGCGTGACCAGCACGCTCACGAAGACCACCCACGCACATAGCTCGGGTGGAATAGCTGTCGGGAAATGCAACACAATACCGCTCCTGCGGGAAACCATCGCCGATGGCTGGACGTTCGGTCTGTCTCGGCAACCTGCGCGGAATTCCTTGAACAGGTGCGACAGTGCATTCGTCACGCGGCGCCGGGCAATCCTGCGCGTTGCGTCGACTACCGGATTCTAAACAAAAACGCCAATTGGCATGGCGCAGGCGGCCAAAGCCGCGTACGGCGTGGGCCTATTCCTGTTCCGGTCCATAGGCTCGGGCCCGAAGCGGCGGGTGCGGCGGGCGCGGCGGCGGCGGGTACTGCTGCTCGCCGGCCTCGTCGCGCCTGTCGCTAAGGTGCAGCCACGCTATCGCCCGGCGTGGCAAGCGTCAGCAGATCCGCCCTCACCTGCTGCATCACCGTAGACCAGTCGCGGTACTGCTGTTGCCGGTACAGCCTGAGGGACGGATACCACGGGCTATCCGATCGCTCGAGCATCCACACCCAGTGCGGATTGACGTCCAGCAGCAGCCACGTGGGCACGCCGAGCGCCCCCGCGAGATGCGCGACGGAGGTGCATACGGTGATCACCAGATCGAGATTGGCGATCAGCGCGGCGGACTCGTCAAACGAGTTGAGCGACGCTGTGTGGTCGGTCACGGCGAGGCCGTTCTCCGCCATCTCCCTGACATCTTCGGCGCCGTCGATCTGCAGGCTGTAGAAGGTGACGCCGGGGACCACCTGCAATGCTTGCGCGTACAACGAAGGCGGCACCGAGCGCAGCGGATTGCGCTGATGCGTGCGGCTGCCGCTCCAGACCAGCCCGACCTTGAGCGCCGTGCCGCCCGGCAGCTTCGCGCTCCACCGCCGCATGCGCACCGGATCCGCAGTGAGGTAACGCAATGGCGAGCGCAGCGTGTCGGGCGTCACACCGAGCCTGAGCGGCAGGCTGCCGACCGGCAGGTCGAAATCGAACGCCGGGAACTGGGGCGTATCGTGCGGCACGACTGCGATGGCCAGTGCGGCGAGGCTGCGCTCGAAGAGCGGCAGGAGCTTGCTAAAGCAGCAGTAAATCAGCGTGCCGCCGTCGCGCCGGACCTGCTCGGCGATGGCGGGAACGAAGCGCACAAACTGGATCGCGTCGCCGAAACCTTGTTCCCCCCAGATGAGCAGAGTCTTGCCACGCAGATCTTCGCCTTGCCAATGCGTCTGCGGACTCAGGAAGCTGGCATGCTCCAGTTCCGGCGAACCGGCCCAGCGCGCCTCGTGATTGATAAGGCCATTGGCGTAGTCGCCGCGCAGCAACTGCAGCATCGCCACCGACCACTTCACCTTCGGTTCGCCCGGCGCCGCATGGGCGGCCCGCACCATGACAGCCAGCGCCTCGTCCCAGCGTTGCAGCTCCTTGAGCGCGCTGCTCAACGCCTGCAGGCCGACAAAGTATTGCGGGGCCAGCGTGCAGCCGCGTTCTGCTGCGATCAGCGCGCTGTGCGGTTCGCGCAGACGCAACCAGGCGTTGCTGGCATTGGCCCAGGCGAGGTAGTTGTCCGGGTCGAGTTGCAGCGCCTGCTCGGCGAAGCGCAAGGCGGCGCGATCGTCCTTCATCTGATGATGCAATGCCGACAGATTGTTTTGCAGCATGGCATGGCCGGGATCGAGCGCCAGCGCGCGCTGGTAGGCCGCAAGCGCCGCGGATTGAGACCGGTCCTGACTCTCGCCCTGACTTTGCCCCTTGTGGTGTGCGAGACCCAACAGGAACCAGGCCCGCGCCGAATCGGGCCGCGCTTCGCACCACCCGGCGGCAACCTCCACCGCACGGGTTTGCAGATTGAGTTGCAGCAGGAGGTCGAGCCACGCTTCGAGCCAGCCCGAGGACTCAGGCGCATAGGCCGTCTGCGGCGCACTCTGGAATGCGCGTTCGTACCAGGCATGAGCGCGCTCGGGCGTGCCTTCAAGCGACGCGAGCCGCGCCAGCTCGACGAATGTCGGCGCAAACGCGGTGGCAATAACGAGTGATTGCTCCAGCGCGGCCCGCGCTTCATCGTAGCGGCCGCGCAGCCTCAGCAACTGCGCGCGGGCGGTCAGCGCAGCGGCGTCTTGCGGCTGCAGCGTCAGCCAGGCTTCGATCTCCTCGGCTGCGCGCACCAGTTCGCCGCGCTCAAGACGCTGCTGGATTCTGGCGAAGGGCGTATGCGGTGCAGGCAGCAAGGTCATCAGGTGCATCGTTCGGGGCATGAATCCGGTTGGCGAAGCCGCTAGCGGATCGGCCGTGCCAGCAGGTCGTCGAAGAGCGCCGCATAGGTTGCGACCAGTTGGCGATTACCCGGCAGATAGCGCGCAATCAGGCCGCGCTGCTGCTCCCGGTACCAGGAGGCATGCGCGTCGTGGGTCTCGATAGCTTCGATCAGGCGGCGTGCGCCTTCATCGGCATCGTTGCCCTGGTAGTAGTAACCCAGATCGCTGCATAGCGACGCGTTGTGGACCAACGGATAGCCTTGCCAGCACACTTCGAGGTAGAAGTAGTTGAGCGGATTTTCGAGCTGATGCGAAATGACAATATCGGTGTTTTCAGCCAGAAACAGCGGCGTTTCGTGCCGGCCGAGGAAGACTGCCTTGTGATCGCGGACAATATCGAGCTGGTTCATCAAGGCGATGAAATCGACGCTCTCTTTCGCAATACTCTCGGCGTTCGTGACCTGCAGCAGCGCGATACTGTCAGGCCACTGGCGATAGGCCAGCTCGGCGATCAGCGCCGGGTACAGGCAGAACTTGACCACATTGAGATTGGGCTCCATCACGCTCAGGCGCCGCGCACCGGCGCGCGGCCGGTACTCGCCGGCGTTCGGCAGACCTTTGACACGCTCATCGAGAAACATCGGACTCCAGACAAACGGCACGACCCGGCCCGTTTGCCGGCGCAATACCTCGAAGTACGACTGGCTGATGGGAGCCACCTGCGGAATGATCCAGATATCGTCATAGCGCCGATTGACGAACAGCGTCTCGCCCCACATCGGCTTGCGGAACAGCACCGATTCCATGGCGTGGACATACTCGAAGCCGCAACAGTACGACACGAGCCGCACGTTGCGCTGCTTAAGATAAGCAGTTTGCCCATCGTCGATCTGGCCGCCGAGTTCGATCAGCACATCGAGTTCGTCTTTCGCGGCTTCAAACGGGAGCGTCGGATAGCGGGTCTGGTCCCACGGCAATGCTGCCGTGACAGCGACTGCGGTGGTATTCACGAGGACCACCCGCGCGATCTGCGGACAATGCCGCAAGGCCTCCGCCAGAAACGCGGCATTCTGCTTGATGCCGTTATTCCAGAGCGTTTCGGCCTCGTGGTGCAGACCGATCGTAATGCCGACGCGCAGCCCGTTCATGGCGTTGCAATCTGGCTCTGGGCCGCTGCCCGGTCCTGGGTTTGACGCGGCACGTAACCGGTCAGATGCCACTGGCCGTCGTCGCCCAGCCGGAAGCTCAGCAGTTCGAACATCGTGCGGCCGCTCGCGAGCGTCGTGGCGAAATCGACGTTCGCATACAGGCCATCGGGAATCCCCTTCGTGCCACTGTACTGAATTCGCGTGACCGAGGCCCAGCCGCGCCGCGTCACGGCCC
>SDBV01011480.1_pt1 | contig 11475 bp, 14 predicted proteins | sample 2277081 | NCBI WGS metagenome assembly SDBV01 (sample SAMN10402039, study PRJNA504765) | marine sediment metagenome | isolation source: marine sediment core GS10_PC15, 223 cmbsf | place: Arctic Ocean: Southern Knipovich Ridge | collected 2010
AATGTTGAGTACTAATAAAAAAGGAGATATTCCGACGGTGATTTTGGTACTTGGGGTTTTCATAGTTTGTAGTTTGACTTTGCTTAATTTTTATTTGGTGGGAGTTAGGGATTCTGGTTTTTTTGAGGGAGTTTTGCTGATTGAAGCAGTTAGTGAAATTGCTGATGATGTAAGATTTTATAATAAATTAGGAAAAGATTCTTTGGAACTTACAGGGCTTTCTGGAGGGATTGAAAAAGGAGATTTCAAGATAAATGGAACGTTTGATGGAGAATTTATTGTTGAAGGATTTTTTAATGAACAGGAATGGTGGGGACTTAGTGAAGGTGATGAATTAGTTAGGGTGGAATACAAATTTCCAAAGCCATTGACATAGGCATTGTCTAAAACGGAGAAATAAAGCAGAGAAAGAATCCTAACAAAAACATTTTTAAACAAAATTAACATTGATTAAATATGCATAATAAAAAGGGGCAAGGGTTGAGTACGAATGCAATAATTTTGATTGTACTTGGAGTTTTTGTTTTAGCGATTTTAATTCTTGGATTTACATTAGGATGGGGGAAAATTGCTCCTTGGATTAACAAACCTAATGTAAAGGATATGGTTTCTGCTTGTGATGTTGCTTGTTTGACCGATGCTAAATACGATTTCTGCAGTATTAATAGGACTGTTAAAGATGGGGTGAATGATAATTTTGAAAATACTTGTTTTAACCTTTGGAATGAGACAGAATACAAAGGTAGGAATTATGGATTTAACGAATGTCCTTCTATTGATTGTAAAGTCGCAGCTGTTTAAATAATAAAATGGATTACGCTTTTTCTCAGAAAAGAAATAAAAGTAAAGATAAAAAGAAAGAGAAGAAAAAACATCCCTACAAAAAAGGCGGTAGGGGACGAACAATTGTCTTTGATAATTCTGATGAAAAGAAAGCTCAGAAATAATTTATAAATCCTCTTTTCTATTTCTTTAAATGTTTGAGGTGATTTTTCTATTAAGTTTAGCAGTAGTCTGGTTAGTTTTTGCTAGTGTTCAGGATTTGAAGCACCGGGAAGTTGCAAATTGGCTTAATTTCTCTTTGATAATCTTTGCGTTAGGATTTAGATTTTTTTACTCTTTGTTTTTTGGGAACTTTAATTTTTTTTATCAAGGTCTTATCGGATTAGCAATATTTTTTGCAATTGGAAATTTACTTTACTATGGGCGAATGTTTGCTGGAGGAGATGCAAAATTAATGATTGCACTGGGGGCAATTCTTCCAATTTCTGGAAGTTTGGCAATTAATGCTCAAATTTTTGTTTCATTCTTTTTGTTCTTTTTGTTCATTGGAGGAATTTATGGATTGGGTTGGAGTTTTTATCTTCCCTTGAGAAATATGAATTCTTACAAAAAACATTTCAGAATTATTTTTATTAAGAACAAAAAAATAAATTCATTTATAATGTTTTTAGGAATAGTTATGATGATATCTGGTTTTTACAATATTTTATTTTTCTTTATGGGAATTTTCCTTTTCCTTTTGCCTTATCTTTATTTGCACGCAAAAACAGTTGACGAATCCTGTTTGGTTAAGAACGTAAATTCTAAAAATTTGGTCGAAGGGGATTGGTTGTACAAGGATTTGAAGATTGGTAAAAAAACTTTCAAAGCTAATTGGCATGGTTTGACAAATAAGCAAATAAATGAGATTCAAAAGAAACACAAATCAATTAATGTTCGACAAGGGATACCATTTGTTCCAGTTTTCTTAATTAGTTTTTTATTTTTATTTTATGTTTACTTCTTTAATTACGATTTTATAGAATTCTTACTTAGGGGATTCTTTTAGGCAACCATAACTTTTCTTTAATCTTTGAAACTTTGGGTTTGCTTACTTTTTTTGGCTTTGGTTTTTCTTTTAAGCTTTCTCGAATGCTTTCTAAATCTTCTTTTTTTGCAGATTTTCTTTCAGAGTCTAAAGTTTCATTATCATAAACTGGAAGAACATTAATTACTTCGTGACCAAATAAATTTGAGTTAGAAATTAAAACTTCTTTTGGGAGGAAGTTTTTCTTAATTCTTTGGGAAGTTTTTTCAGCTAATTCTTTAACGCCTTGTGTTAATCCGCTTGAATCTGGAATGTGATTTTTTGGAACTATCAAAGTGTGAGATTTTGAAATGGGGTTTATTTCTAAAACTGCAACTGCCTCATCGTTTTCGTCTAGTTTAACTGATTCTGAACTTCCCGATGCGATGGAACAAAAAATACATTGTTGGGAGTTTTCTGTTTGATTCTTCATTAAATTATTTTTTTCCAAGAATTCTTCTAGTTGCCCTATTCCCATTGAATTAACTTCTTGTTTGGCTTGATCTTTTTTATCTTCAGGAAATGTGGATTCAATTTGCTGAATAATCTGTGTCTTTATGTTTTTTGCTTCTTCTTTTGATAACATTTTACAAAGCTCTTCTAATATCTAATACTTGAACGGAATTTACGTTTTCGGTTTCTCCGAGTTCTTTTTCCAAAGTGTCTAGTTCTTGATCTTCTGCACAAATAAAATAAGTCATAACGGCTTTTAATCCAAAAGCTATTGGTTCTTCTTCAAACTTGCATCCAATTCCTTTATTTTTCTCAACAAGTTTCTTTATCTCTTCTTCTAATTTTTCTAAATTTACATCTGGAGAAGAAGGCATTATCTTTATTTTTACGTTTATACTTCCCATGTTTTGTTCTAATAAAATACCTTTATAAGTGTTATTAATTGAGGGTGGTTAGAACTGTTTGGAGTATTATTAAAGTAAATAGTATGAAATTTATGATAAGGAGTCCTCCTAGCGCAATTAGAATCTCTTGCCATCTTCTGCTCTTTACGCTTTTTATTAAGAAGAAAATTCCTAAAATTGGTGAAAGAATGTATAATATTCCGAACCCTACAGGCATTTTAAATAAAATTTCCAAGAATGTTTTGATGAATTCAATAGTTTCAATGGTCATAAGGGTATAGTTTATCTTATTTTATAAATATCCTGTTTTGAACAAAAATTCTTAAAAAGACTGCATATTACTTCTTTTAATGAGTGATGTTAATTATGAGAAATTATTGGATATTATTTCGACTTCTTCAAAGATAAGTAAGGCTGAAATTGAACAAAAAGTTGATGCTAAAAGAGAGAGAATTTCTGGTTTGATAAGTAAAGAAGGGGCTGCCCAAATAGTTGCTGCGGAATTGGGAGTTAATTTTGATAATGAGAAATTGAAAATAGGTAATCTTATTCCAGGAATGAAAAAAGTAAACACTGTTGGGAAGATTATTAATCTGTTTCCAGTGAGAACTTTTACCCGAAATGATAAAGAGAGCAAAGTTGCAAATATGGTTATTGCAGATGAGACTTCAAATATTCGAGTTGTTTTATGGGATTCAAATCATATTAGTTTAATTGAAGATGGAAAAATCATTCAAGAAGGATCTGTCGAGATTATTAATGCGACAATGAAAGATAATGAACTTCATTTGGGAAGTTTCTCTGAATTTAAACCAAGCACGGAAGTTTTTGAAGTTGTTAATACTCAAAAAGTTACAAAGGAAAAAAACATTTTAGATTTTAAAATTTCAGATAACATTAACACGAGAGCATTTGTTGTTCAATCTTTTGATCCCAGATTTTTTAACGTTTGCATGGAATGTAAAAAGAAAGTTGTTCAAGAGGGAGAAAATTTTAATTGCGAACAACATGGGAAAGTAGTTCCTGAAAGAAGGGCTTTAATGAACATAGTTCTTGACGATGGGACAGAAACTATTCGTGCTGTTCTATTTCATGAAAAGTTAAATGGTTTAGGATTTAGTAATTTGGAACCTGAAACTTTGACTTCAGAAAAACAAAATGTTCTTGGTAAAGAATTCATTTTTTCTGGAAATGTTAGACTGAATAAATTTTTTAATAATCCAGAATTAATAATTGATGATGTTCAAGAAGTTAATATTGATGAATTTTTAAAACAACTTGAGAACTAAAATGGTTTTAAGGGATTTGCTTAAAATTGGGAAGTATTTTTTCATACCTTTTGTAGTTTATGTTTTGGGGTGGATTTTTTATTTCTTAGGGTTCTTTGATTCTGTTTTTTGGTTTGATGATGTGATGCATGTTATTGGAGGACTCGCTGCGGGGTGCACTTATTTTTTTGTTTTGAGTTATTTTGAAGTTAGGAATTATTTGAAACTGAATAAATTTTTTAGATTTTTGTTTGTTGTTTCTTTAGTGGCACTTACAACTATATTTTATGAATTTTATCAGTTTTTTCTGGCGCTTTTTACAGAGATTTCTGTTCAACCAAGCTTAGAAGATACTTTGTTTGACTTATTTTTGGGAATGGTTGGAAGTTTTTTTGCTTTATTTGTTCTAGAATTCAAAGGATATATTGAAAGTAAATAATCTTTATAAACGGGGCTTTGCAATCTTCTTTATGGTTAAAGCTGATTCTGAAAAAACAAAAGGAACTAAGATTGAGAAGTTGAAGGAACCTCAATTAACGGATTTACCAGGAATTGGCCCTGCTGTTGCTGCAAAGCTTGAATCTGCGGGAGTTTATGATATGATGTCTTTGGCAGTTATGGGTCCTGCTTCATTGGGGGATGCCGCGGGAATTAGTGCAGGTGTTGCAAGGAAAGCAATTCAGGCTGCAAGGGACATGCTTGATTTAGGATTCACAGATGGTGTGGAATATGCTAGAAAAAGGGATAATGTTATTCATATTACAACGGGAAGTCAAAATTTGAACAATCTTCTTGGGGGAAAAGGTGTTGAGGGTCGTGCTATTACTGAGGCTTTTGGGGCTTATGGAAGTGGGAAAACACAAGTGGGATTAACTTTAGCAGTTAATGTCCAATTGCCAAAAGAAAGCGGTGGTGCCAATGGGAAATGCGTTTTTATTGATACTGAAGGAACTTTTAGACCTTCTAGAATTCAACAAATTGCGGAAGGAATGGGTGCTAATCCTGAAAAAGTTTTGAAGAATATTTTTGTAGCAAGAGCTTTTAATTCAGATCATCAGATCTTATTGCTTGAAAAAGTTGGGGAGATGATTAAAGATGGTGAACCAATAAAATTACTTGTTGTTGATTCTTTGACGGCTCATTTTAGAGCAGAATATGGTGGAAGGGGGCAGTTGGCAGATAGGCAGCAAAAATTGAATAAATATTTACATAATATAATGCAACTTGCAGAAACTTATAATCTTGCAGTTTATGTTACAAATCAAGTAATGTCAAATCCTGCTCAAATGTTTGGAGATCCAACAACCCCCATTGGAGGGAATATTGTAGGACATGCTTCAACATATAGGTTGTATTTAAGAAGAGGAAAACAAGGTTCAAGAGTTGCGAAGTTGATCGATTCTCCAAATTTGCCAGATGATGAAACTGTTTATTATGTAACTAATGCTGGCGTTGTTGATGAAGCCAAATAATTTTGGGGCTTAAATTTATTAAGTAATTTTGTTTATTCCTTTGATGATTGAGTTATGGATAATTCTAACCCTTGTGGCCGCGATTCTTTGGGCTCTTGTAGGATTGTTAGATAAATTTATTGTTAGTCATGAACTTAGGGATCCTTTGCTTGCGACAGTTATTTCTGGCATTGCTGCTTCATTAGTTTTTTTAACTATAACTTTATTTTTAAGACCACCCCTTTTGATTCCAGTGCATTTAATTTTAATTATTTTATTTGGGGGAGTTTTTTATACCTTAGCAATGTACTTTTATTTTTCTGCAGTAAAAAAGGCTGAAATTTCGAGAGTTATTTCTTTTTTATCAATGACCCCAATTTTTGTTTTGTTTTTTGCTTTTGTTTTTCTTGGTGAGAGGTTATCTTCTCTGAATTATTTTGGAATTATCCTTTTAGTGTTTGGTTCTTTTTTAATTTCTTTAAAAAAAAATCACAATTCGGAATATAAAATTGTTAAAGCTTTCTTTATAGTTTTGTTTGCTTCGTTGTTCATGTCCTTGAGAGATATTACTATGAAATTTGCTTCATTGAATGTTAGTATTTGGTCTGCTTTTTTTTGGTTAGGAATTGGTACTTGTTTAACTTCTCTTTTTTTACTGGGAAAACATCATCCCCATCTGAAGAAGAAGGCGGTTAAAGGAGTTGAACATCTTTTCTTTGGAAGGATAATTTCTTCTTTCGCGGTACTAATTTTTTTGTTCGCAGTTTCTCTAACTTCTGTTTCGTTAGTATCTGCATTAGCTAAAATTCAAATTCTTTTAGTGTTTGTTGGAACATTAATTCTTAGCCGTTTCCATCCACATATTTTGAAAGAAAAAATTACTATTTCAATAATAATTCAGAAAATAGTGGCAATTATTGCTATTCTTGCTGGTGCATTTTTAATCATTTAAAATTTTTTTATTCTTCATGTAGATCGTGGAGAGTTTTGTATTCGTGAATCTCTTCTGGGGAAAACCAAAGTTGTATCTCATGTTTGGCTTCTTCTTCATTTCCAGAAGCATGAATTAAATTTTTAATTGCCCTTTTCTTTAAGTTTGCGCTGTCAGGAGATTCAATTGAAAAATCTCCGCGGATTGTTCCAAGTTCTGCAAATGCAGGAATTGTTTGCCCAACAATTTTTCTTACGGCTTTTATTGAATGAAGCCCTTCTACAACTATTTTGACGATGGGTCCAGAAGTCATGAAATTAACTAACCATTCTCTAATCTCTTTTCCTATTTCATAAAGATCTTCTGTTCCAAAATCTTTTTTTAAACTGGATGGAACATTAAATTCTTCATAACAGCGAGAGGTATTTTTTCCGAGGCCGATGATCCATTCTTTGTCTTTTGGGTAATGTTCATCCATTTGCTCTCTATCAGGATGAATTAATTTTAACGCTACAATTTTTAAACCACGTGCCTCAAATCTTTTTATTACTTCTCCAACTAGGCCACGTTTTACTCCATCGGGTTTGATTAAAACTAAACTTCTTTCTTCCATGAATTTTCATTGTTGATTTGATTTATAAAATTTGTTGTTTAAAAAACATTTATAAACTTAATTTATTTAGTACTTTGATTAAGAGGTTTTGATGAATAATAAAAATTTGTATCTTTTTGCAGGGATTTTCTTGGTGTTAATGGTGGGTTTTGTTTTTGCGGATGTTTATAATCAGGCCCCTTCAACGGCAGAAGCAGGAGATACGAAATCTATGCTTATTTTCAATGTCACGAGTAATAGCACTACCGGAAACACATTTACAAATTTGACTATTGATAATGCGGGGGATGCCCTAGGGGGGAATCTTACAAATATTACTGTTTCTAACGGAACTTGGATTAAATATAATGATTCTTTCTCTTTTCCAGCAGTGATTACAATTGGTGAATTAGTAGCTAATGGGGAAACTCATAATTATACTATTAATTTCACATTTAATTTAACAAATACAATCTACGGGGTTACTTTCCAGACAAATGTAACTGCAATTAGTAAGGGTGCAAATTTGACAACCGATTCTGTTCCTTTCAATTCTACTCTTTTAACAATAACAGAAACTACGGATCCGACTGCGACGGCAACTTGTTCAGATAGCTATGCCGGATCCACATTTCCATGTACTTGTGAGGGTACTGATACTGGTGTCACTGCTTCAGGAGTAAGTACATATGTTGAAACTTCTACTTCTGGTTCAGTTACAAGCACATCTGCTGTTGGGGAATTTGTTTATACTTGTAAGGTTACAGATGTGGCAGGGAATTTTGCAACTGCTAATAAAAATTATCTAATTTATGCAACTGGCGGGGGAGATAGTGGAAGTGGAACTTCTCCTATTCAAAGGAAACATAGTTTTTCAAAGATGACCCCAGGAGTGGTTTCAATAGTGAAAGATTTTGATCCCGAGATTGGGGTTAAACAAATAACAATTGAGGTAATAAATGAGGCTCAAAATATTAGAATCACGGTTACTAAATATGATGGGAAACCTGCCCAAGTTTCAAAAGAGAGATCCGGGGATGTTTTCCAATATTTTGAAATAGATGCCCCTGGCTTAGAAAATAAATTAGAAAAGGCAACTGTAACGGTCAAGGTTTTGAAATCATGGACTTCTAGCAAAGGCATTGGGAAGAAAGATGTTTTGGTTTTCAAGTTTGATGAATCTGCTGAAAAATGGAATGAATTGGAAACAGTGTATGCTGAGGAAGATGATACTTACTACTATTATGATGTTGAAGTAAACTCATTTAGTTACTTTGCAATCTCTGCAAAGACGCTCGCAGAAAAAACCGAAGAGGCCATTGAAGAGGCTGGCGAAGCAATTGAAGGGGCAATAGAGGAAGGAAAGAAAAGTAAAACTGCTTGGGCTGTGTTAGTTGGAATATTAATCGGTGCTGCCGTTTGGTTTTACTTCTTTAGGGGAAAAAAGAAGTAAAATCTTAAAAACAACTTTTTTCTTATTTAATTATGGAAGATCCAGATTATATTAAATTGGTCAAAGAAACTGAAATCTGTAAGCAATGTAAGAATATTGTTATCGGAAAAGGAAATTTAAATGCAGACATTTTGTTTGTTGGGGAAGCCCCTGGGAGAAATGAGGATGAGCAAGGATTGCCGTTTGTTGGGGCTGCAGGTAAGAATTTGGATAACCTCCTAGATAAAGTTGGATTAAGTCTTAAAGAAGTTTATGTGGCTAATATCTTGAAATGTAGACCTCCTGAGAACAGAGATCCATTACCTGAAGAGATAAGGGCGCATACTCCTTGGTTGATTGAACAAATTAAGCAAATCAAACCTAAAGTGATATGTTCTCTTGGAAATTATTCTACAAAGTTTTTCCTTGCTGATGGGAATGTTGAGGGAATGAAATCTATGCCTGGAATTACTCAAGTTCATGGGAAAGCTAAAACTATTGAATTTAATGGACTTAGTATAAAACTAATCCCCTTATTTCATCCTGCAGCGATGATTTATAATCGAAGCTTAATGGAACTGTGGGAGAAAGATATGGAAGTGGTCAAGTCAGAGATTAAATAAAATTTTATTTTTTTACGAATTTTAGAAATTTGTAGTGTGCATCCTTCACTGGTTTTTTACAATTAGGACAAATATTTTTTAGAGTATATTTTTTACAAGTTTCACATTTTTTTAGATTCATTGTTGGATTGTTATTTTTTACTTAATGGCAAAGGATGCTTTAAATTTTTCAGTCCTTTTTTCAATTTCCTTTAATACTTCTTGTATTTTTTGATCTGCCTTTTTTATGTCTTCTGCCTCTGTTTCTATGGAATAAACTCCTGCAGAAATATATTTTATGTTTGCATCTTTAATTGATTTGAAAATTTCTTTTATAATTTTAACACCTTCGGACTCATTACTTTTTACATTTATTTTTTTCTTAAGTGTTGCTTTTTTTTGTTTTTGAGAAAGTAAAATTTCAAGTATCTTCTTTGCATCTTCTTTACCAACAAATTTTTCTAATTTTTTTGAATCAACTTTAGATTCTTCGACAAAGTCAAATAATGTTTCTTCTTTGGTTATTTCCTTGAGGATTGGTTCAAATTTTTCCTTTAAGACACTTTTTATAACACTCGCATAACCCTTTTCTTGTTTTTGTTGCTCCATCAATTCTTTCTTTTCTTTTGGAGTAACTCTTCTTAGAGATAGCTCATAATTTCCCCTAGAAACTCGTAGCACCTTACAAACAATTCTTTTTTTTGGAACAACGTAATCTCTTAAATTTCTGATTCTCCCTGGCGCGATTTCACTTATTATGATGCTCCCGTCTCCTTCCCCATCTATTTTTACGAATATTATGGTTCTCTCTATTCTTTCTACAGTACATAAAACAACATCTCCTGGTTCTAGCATAATTTACTTAGAAAAAATGTAGTTTTAAAGCTTATCTTTCCCGATCTTTTTTACAGAAATAAATTTTTAAGTGTTAAACTTTGAAATATTTTTTTAGCTTTCTCAATTGGGCAAAAATTCTATCTTTCTCCCTCATGGATCTTTTGTCTTGTTTGTTCTTTTTGAAATGTTTAACAACTCTGTTAAGTTTAGTCTCAACATTTTTTAGATCAGGGTTAACGTAAGAATCTTTTTCTTTTAATATTTTGGATATTTTTTTCCCAAATTCTTTTGGATGAATTCCTTCTTGTCTTAATTTTTCCCCTATTTTTTCAGAAGTAAGACCTTGTTTAGCTAATTCTAATACTTTTTTTTCGAAATTTGCTTCACTAAGCTTTTTTGTTTCTTTTTTATCTTCTTTCTCTGTTTCTAATTTTTTTGGCATATTATTAACTAGAATTTGAATTTTTAAAGCTTATCATTGTGGTTTAAAAAAGATATTTAAATGCAAGACGCTTATAACTCACATGGGGAAATCTATAGGGATTTTAAGCCTAAAAGGCGGTGTGGGGAAAACTTCAGTTACAGTTTCACTTGGAGATGCTTTAGCTAGCTTGGGTAAGAAAGTTTTACTTGTTGATGGAAATTTTTCTGCCCCAAATTTAGGATTACACTTGAATATAGTTAATCCAGAAGTAACCTTGCATGATGTTTTGAATCGAACGTCAACGATTAATGATTCAATTAGTTCTTTGGAAAATTTTGATGTTATTCCGTCCAAGATTTTTACTAATATGGCAATTAACCCTTTTGATTTAAAAGATAAACTGAAAAATTTGAAGAAAAGATATGATATAATTCTGATAGATTCTTCCCCTAATTTAAATGATGAAACTCTTGCGGTAATGTTGGCTTCAGATGAGATATTTGTTGTCACTACTCCAGATCATCCAACACTAAGCACAACTCTAAAGGCAGTTAAGTTAGCAAAGCAAAGAGGAACTACTATTAATGGATTGATTTTGAACAAAGTTTACAATAAAGGATTTGAAACTAGTCTTAGGGATGTTGAAGACACTATTGAAATTCCAGTATTGGCGGTTATACCTCATGATGTTAATTTCTCTAAGGCCCTATCCGAGTTTACTCCTTTACCTTCATTTAAACCAAATTCTAAGGCCAGTACCGAGTATCGGAAACTTGCAGGATCTTTAGTTGGAGAAAGATATAATCCAAAATTTAATCTTAGAGATTTTGTGAATATTACTCCTCGGAGAGAAGAGATTAATAGGGAAATTTTTTATAATCGATTGTTCAAGTAGATTCCTTGCGTTTGAAAATAATATCGCTTATGAACCATCCAAACAGAAATGTAGAAAAAATTAGCCAAAAAATTTCTTTTGTTTGATAATACTGATAAAATAATAAAATTCCAAACAGTGGAAGGAGTAACAAGGTAATTTTGTCTAATAATTTCGAAATTTTTTTGTGTTTTGAAATTATTTCGTCTCTGAGGAAAAAAAGAGTAACTCCCAGAATGATTAGCCAAAAAATATCTTTTGTTATGTAATATTGATAGATTGAGAAAATTCCGACTATTGGCGCGAATAGAGCTAATAGTTTGCCCAACAACTTTGAGGCTCTGGAATTAAAATTCTT
>SDBV01011481.1_pt1 | contig 11473 bp, 11 predicted proteins | sample 2277081 | NCBI WGS metagenome assembly SDBV01 (sample SAMN10402039, study PRJNA504765) | marine sediment metagenome | isolation source: marine sediment core GS10_PC15, 223 cmbsf | place: Arctic Ocean: Southern Knipovich Ridge | collected 2010
TTGGGCTGACACTTCACCTCGAACGGACCAGAGGTGGCCCAGCGTTCTTCCGGAAGACCACAGCTAGGGAACGCTAACCAACGCCGGTGGCGGGTACTCTGTTTGGGCCTGAGGAATATTGTTTCCCACCAAGGCTACCTGCAGACTGCGCCAGCTTTGTGTTACTGCGTGGGGCAGAGCCAAAGGTTATCTCTGAAGCCTCACGGCATAGCTCAGTCGCCTTTACAATAGACGTTTATAGCCATATAATTGAGGGGATACAAAGCGCTACCAGGGCGCTGCTGGACGAAGTGCTACCCCCAGGCGTAAAGGGGGTAACCAATAAGATTGCATCGCCAAACTGACGCCGCACCATCGGTCAAGGTCAATATTTAGCTTCGCGGGCCGCTAGCTCAACTGGCAGAGCAGCTGACTCTTAATCAGCAGGTTACAGGTTCGATTCCTGTGCGGCTCACCATTTTTGAGGCTATTTCGACCCATTTTTTATTGTCCTCCTTTTAATTTTCCAGTCTGCTAAACAGTTTGCTTAACAAAATACCTGATTTTAGCCTCAATTTTGCTTAACAATCTGCTTAACTTTAGACTCTCAGTATTACTCAGTATCGTATGGGTAAGAGCAGGAAGTCATTTCTTTCCCACTGGATCCATCGCCGACGACCTACTTTCTCCGCAAGCTCTTGGTTGGAGAATTCAGATGCTACAAGATACAACCGTACGCCCTGTGTCTTCAACTCGTCTATCAGGTCAATAAAACCTTTATCCCGCGTAATTAGTACGAGTATAGTACCGCCCGGATCATGCCCAACGTCGCTCCTCGCCTGGTCAATGATTTCTTCATCAATATCAGTATCGTCTTCCCAGACACGCCAGCCCAAACTTTCGAGTATATCTGCCGAGGCTGATTGAGAAGGAAATGTAAACGCTTTATATAGCTGGTGAGTCATGCCGCCGAATCTTCGTTTCATTTCTGTTCTAATCCAGGCGTCAGCTTCAGTCACCTGACTTGCAGGTACTCCCAGGGTCTGGAAATCCCACATAACAATTAACCTGTAACGGGGTTTACGGGTATCTTGTGGTTCACGACGTATGCTGAAGAAGTTTGGAGTTACGTTGTGTTCTCTGGCTACAGAATAAATGAGCGCAAGAAAGTTGGCATCAGGGATGGTGGCTCCGGTCTCCCAACGAGAGAGAGTGTTAGGAGGGACTCCTATGAGGTCAGCCATTTCTACCTGTGATATATTAAGTCTTTTCCGGATTTCTACTAAACTAGACGACTTAAATTCGTATGTCCCTTTTTTTACGCTTCTTTTCGGTGTCATCACACTCCCTTCGTTACGGAGATCTGGAACCACATCCCCTAATCTAACTTCTTACTTACTCTTACCCTGCCGTGAGCTGCGATAGGCAGAACTATCAGGGTTAAGCTGGATGCTACGATTGTCTCTCGCCGCTTTGTGAGCAGGGCTGTTAGGATTATGTATGTTCGCTCGCTGATTATTGCGGTTGGCCGAACTACTGCCGCCTCTTCCTTTGCCCATAATACCTCCTTTTCTGTTTATTGAGGTATCAAACTTGCTGCAGCCAAGAATTGATCTCCCCAAATTAATAATAACATCATAATAGATGACTTGTCAACAGGTTAGCATAATTTAATGCAGTCTAGTATATGAATTGCTGTCGGTAATATTACCATTCTGACACGAAGCTTAGAAATTACCTCTGTATGCCCTAACGGTAAGTCGTTGAATGAAACTCTCAGTGATGAAGTCATAATTTAGCTCGGACCAGTCATCAATATCTACCAGTTCTAGAAAGTCTCCTTCCTCTTGCAAAAGTCTCAACAGTTCATTAGCTAATTCCCTATCTACGTCTCCTAACTTGGCTCTATCCTCTTGATATATCCACCAACCTCCGTATACCGGTTCTCCAACTGGATATGCTGAACGGCCAAAAGGGTCTCCCAAAGCAGGAGACGGTGCATTACGTAATTTCTCAAGATTTGATGCTATTATTAATGCAACAGTCTGTAATTCCTTAGATTGGGAAGACTGCTCTTCCTTGGTATATTCAACTAATTGGTAAGAATCTGCAGCTTGATAACGGTAGCCTGCTGCTTTTAGTAGCAGGCCGTTTGACTTCGGTAACAGAATATCCTCCAAGATTTCAACGACTTCGGCAGACGGTATATGCAAGCCGGTTTCCCATTTACTGATTGCCGACTTATCGTAAGGATATCCTTGGTCATCTAGCTTATCCTGTAATTTTGCTTGGCTTAAGTTGTTCAACTCCCTGTAGTGCCTGAGTAGCCCACCAAATTCTGTGCCCATTTCTAATATTTACCGCTTTTCAAAAAGTATTCTTAAATAGGCAACTCTGGCGAATATAAAAGTTGCCTGGCGGGCAATAGTGCCTATGCTAAGGTGATTATGGCACAGATTAAACATAATTTGAAGGCTGAGATACGGAGGATAAGCTCCGGTAAGGACTGGAAGGCAAATGGGTATCTTGTCTCGACTACAACAGAGGCGACTGAACGGAAGAGACAAAAGGGACTACCTGTTATTGTTTCTGCAATCCAGGGAAGCAATGGGAGTAAGCCCGAAGACTCTCATGTTTTATCGCGAGCGGCTCTCCAAGTTCATTCGCGCTGTCGACTATCGGCAAGCTACTCGCCAGGATGTACAGCAGTATCTAAATTCTATTCCACCGAATCACTATGGACTGGGAACCCGGCATGCATCATACCGGGCAATAAAAGCTTTCTATCGATGGCTAAATAGTGAATATGGTATCTCTAATCCGATGGAAAGTATACCAGCTCCTATACTTGGTAAGCCGATACTTCCGGCATTGGAAAAAGATGAGGTGCTCTATCTTATCGAAAAATCTTCTTCTGTAAGAGACAAGGCCATCATAGCTCTCTTCACAGAAAGTGGTCTGAGGCTATCAGAAATGGCCAATATCAAGCTTGAAAGTCTTAATTGGACAAACAGGACGGTTCGAGTGCTGGGAAAGGGCCGGAAGGAAGCTTATGCAGCCTTCGGTGATCTGACAGAAACATACCTGAAAGCTTGGATTCAACAGTATAAACCCAACGGTAGTATCTGGGGCTTAAGCGAATGGGGAATTGCATCGATGCTCCGAAGACTTGAAAAAGCTACTGGCCTACCGTGTAATGCGCATACTTTCAGGCGAACCTTCGCCTGCCTGTTACGTAAGGCCGGGGTTGATACCATGACCATAAAAGACTTGGGCAGATGGGAATCCCTAGAGATGGTGCAGCGATATACCAGATCAGTAAGCTTTAATGATAGCCTAAAGTTTTATCCCGCTTCTCTTTTAAATGATGAGACATAGGAGAAAGGCTATTTTGGTACGGACTTACTGGCTTATCATTTCCCTGAGTATGCTGACCAGCTACTCACCTACTCAAAATAACGATAAAAGGAGGCATTACAATGAGTGTCACTTGCGAAATTTGCGGGAAGGAGTTTAAGAATTCTCAAGGTCTGAGAGGACACAAAACATTTGTCCACCAGATGACCACTACTCACGATCCAGTTACTCGACTAGCTACTGAGCAGGAACTCGACCAACTGACGACTAGGCTGGAGAAGCTGGAGAGTATTACTGGGTTGAAGGAACCAAGTTCACTGGACAGGTTACTGGGCACTGACACACCACTTACTGAGCACGTTAATCAGCTTAGTGAGCAGCTCAGTAAACTGACTGAGCAACTGAAATCCGAATACGTTTCCAAAGAGGCACTGGGTACTATAGCAGCTGAGCTCACAGAAAAATTTGAGTCACTTCAGCATGAGATAGCAAATGCATATAACATGTCGGCCATTGCCATACGCGAGAGCCGTGAATCGTGTGAGAATAGCTTTTCGAAAATAGAAGGGCAGTCAACAACTACAGCTAATGAGTTATATGAGCTATCGAAAACCGTGAAACATATCCAGGAGTCAGTCCAGGGTAATCGCGCTTCAATTAATCAGCTAAATACCAAATTAGTTTCGCTCGAACATACGTTATCTGAGCTTGAGAACAAAGTTGCCAGAGTAAAGCACCTCACCCGGCGTGTGCCGACAGGTGAAATAGTCAGCATCCAGTTGAGTGACAAGCGCGAGCATCACTTCCGGGGGTATAAAAGTTCAGAGGGGTTAGCTCGGCCCCATAGAACTTCACGGGATTTAATCCTGGGTGACCGCTGGGTAGATTTGGCTGAACCGGAGGATTAGAAGTTACGCCAAAATTAACCAAAAAGATGAATTGTGACCCCCTTCTCTTACTGCTTGTCTGAAAGAAGATAGGTCTGCTTGAAGCTGTTGAGTTACCACTGACAAAAGGCGATAGCCTCCTCCTCAACACTACTATGCTCCTCTCTCCTAGGGTAAGTCGGAGCGATGCACATTCCCTTGTCTCATAAAAGTATCGGACAATATTAACCGACTTTTCTAAAGTTGGGCGTAGTGACCTATGTCCATGTGGAAGTGGTTTAAAGTACAAGAAGTGCTGCGGGCACTGATCGAAATCAGGCTTCCAGAAAGTGAAAATATTTCGATCAACGACTTTGCGGGCGCAGGCGTCTTATGAGTAACTCGGTAAATGTTTGAGTGCGTATGTTATCTCTATCTAGATTGCCCGCTGCTATTTCAGTAACAATATTTGCTGCTTGCTGAAAGAGTTGTTTAGTCCTGTCTTGGTCCCAAAGAATTGCACAGAGATCTTCTGAAAACCGTACCATTTCGTGGGAGTTCATTGCTGGACAGGGTGTATTGCTAGCCAGTAATAGAAATGCGAGAAGAATATGGTATCGAGCCGGCTTAAGTTCTCGTACTATGTCCTGTGTGCGGAAAAGATATTCAAGTCTAAAATGTGCATAACCGGCAACATAATATGGTTCAAGCCGATGCTCTCTCGCAAAGATGTCGGTTCCAATTGCTGCTCGCAATGCTTTGTAGTTTCTAGATGTTCTGTGCGGTAGTTCGAGAAACATAGAGGCAAAGGCTCTTATTAAAGTACGTAGGTCTACAACTCGGATTTTTTGTATGTTTGAGTCAGAAGAGTATTGTTTAGACCTTCGCTCACAATAAAGCGATTTCTCATCTTCATAAGTTAGAAAGTATGCCTCAAGATTCTTCGGAAAGTCCGACAAAGCAAAAAGTTGGTCGTCGCTAACGGAAGTCTGACGATTTGTAGATTTGGCTATCGAATTCTTTATGGTAACGTCGGTGGTAGCAACAAAACGAACAGGCACAAGTGTATCAGGGGTAACATTGTCTCTGGCTTCATGTAAGACATAACTTGTCTGACATCCATTGACTATCTGGTAATCCTCAACAACAAAACGATTGCCAGTAGGTATTATCCGCCTGGCTACGATGGTGACGCCATTATTCAACAGTGGAAAGTAATTCTTTTTCTGTGAGTCATCGATTGTCTCACGTATATCAATGTTGACCGGATTCCAATCCTGCCAAGCTCTGACATTATCATAGAATACGGAATTGATGATTTCTTCATTTTCGTTCTCGATGAGTTTCAGGAATTCTGTCGCAGGAAGGAGACCTAAATAAGCTTGTTGCACGCCGGGGAGGTCGGGTAGTGTTATCCTAGACGGAAATAGTATTTCCGCGTGAACTGCGTTCTTCAGTTGGCGATACAGATTGTGGAGATTTTCTGCGCCGAGGCAGTCAAAATCAACCTTTCTAAAAAGGTTAAGGTTCATCAAATCCTCTTTCACAGAATCTCGTCGACCAACCAAGTTGGCGTCATCTGTCCAACGACCGGTAGTAGCGTAACTGAGAAAGCATTGAGGATTACCTTTCTGGAATTGTGCGCTTCGTTGAAAAATTTCGCCTGCAATTTGCGAGGCAAATTGTACTCTTTCATTCCGTACAAGATGTGGAGTCTCAGAAAAGAAATCCTGAACACCATAGCCAAAATTACCGATTTTAGTCACCTCAAATCCTGAAGAGCGTTCGGCTTGGACAAATATAAATGTAACATCTAGATAGGCTGCAAAATCAGCCAAATCGATTACATCTTCGGGGTCGGTAATTAGCCGACCGTTAATAATAATTGAAATGCAATCGATACCACAATCTCCGCCAGCACCAACAGCAATATCTTCTGAATCGAATGATTCTGCATAGTGGCGAGAAGTAACGAGAGTCCCACAAAAATGCTCAAATTGAGTCTCTTCCGGCAATATTTCGAGAGTGTTGCTACGAACGAATTCTTCAAGCAGTGATTTAGTTATCCGGTCCATCTAGAACCTCCCCTGTGGGCAATCAGCATAAGCCAAGTGTATCATTGTACCACAACAAAATGGAAGAAAATGATATGATTTTGAATATGTTTTGGTGAAAACGGCTGCAATTTTGGGGTAGAATGCTTACCGACTCTTTTCGGGTTGTTTGGTCATAGCCAATCCTAATCAAACATCCCCATGTTTGCCCAATGGCTCACATTCTGTCTTTTTGTTCAGCCCATTAATAACCTATTACTAAGAAGGCTCCTTCTTAATTATCTCGATTAGATATTTGTTTACATCTTCTACGCCGCGCTTCAAGCCTTCCCGCAACAGTTCGGGAGTGACTGCTAGTGAGATGCCTGCTGGAAGCCCTTTATGTCTTAAGTCTGAGGCAACCATGCCAACTACCTGACCGTTCTCAGATGAGAATACCGGAGCACCACTGAAGCCATTAGCCACAGCTGTACCTAGAGCTAATCTGGGGGTGTTTTTCCCTTCTTCTAGCAGTACCTCCAATGCACCGGAAATGACTGTCTTTAGAACGAACGGTCTAATGGTCTTCCCTTGAAGGTAATTACCCAATGGAAAACCAATAATTCCCACCTCGGCCCCCAATGCCCATATATCCCCTTCCTGTAAAGACAAAGGCGGAGCGGTGATACCAAAAGTACGAAAGATACATGAGTCATGTTGCTCAGATACACCTCTTACCCATGGAATGTCCTTTCCAAGTTCATGCCATATGAACGTTTCATTCTTGAGCAGACCTATGCGCAATGTACTATCTTTAAGCCCCTTGCTATCTAGTTGAGCTTGCGAGAGTTTCCTTAATTCATCTTCTACTTTCGCAACATGGGCACATGTAGCATAGAAGTCTGCTTGCTCTAGTGCGAAACCTGTGCCGACAATGTTTGGCACCCCATCTTTTGTTGACCCAACGGCTATCGCGATTACAGAATTAGCTACGTAGCCCACTAATTCAGAAAAAGCTGGCGGCTTGTCTCTTATGATTACCATTCTACACCCCCAAAAAGTCCTCTATTGCATATTACGAATGTAAAACCATTATAAGAACTACTAAGGCGACATACAAATGAATGAAGAGGAGAGTCAATCATCGGCGAAGTTGTTTTATTTTTAAGTCCTATACCAATAATCGGAAGCTAAACGGTATCGAATATTTGTACGCATCAGTTGTCAGACATCCCCATGTTTGTTCAGTGGTTGATGATTCCCCAATTAAACAATCTGACGAACTGTGTAACAGATAGGGGTTGGTGTATGCTATGAAACTTGCTGTTGGCCGCATTTCCTAATGCTTCACCCAGTAGTCATGCACCCTGCGTAGTTCCTCGATGTAGAACCTGTCCCTGTCACTTCCGATGAACAGACCCATGTCCTTTGCCAGGGTAAAAAATCCCTGTCCTGGTACCAGTGTGTCCTTATGAACCACGACCGCCGACAGCAAAGAGCGGCCTTGTGCGTGCTCGATACGGTTGATATCATCAAGCAGGGCTCCGATTTCATAGCGGTCGTTCGGCAACGACATGTCCAGCCCTGCCATCGGGGCGATGTCGCTATAGTACGTAACAGTGCGTTTGCGAGCTACTTCAATCAGCTTATCTCGTATTTGGTTGGGCATGTGCTGCTCCTCGCCTGTGCAGCCCGGCAGTGTACCGAGTGACCAGCTGCATCCCGCGAACCATATTCCACTTCATCCCGGCCAATGTCCCACGATGTAGTCGACAGCCTCTTTCGTGCTCATCGGCTGCGTCTGATTACCGGTCCGGATGTAGAACCTGAATTCCTGACCTTCTTTGAGATAAGCTGGTTTAGCAGCAGATTCGATCCGGACCATGCAAATATCTTTGCCTTCTCGCTCGTGGAAAGATACGCTGGTTTGAAGACACTGTTCTTTTCCTATTGCGCTCGAGATGAGATGAGTCAGATGGAGCTCGAAGCCATCCCGTCCGGGTTTCGTGAGAGTCCCATAGTCGTTTTCGATGCCTGCTATACCTCCGGAGTCGTCCACGCCGATCAGCAGTGACCCCCCTTCAGTGTTGAGGAAACCGGTAATCGTCTTCAGGACGACCATCTCAAGCGCCTTATTCACCTGAGACAGTTCCCGGTCCCACCGCAATGAGGACTTGAACTCCGTCTTCTCATTTTCACGTTGCCGAATGAGATCGTCTATTCCGATAAGCTCGGGAGTGGGTGAATGTAATTCAAGAAGCCCTTTCATGAACTCGTTGATACCCTCAGCAATCAGCTTCCTCCGTTCCTCAAGGAAGGCTCCGTAGTTCTCGATCTGCCATAACTCAGGATTATCGGGCACGAACTGCCGGCTATCTAATCAGCATTGGCGATAACGTCTTCAATTTCTATCGTTCACGTGTTGTGCTATAGTCAATGTAAATGAATCGGAAATGGTAGAATGGAACTCTTGGATATGGTTTTTATCTGGATCGGGAGGCTAACAGCTTTCATTGGGCTGCTCGCTATGATTAGGTGGCTTCTTGGCATTAGATATTCTAGGCCAGAGATAGTATTCGGAACGCCTGAGTCTGTAGAGGATTTATTTGGGCGAACTTGGAAAGTTCCTATTTCAAACACACGGTTGACGGGATTGGCGAGTAAGCTATGCACGAGAAAAGATATTCCGAAGTGTCGGATATGCGGAGAGTTCACAATCGATGGGCAGACTAGAACGCATAATTGGGGAACTGATCCGGCCCTACCTATAGAATTACCAGCAAATTCGGAACCGTATGAACTTGAATTGATAAACAAAAAACAGGGACATTCAGAATGTATCATTGAAGGTGTGTCTGTGAATGAATACCAACGACTACCGGGGGACAGAACCATCGCTGCTAAGTTGTCTGTATTAGAGGGCGGCAAGGTGATAGATAGTGCCAAGTACAGGATTGAAAACTATGGTGCTAACATGAGTGGTCTGAGAGTATTCAGAGAGGAGGCAAAGCTAAATGAGGAGTATAAAGGGGAAATAGAGCCCAAGAGTTTCAAACCCTTGTCGATGGGACTTGTGTTCTTCGGTTTCAGCCTAGTCTTGTGGGGTAGTGGGCAGCTGACTGGCCTCAATATCTTTGTACCGTGGTTGGCCTTGATCATATCCGTTCTCTGTGCGATCGCAGTAGTAGTTAGGCAGCTAAGAACTTTCCTGCGTCGTCAGGGTTGGTCGGCCTTGGTGCCTTTTGGAATGGTTGCATTCTTCTTTAGCTACTTTGTGAACTTGTTGGGAGCCATATCCAAGAACGCTAGTGTTGTATCCTATGCAATACTAGTCGCCGGCTTGGCTTGGATAGCGATCGTGTTTATTGCTATGTCTAAGGGTCTCCCACGTGCTGGTCAATACTTGGTCACGGCTCTGTTCTTTGTGCCGTCAGTGATATACCTGTTTCAAGCTCAATTCTTACTAGGACTCATCCTACTCATATTCGCTGCGGGAGTTTTCTCATCTAAGTGGTTACCCGTAGAGGATATGAGCCCCCTCTAGAGTATGCCATTGTCTATAATTTAGAGGTAAGTATAGGGGGAAAACTAGATAACATTTTGGAGAAGGTAGACAAGCAGGTGGAATGAGCCACCAACCAAGACTGAGCAGAACCGATTAGATAATGCTATTGTCGGATACAGTGTGGTTTGATAGGTTTACAAAGGGGGTGGAGTTGATATGAGCAAGAAAGTGCATTGCAGCGAATGTGGATTTCTTTGCTGGTATGTTCAGCATGGGAGTGGCGAAGGCCCCGTCAGGACAAGTACGATAAGGAGGTCATATCGCAAAGGATTTCAAGCTGGTGAAGAAGGAGGCCGCAACGAGCCTTACGATCCTGATAATGAAGAAACTTGTGACCTCGGATGCCTGCGGGGTTTATGGCACTGGGCTTACTCAAGAGAAGTAGACAGCGAATCGGTGAATGCAGAAGAATTGAGGAAGACAAGAGCGTGTAGTTATTATATCAAATCTGAGCCGGCATATACTCCCGAAGAACACAAAGAATTGCAGCGAGAGCAACAAACTAATCGATTGCTACGGAACGCTACTTTATTGGGTGCTACAGTAGGTGGAGTGATGGGTGCCGCTGGTGCAATCACTGCTCAATTAATTTATGCAGCAGTCACAAGCTAGTTATCGAGTTGAAGTGGTGAGTGGAAATGTAAAGCAGCTTGTCGAGCGTATCATAGCTAGTGAAAGGACAGGATAATGAACCTTAAAAACTGAGGTCGGATGTCAATAGTGGACACCAAACCTTTCATGCTGCCAGCAGTCCTGCATAGAATCTTTGTTCATAGGTTGCCGGTGACAGGAACCCGAGTCTTGCCTGTCGGCGCTGCCGGTTATAGAATATCTCGATATACTCTGTAATGTCCTGAATCGCCTCCTGTCTGGTTCGATAACGGCGGTGATGGATCAGTTCCTGCTTGAGTGTCCCCCAGAAACTCTCCATCGGAGCGTTGTCAAAGCAGTTCCCTTTCCTACTCATTGATGCTTTCAGTCCGAACCGGTCAAGAATGCTCCGGTACTCATGGGAGCAATACTGACTGCCCCGGTCAGAGTGGTGAATCAGTCCCTTGGCCGGACGTTTGGCTGCCACGGCCTTGAACAAGGATTGGCTAACCAGACTCCGGGTCAGACGCTCTCCCACCGCGTAGCCCACGATATTACCGCTAAAAAGGTCCTTATGGCCAGCCAGATACAACCATCCTTCGTCGGTTGGCACATAGGTGATATCGCTCACCCAGACCTTATTCGGCGCGGCAACCTTGAACTGCTGACCCAGTACGTTCTCGGCTACAGGAAGGGTATGCTTTGAGTCAGTGGTAGCTTTGAATTTCCTCTTCTGTTTACAGCCTATACCGAGTTTTCTCCGGATACGCCTGATCCGGCAAATACCCACCTGGACTCCATACTCCGCCAGGTCGTGCTGTAACCGCTCGGCGCCACAGACCTGTCTGGTCCGTTTATGCGCCGCCTTAATCTCAATCTCCAGCCACGCTTCCTCCCGGGCCCACTTCGACAGCGGCCGGTCAAGCCAAGCATAGTATCCGCTGGCTGACACGCTTAATACTCGCCTCACCAGCGGTAAAGGGTAGTGAAGCCGCAGTTCTTTCATCGTCGCGTACCGGGCAGCGACTCCTTCGCAAAGTACGCGGCTGCTTTTTTTAATATATCCCGCTCCATCTTCACTT
>SDBV01011482.1_pt1 | contig 11472 bp, 17 predicted proteins | sample 2277081 | NCBI WGS metagenome assembly SDBV01 (sample SAMN10402039, study PRJNA504765) | marine sediment metagenome | isolation source: marine sediment core GS10_PC15, 223 cmbsf | place: Arctic Ocean: Southern Knipovich Ridge | collected 2010
ATATTTTCTGGTTTTTCCTCTATGTTCTCTGCAACTGCAAAACCAGTCATATTTATAGAATTATTTAATGTGAGAACTATTAAAAATGTAAGAATTAATCCTGTTAAGATTAATATATTTCTGTCACTTTTTTTATTTTTAGGTTTGTGCTTTCCTAGGTATTCGGTAATTACCTTACCTTTAACTTTACGAGAATGATATATATAGGGACCATAAACTTTTCCCTTTCTTTTAATATATTTCTTATATGCCATCAACCACCTCTTTATTATAAAAAGAAGGTAGGGTAACTATTTAAAACTTATTAAGGAGGTTATTTATTTTATTGAAAGAATCGAATTAACTCATATCAATATATATCTTAAGAAGATTATCATCATCTATTTGACCATTCATCATTTCATAAGGTGTAAGACTATTATTAGGTAATTGTGTAAACATACTCACTCTTTCACTAGCTTTAATAGGAAATTCAGAAGCATCACATTGCCAACATTCTCTAGAATCAATTATTTCTGTTTCTTCTCCCGAATTTTCATTACCTTCAACTATCTTAGATAATTGTTCACGAAAACCTAATTCATTAGGTGTTAAAAATTTTTCATCAAGATCTTTTCTAATTTTATTATCTGCTGTTTCACTCAGTTGTTTTTTCTTCACTCTTTTCTTCTGATTTAGTTTCTTCTTTCACTTCTTCTTTTGGTTCTTCTTTTGGAGCTTCGGAAACAGGCTGTTTTTCAGGAGTAGGGGTTGCTTCAGCTGGAGCTTCTGTTGGAGTTTCAGCAGGTTTTTCTGTTGTAGTTTTTTCAGATTCTTTTGCCTCTTTTGGTTTGTTCTGGTCTGGGAAGACTTCTGAAATTTTTTTACTTCCTTCTTTTAAAACTTTTAAATTAATTTGAATTATTTCAGAAGAGATAATTTTTCCTCTAACTGTTTTTCTTAATCTTAATCCTTTTGGAGTTGGAGTTGTTAATTTCTTTTTACCTTCTCTTCTTGGTCTTTTTTTCATAGCTTTACCATAAGTCAATAATATTCTTTTCTTTCCAAAACCTTCAACATCTTTCATTGCAGTAAAACCTGATTTATCACTTGCACCAGTTATTTCAAATTCATATCCTTCCAAGTCAGGAGAGATATCTTTACCTTGAACTTTATCATGAAGAGCTTTTTCATTTAGAGCTTCAGCCTCTATCTCTAACTTATAAGTTTTTCCTGATTTTTCTGATATATTTATTTTAAACATATTATATGAGTATTTTGAGAGGTTTTTAAAGTTTGTTGAGAGTATAGAAATGCTTATAAGAATGTATTGAAAAGAAAATCTATGATTAGTCTCGAAAAAATAATTAATTACCCCAATCTGAGTTTGTTTGTCTTTTAAGTTCTGCGATTTCTTGAAGGATTTTTATTTCATTTGGTGAAAGCAAGTCTTTATTTTTCTTGAAGTTTTTAAATTGAGATTCTCCAAGTTCTGAGTAAAGTATATTCTTATCTTTGATTTGTCTTTCATAGTTAATACCTGGAAGTGAAATAGCTACTTCCATCCCTTCTTTTGCCTCATTTACTGATTTATTTTCAGATTGAATATTTTTTACTCTTGCAACTTTTTCATTTTTTTCATTAATTAAAGTTAAACCAGAAGTTAATTTACCTGCTTCTATTTTCACTCCAAAAATAGCTGGTTTTGTATTTCTAAAAACATACTGGTGAAGAATCTTTAATTTACAAATAGTTGTTAATTCCATTAATCTCTTTTTTTCAATTTCTTTTCTTTTTTCTTCTCTAAACTCACTTATGTTTTCAATTAATTTGTAAATAACTTCATCTGTTAGAATTTTGATATTAGTTTGAATTTCCTTTGCTTCTTCATCAATTGAAACATTAAATCCAACAATTACTGCATCTAATTCATTTATTTCTAAATTTGCTTTTGCAGAAATTATATCTGTCTTATTTATGTTTCCTATTCCTGCTTTTACAATTGGTATGTGTTCTTGTTTTAATAGAGCTAAAAGAGCTTCTAAACTTCCTAAAGAGTCTGCTTTGACTATTATTCCTTGTTTTTCTGTTTTAATACTGTCTGAGATTTCTTTTTTGAAACTTTCTTTAATTTTTTCTTTATCTCCTTTGTATAATACAAAAGGCATACCTGGAAGAATCTCTGTTTTCTCTACAAGTTGCATTCTCAAACCTGTTGAAGCTTGAACTTTGTCTTTTGGTTTAAATTTAGAGCATAAAGGCTCTATTTCTTCAAGAATTCTAATTTTAGTAATAATTGGCTCTCCATCTAAGTTTGCAACTGCTATTTCATCTGTTTTGGATAATTCTCCATCATATAAAATTGATTCAATATAATTAGTTGATTTTTCTTTTTTAACTTCTAACATAACTCCTTTTGCTTCTTTACCTAATTTTAATTTATCTGCTAAATATTTTTGACTTAATCCACATAACATCATTATTAATTCTGGAATTCCTTCATGTGTTTTTGCAGAACAAGGAACTAATGCTATTTTTTTTGTGAAATCTTCAATATTATAAAACAAATCAGAATCAAATCCATGACTGTGTAAAGAACCTATTAAAGACATATATCTTTCATCAAAAACTTGTTTAACATTTTGAGATTGAGATTCTATACTTTTTCTTAAATCATCATTTTGTTTTCTCCAACTAGAAATATTATCTATTTTATTTAATGCAATAATAAAAGGTGTTTGGTGAAGTTTGAGAATTTGTATTACTTCTGCTGTTTGAGGTTTTATTCCTTTGTTTATATCAATTACTAAGATTGCTAAATCTGCTAAACTTCCTCCTCTCTTTCTTAAATTTGTAAATGCAGCATGTCCAGGAGTATCAATTAATAGAAAACCAGGTATATTTAATTTAATTCCCGAACTATCTATTAAAGGACAAGCAGCCCTCATTTGGCTTGTAGGATATGAAGTAAAAGAGATTCTTTGAGTTATTCCTCCTTTTTCCCCTTCTTGGACACAGCTATCTCTAAGACAGTCAAGTATAGATGTTTTTCCATGATCAACATGCCCACATACTGTTACAATTGGTTGTCTAATCTTTCTGATTTTGGGAAGATTTGAATCTTTAGATTCTTTTATTTGAGTTGTCATAATATATTTTGAAGCATAGATTTGTTTTTAAAGTTTAATGTTTGAAGTTTAATATGAGTTTAGAAGAAATGCATGCAGTATCTCTTGCAAAGGAAGGTTTGAAAATAAATGCTATTAAGTTAAATCCTGATAATCCTTTTACTTGGGCTTCTGGTTTTCAAATGCCAATATATAATGATAATAGAATGTTTTTAGGTAAATCAATTTCTAGAAAGATAATTTCAGATGGGTTTGTACATATTCTTGAAACAGAAGGAAAAATCAATAATGGAAAAATAGGATATGATATTATTGCTGGTACTTCTACTGCAGGGATTCCTCATGCTACAACTCTTGCCAATAGTTTAGATTTGCCTATGATTTATATAAGAGATAAACCAAAAGACCATGGATTAAAAAATCAAATTGAAGGTATTGATGATAAATCTGATTTAAATGGGAAAAAAGTTCTTTTGATTGAGGATTTAATATCTACTGGAGGAAGTTCTGCTAGAGCTGTTCAGGCTATAAGAAATGCAAATGGTGAATGTGATTCTTGTTATTCTATATTTGATTATGGTTTAAATAAAGCAGTTGAAGCTTTTAATTCATTGAATCCAAAATGCAATGTTAGATCTCTTTTAACATATGATAAGCTTTTAGAAGTTATAAAAAATGAAAAATATTTTAGTGAAAAACAAATTAAATCCTTGGAAGATTGGAGGAGAGATCCTTTTACATGGGGAGGAAGACACGGTTTTCCAAAAGTAGAAAAATGAGTTTGACAGAAATGAGTTGGACAAAAAAATTAAAAGAAGCAAGAAAAAGAGTGTGTTTACCTTTAGATGGTTTAGATACTTTGCACGATGTTAAATGTAGGGTTGAAGAATTAAGTCCTGTTGTAGGTTTATTTAAAGTTGGAAAAGAAACATATACAAGATTTGGTCCTGAATCAATTCAATTGGTTCATAATTATGGATCTAAAGTTTTTCTTGACTTAAAATATCATGATATCCCAAATACTGTTAAGGGGGCTGCAGATGCAGCAACTCAATTAGGAGTTTACATGTTTAATGTTCATACTTCAGGGGGATTGGATATGATGAAAGCAGCATTAGAAGGTGCAACAAAAGGTTCTATAAAATATAATAAAGAAAGACCAAAGATAACCGCTGTAACTGTTTTAACAAGTTTAGATCAGCAGATTCTTAATAATCAATTAAGAGTGCCAGGAAAAGTTGAAGATCAAGTATTAAATTTAGCAAATTTAGCAAATGATGCAGGGCTTGATGGAATTGTTTGTTCTGCAGCAGATCTTTATGCAGTTAAAAATAAATTGCCAGAAGATTTTATGTATGTTACTCCTGGGATAAAAGGCCCAAATACTCCTGCTGGAGAAGATCAAAAAAGAGTTTTTACTCCTGGAAATGCTATTCAAGATGGTTCTAGTATTTTAGTTATAGGAAGGGCAATAACAGGTCCTAAAACACATAAAGAAAGATTGCAAGCAGGATATGAAATTTTACAAGACATGGCTAAATATCTTTAATTTTTAAATAATTCTTAAATCAATACGATAACGAGATTAAAAAGCTTTTGAATTTTAAAAGAATATAAGCGGGATCAAACCGAAGCCTAATCCCAATCATCTAACCGAAGTTAAATGAATATAAGTGGGAGAAAAACCGAAGTCTAACTCCCGTATCACTTGACCGAAGCCAAATGAATATAAGTGGAGAGTCAAGAACCGAAGTCCAAAACTCCCCGGTGCCCCACCGAAGTGAGACAAAATAATAGAGTTTATGCTGGTATTTAAAGGTTTCGTATACTCCAAAAGTTATAAAAATAAGGTAAATCTTGATTTTTTATGGAAAGGAAAACATTAGCAGAATTAGACGAAAAATATGACTTAGAATTAGATATTGTCGTCGATAAAATAAAGAAAAACAAAGCAAAATTAGTTTTACTTCAATTTCCAGATGGGCTTAAACAATATGCTACTGTTGTAGTAGATTATCTTGAGGAACAAACAAAAGCAGAGTTTTTGATTTGGTTAGATAGCTGTTTTGGTGCATGTGACACTCCTGTTGGTTTAGAAAAGTTAAAACCAAAAATAGACTTAGTAATTCAGTTCGGACATAATGAATTAATGCCTAGTTATTAGTTTATCACAGTAATTTTTAAAAAGCATCCTCAATTAAGTGTTTTATGGTATTTCAAGCTGTAAGGAAAAAAATAAAACAGGAAAAAGAAAAACAAATTCTTGAAGATAGAGTAGTAAGATTTATGAGGAAAGTTAGTGAACTTCAAGAAGAACAACCTAAATTAGCTAATAGATATCTAAAACAAGCTACAAAAATATATCATGGAGAATTAGGAAGTTATGTTCCTAAAATAGATTCTGAATTTAACAAACACTTTCTCTCTTTTATTAAAATGTATCCCTCAACAGTCAAGTATAATTTAAACCCACAATTAGCTTAAATCTCATGAATAAAAAATTAACATCTAAACACCTAGACCTTTTAGCAAAATTAGAAATTAGTGAGGAACCAATTAAACTCTCTAATTTAGAAGAAATTAAACTTGCTTCAGATTTAATTAATCTTGGATTAGCAGAACAAAAAGGTGAAAAAGAAGAGAAATACATTGTTTCGTATTATGAAATAAATAACAATGGAAGAAATTATTTTAACAAAACCCTACAGGATGCTTCAAAACATCGCGATTAAGATGCCCCCTGGCATGAGTGGAATGTAATGACTTCGTTGAGTCACAAATGAGTGGATGGAAGGTTTTGTCTAAAACCTAATGTATTTGAAAAATCGTCCTTTTTTGCTTCTTTTTTTCTAAAAAAGAAGATGGGCACTTTCTTAGACAATTAAACTATTCTTAGCTACTTCGAATATTTTTTCTAAACTTTTTGTGGTTTCATGAAATTTTGGATTCCATTTGAGATTTGCAAAAGAATCGCTAATTGTTAAAATAGCACTTGCTTCTACTTTCCTGTATTCAGCAATTGCAAACAAAGTTGCTACTTCCATATCAATTGTTAAAACTTTTTCTTTTTGAAATTTTTTTATTTCTGCTTTTGTTTGCCTATAAATAGCATCGATTGTCCAAGTGGAACCTACCTTAAAAGAGATATTTTGTTTTTTAAAAATAGATATTATCTTGTTTAATAATTTTTTAGAGGAGTAAGCATATTTAGAGGATTTTAAATAATGATAAGAAACTCCTTCATCTCTTAATGCTTTATCGCATATGATAATATCTCCTATTTTTGCGTCTTTTTGTAATCCTCCTGCTTCCCCTATAGAAATGAAATTTTTTATCCCAAACTGAATAAGTTCTTCTATTCTAGTTGCAATCATGGAAGAACCTAATCCAAAGTTACCAAAAATAGCAAGATTATTATTTGTTTCTTTCAAAAACCAAAAGTCCCCACAAAAAGATTTATATTTTTCTAATTCATAATTTTTTTCTACATATTCTAAAATTCTATCATCATAACAAATTATTATTGATTCTGGAGCTTTGAAATTTGGCCACTTATTTATTTTTCTTCTGTAAGACTCAAAGTTTTTTGGAGTTCGGATAGATTCAGAATTGTATTTTTCTTTACAAATTGGAAGCATATTTAAAATTAGGGGTGTATGTTTAAAACTCTTTCGAAAGTACCCAAAATAAATAGAAAAATTAGTTGGTCAAAAAGAACTTGAAAAAACAAAGAACGCTTTTCTTTCCCTTATTTTGTATTCAACTGGTGGGCATATCAAAAAGAAAAAAGTCTAATTAAATCTTTTTATTTTTAATTCTTATTTTTTAAGCAAATATACCCTATGCCAAGATTTATTTTTATCGAATTTTTCTCCATTTATAGAGCCATACATTTTCAAGATAGTGAAACCTATTTTTTTAAGATAGTTTTCTAATTCTTTTGGAGAATAAATTAATTCATCCCAGAATTCTTTGAATTTTGTCTTTTTTCCTTTCTTTATTATTTCGCCCGACCATATTTGTTTCCATTTGTCTCCCTTTTTTGTAGAAAGAAATGTAAAATTTGCTTTCCCTCCAGGAATTTTACCTGAAATATCTTTTTTAATATTATTAGATTCTTTTATCTCAACAGAATGATTTGGTAAATCTAAAATAAAGATTCCATCTGGAGTTAAGTGATTAAAAATATTTTTAAGAGTTTTTTTTATTAAACTAAAATTTGGGAGAGCTGCTAATGTGGAACTTAGGCACAATATTGAATCATATTTTTTACTTATTTTAAAAGAACTCATATTTTGATTATATAATTTTATTTTGGAATCCTTTTTCTTTACTTCCTTAAGCATTGATTCACTCAAATCCAATCCCTCAACATCGAAACCTTTCTTTTTTAGACCAACAAGATAAATCCCAGTTCCACAGCCCACATCTAAAATATTTCTAGCTTTAGCTCTTTTAAGATGTTTCGCGAGGAAATTTATCTCTTCGGATATCCTTTTTTTATTTTCTAAAAAATCGTAATATTTTGCAGCATTGGGATAAAGATTTTTTTGTTTCATTTTAAATCCAACCCATTAAAAGAGCTACTCCTATCAAAAATAATAATAATCCTGCTATTAAATGAAGATATTTAATATTTCTTTCTTTCCAACCAGAGACTTGGTCAACTTTTCTAAATCCAAAGTAAACTAAACCTACAATAATTAACATTGGTAAGACAAAAACAAGGTTATAAAATAGAAGCCAAGGAAGAGCTCCTAAGGTTCCTAAGTTAGCTAATAAACCAGATGCGATGATATAAGGACCCATTGTGCAGGGAAGTAAAAATAAAGTTACTATAAATCCAACTACAAAAGCCCCTGTTGTAGAAGTTACTCCTTGAATAATTCTTTTTACTTTGGGTCTTAAAAAAAGCGGCATTTCTGTTGCTATTCCACCTTTTTTATAATAGAAAAAATCTTTAATATTCAATGCTCCAATAAGCATTGCTAAAATTGCTAATCCTTTGAAAACATACCCTGAACTTTCTCTTAAAAATTCTGCAAAGAATCTAAAGAATTGAATTATTATTACTCCATAAAATAAATATGCTATGTAAATAGCTGATACAAAAGCTAATCCTCCCCACAGAACTTTTTTTCTTCTTTCAGGATTTTGGATTAAGATAGCTGTGAGAATCATAACTAAAACAGCTATAGCACATGGGTTAACTGAATCTGCTAATGCAAGTGTTGTTATTCTCCAAAATGTTAACATTTTATTTGTTTACCCCCCTCATAAGAATATTTCCAGGAGTTTTTTCTTTTCCATGGGGCCCCATATGAGGATATTTTCTAACTAATTGTATTCCTTTTTTTATATACTCATCAAAATTTTTTCTTTTAAGAAATATTGGTTTGAGTTTGTTTTGTAAATTCACAACGTGGGGATAATTATGGTCTGTATAATATTCTGCATTCCAAGGCCACCATTTTTTAACTTTTGGTGTTAGAGAAGTTAAAGACCATGCAGCTATTTCTGCGAGAGCCCATACTTGTCCGTCTTTTAATCCTTCTTTTTTATAATGTTTTTTATAAATATGAAAATAATGTGATAGAATTAATTCATGTGCAGTAATTCTCCTCATAAAATAGGAATTTTCTTTCCAATGTCTAGCAATTCTATTTGAATCCCCCCAATTTGACATTCCAGGTATCATTGCTGTTATAACACATTTATATTCTTTATGAAACCATTTATATCCTGTTTCTTTTTCAATATAATCTGAAAATTCTTTGTTAATTTCATCCCAAGATTTTTGATATAATTTTTTAGTTATTTTAAAGAATTTCAAAGAAGTTTTGTATTGGATTTCAATATATCTTAAAATCTTTTTAGGAAAACCCATTCCTAAAGTAATTTGTTTATCTAATTTTTTATCAATAACAAATTTAAGTTTCATCTTATTGGCATCCTGTTAGTTCTTGTAAAGTTGAGATTGGTTGAACTCCTGTATGTTTTTCTCCTTTTATAATCCATGTTGGAGTTGATTCTATTCCTTCACACTTTTCTCTTTCATAAAAACAATCAATTATATTTAAGTATTGATAATTATCTCCAAATAATTCTTCTTGAGATTCGCATGCGTGACATCCTAATTGAACATATATTTTTGAGTTTTTCCCAATGCATTCTGTAATCTCTTTGGATGTTTCTGGACTTGGTTTGTTCATAATCATAAATGCTAAGATTAGGACAGCAAGAATAATTATAATTGTCACCCAACTCTTTTTTTTCATAAATATAATTATAGAATACTTTTTTTAAATGTTTGGAAGAAATTGATTTCAGAACAAATTATCTTCTTGCTTAAAATCATATTCTTTACCTATTAGATAGTTTTCAACTCGTTGAAGGTTGTTGCAGAAAATTTGTTTATGGTTAGGTGGAGAAGAATGAGAGATTCCTACAGGGGTTATAATTAATTTGCATCCATAACCTGTGCCTAACTCCACACAAGTATTTCTTCTTTTTATTACGTGGTAAGTTATTCCTAGACTTCTTCTTTTAATATTAGTGATTTCAAAGATTTTGTTAATTTCAGATTCTGTTATATTTCCAATGTCTTTAATCATCTGATATATCCACTAAAGATGATTTTATAAGAATTATTCTAATGTAAAATATACTTAAGAATTAATAATCAGGCATTTCTGCTTTAGGTTCTTCTTCTTTAGATTCTTTTTCGGGGTTTTCATCTAAAGTTTCTTGATCTTTTGGTTGTTCTGTTTTGCTCATTTCATCTTCAGAAATAGATTCAGAAGGTTTCAAATCTTCATCAGTTACAGAATTAATCATTTCTTTAAATTCCTGAAAACTTTCTGCAGGAATCCTTAATCCTTTTTTTGTAGGACCAGTATATTTCTCGCCTGTAACAAATTCTCTTATATCAAGGCCTACTTTTCCTTTATATTCTCTAACTCCCACAACAATCTCAGTTACACTTCCCTGAAATTCTCCTTTATTTATTTTTCCAATATCTTTTTCCATTATTTGTTTAGTGAGATTGTATTTTTAAATATTTGTATAGCATGGAAATAATTAAAAAGAAATATTTCGTGTATTTTTTATTATGGATGAAGGATTAGGTGAATTTCAAGATGTTTCTAAAACAGAACCTCCCCCTATTTATGAAAATGCATCGTTAGAACAAAGAGTTTATTCAAATAAATATATTAAATTAAATGATTTTTTACAAAATATTAACCCTGAGGTGAAAAGTAGTCGAGATTTAGAAAGAAAGATAAGAACTTATTTTGAAATTGGAAAAATTGCTAAAGATGGTCTTGAAAAAGCATCTGAGATTTATAATAAAGATTCAGAACCATTTAATGAATCTCTTTATCTCTTAGAAAAAGGGCAGATTCCTACTTTATTACACAAATATGCCGAAAGTTTAGATAGGTTTAATAAAAATTATGTGAAAGATATGCTTAAAGATTTTGAAAATAATGTTCAACTTATTGCCTTTAAATATAGGGGACAAATAAAAAGAAGACTTAAATTAAGTCATTTTGAAAGCTTAGATTATGTTTTAAAAGATTTGAGAAAAAAAGGAAAGATGAATGAAATAAATACTAGAAGTGATGTTTTAGAAGCTTTAATGCTTGCACAAAAGCTAGGAACAAAAATAAAAATACATCATTGGTATAGGAAATTAGTTGATAATAAAAAAGTAGGAAGTGTTGTGATTGCTTTTTTTAATAGATATTATAAAGAAAGTAAGATAGAAGTTTATAATAAAATTAAAGACGAACTTTCTGAAAAATTCGGAATGAAGATGGGCAGATTAACTTTTTATGGATATGTTGCAGAAAATAAAGAACCTATAACTATGCAACCAACAATAGAACCTGATATTTCAGAAATTCGTAGCAATGTTGGTTAATCTAAAATTGGTTCGCTTTTGTTATAATGGTCTATGAAACTTTGTTTTTTCTGTTCAAGGAATTTAGGATCATGATCATATCTTGATTCTTCTATTCTTAATTGTAAAGGTTGATTTTCTAAGATTTCCTTGTTTTTATTGTGCACTTCTTTTAAAATATTTGTTAATTCTTTTCTTTTATCATCTACTGAAAGGTCTTCCATTTTTTCAAAAATTCTTTGATGTATTTTAATTACTTTATAAGCTCCATCTATTGCCCCTTCATCTTCAGCCATTACATAAAGGTGGTCTTTAGAAATAGAAACTATTCTCATAAAATTTTCATCTGCAATGTAGTGGTCTGTTTTACTAGGCGATTTTAGATACATGACTTCTACCATAGAAATTAAAGTTATTATTTCTTTTTAAGAATTATTGTTAATTAACAGTTGCTTTGAT
>SDBV01011483.1_pt1 | contig 11471 bp, 10 predicted proteins | sample 2277081 | NCBI WGS metagenome assembly SDBV01 (sample SAMN10402039, study PRJNA504765) | marine sediment metagenome | isolation source: marine sediment core GS10_PC15, 223 cmbsf | place: Arctic Ocean: Southern Knipovich Ridge | collected 2010
GTGATAGATGGGGTTGCTCACTGTGCCCTACGGCAATGCTTTCAATATTAAAGCTACGCTGTCTAAAAAGGCTTGCCATTCGGTTAAGCACTCCGGGCTTATTCTCTACCAGGGCGACTAGGGTGTGCTTCGCCGTTGCCATGTTATCACCTCTTCTTTCGGTGCCTCCAGAACTTCAGCTAAAGCTGTTCCTGGCGGCACCATAGGATAAACATTCTCTTCTGGTTCTATTATAAAATCTATTAGGAAGGGACCCTGGCAATTCATTGCTTGCTCAATAGCTGGAACTACATCTTCCTTATGTTTAACCTTTAAACCAGGAATTCCGTATGCCTCGGCAATCTTGACAAAGTCAGGGTTGGATAATGGAGTGGCTACATATCGTTTACCAAAGAAAAATTCTTGCCACTGTCTCACCATCCCCAGATAGCCGTTATTTAGAATGGCTATCTTTACCGCCGTATTTTCCTGAGCTATGGTACCTAGTTCCTGAATATTCATCTGAAAACTACCGTCACCATCTATACACCATACTGTATCATCCGGACGTCCTATCTTCGCTCCCATAGCTGCCGGCAGCCCAAAACCCATAGTCCCTAATCCACCTGATGAGATCAGGCTATTTGGCTTATTATACCAAAAATGTTGAGCTGCCCACATTTGGTGCTGGCCTACACCGGTAACAATAATAGCATCGCCTTGCGTTACCTCATATATTTTACGGATGACAAATTGAGGCAGGAGCCCATCAATGTTTCTGATTTCTGTTGACGAGTGCTCTTTTCGCCAATCATCAAGCTGTTGAATCCAAGCAATATGCTCGCTGGGGATAATCAGTTTTGTTAATGCGTTCAGAACTGTCTTCACATCACCGACTATAGGGATGTCCACACGCACATTTTTGCCAATTTCTGCGGGGTCAATATCAATATGGATAATACGGGCATGAGGAGCAAAGGCACTTACCTTAGCTGTAGCTCTGTCATCAAACCTCGTCCCAATATTAATGATGAGGTCGGTGGCATCAACCGCCATATTAGTATAAGCCATACCATGCATACCCAGCATACGATAGGACAGAATATGAGATTCAGGGAAGCAACTAATACCCAATAAAGTGGTAATCACGGGTATTTGGGCTGTTTCGGCTAACTGTTTAAGTTCATTATAAGCTTTGGAGATAATTACTCCTCTACCAGCAATAATGATAGGTTCGCGAGCCTCATTTATAAGCTTGGCTGCTTTCTTAATCTGCTCCGGGTGTCCCTGGAGCGTTGGCTTGTAGCCGAGCAAATCTACCTTATTCGGATAGTGGAATTCTGTCTGGTCTATGAAAACATCTCGTGGTACATCAATAAGCACTGGTCCTGGGCGGCCAGTCCTGGCTAGATAAAAGGCTTCTTGAATTATCTTGGCCAGTGACCCCACATCATGGACAAGATAATTATGCTTGGTAATAGGTAGAGTGATACCGGTAATATCTATCTCCTGGAAAGCATCTTTGCCAATAAAAGGTCGGGCTACCTGACCGGTTATAGCTACCATAGGAACAGAATCAAGGTGAGCATTAGCAATACCGGTTACCAGGTTAGTAGCTCCGGGACCAGATGTCGCCATACATACCCCTACCTTTTCTGTGGCTCGAGCATGGCCATCAGCGGCATGGTCAGCACCCTGCTCATGCCGCACTAGAACATGACGAAGCTGAGGATATTGAGGTAAGGCATCATATAGCGGTAAGATAGCTCCACCAGTGATACCAAAAATAACCTCCACCCCTTCTTTTATTAAACTTTCACATATAATCTGGGCACCTGTCATCTTCATAATAACCTTGGACTCTCTTCCCCCAATTAGCTTTTAGTTTTTTGGCTCCTTTCTATCAGTTAAACACTGCTCCTGTGCTAGCTGAACATACCTTCTCGGCGTAATACTTGAGATACCCCTTTTTTACTTTAGGCTCAAACTCCGCTAGCTGAGCCAGTCGATCAGCAATTTCTTTATCACTAAGCTCTACATTAAGCTTATAATTTGGGATATCAATCATAATTATATCCCCATTTGTTAGAGCAGCGATAGGTCCCCGGCTAGCTGCCTCAGGGGAGATATGCCCAATAGCGGCACCACGAGTGGCTCCCGAAAAACGCCCATCGGTTAAAATGGCAACTTCTTTATCCATACCCATACCAGTTAGGAGAGAAGTAGGGGAGAGCATTTCTCTCATCCCAGGCCCCCCTTTGGGTCCCTCATAGCGAATGATTATTACTTCACCCGATTTTATGTTGCCCTTCATAATAGCAGCTGTTGCTTCTTCTTCAGAGTCATAAACTCTGGCTGGTCCATGATGAACCATCATCTCCGGAGCCACTGCCGCCCTCTTCACCACGGCACCTTCAGGGGCTAGATTACCAAAGAGGATAGCGATGCCTCCTGTGGCTGAGTGAGCATTGGCGGTTGAGCGAATAACTTCTCTATTCACAACCTGGCCATCAGCGATAATCTCAGCCACGGTTTTATTTGATACTGTTATTGCCCCCAGGTTTAATAGTCCTTGTAGTTCCTTCATCACTGCGGTTATGCCACCTGCCTGGTCTAAATCCTCGATGTGATAACTACCGGTTGGACTTAGCTTGCACAGGTAAGGGGTGCGTTTACTTATCTCATTCACCATTGGTAAGGAAAAATCAACCTCGGCTTCGTGAGCCAATGCTATAAGATGTAAAATTGAGTTAGTACTACCACCTAGTGCCATATCAACAGTAAAGGCATTATGAATAGAATCTTTGTTTATTATATCGCGAGGACGAATATTATCGGCAAAAAGCCTCATAACCTGTTGCCCAGCCTCTCTGGCTAACTGTCGCCGTCTGGCATCTACCGCTGGAATGGTCCCGTTGCCGGGCAGTCCCATTCCTAGTGCTTCGGTTAAACAATTCATGGTATTGGCGGTGAACATTCCGGCACAGCTACCAGCACCGGGACAAGCAACCTCTTCCAACTTATCTAATTCCTCCTGGCTCATCTCTCCCTTAGCTACTTTCCCCACTGCTTCAAAGACAGAACTGAAGTCAACCTGTTTAACTCCGTTACTACTACTCAGTCGTCCGGCCAGCATAGGGCCACCGCTAATGAAGATAGCCGGTAGATTCAGCCTTACTGCTGCCATAAGCATCCCCGGGATTATTTTGTCGCAATTAGGGATAAAGACTAAAGCATCAAAGGCATGAGCCTCAGCCACTATTTCTACTGAGTCAGCAATTAGCTCTCGGCTGGGTAAACTATATTTCATGCCTGGTTGGTTCATTGCAATACCGTCACATACGGCAATAGTATTAACTTCAAAAGGAACACCCCCTCCACTACGTACCCCAGCCTTAACCGCCGCAGCAATATCTTGTAGATTTATATGCCCGGGAACAATCTCACTGAAGCTATTGATAACACCGATAAGAGGTTTATCTATATCGGCTCGCCTCCAGCCCACAGCGTGCAGTAAAGAACGGTGTGGAGTTCGTTCTATTCCTCTTTTAACAATATCACTTTTCATATCCTTACCATCCCTAAATGAGTCCCATCTTTTCCTTGGCTTCTCTGAGGGTTTCCCTGGCAATAACTCGGGCTCGTTGAGCACCATCAGAGAGAACATCGGTTACATATTTGGGTTTAGCAGCTAGAACCGCCCGCTGCTCCCGGAAAGGTTCAAGGGCGGAATTAATCCCTTGAGCCAGGAGCTTCTTACAATCAACACAGCCAATTTTAGCTGAGCGGCACTGCTCGGCTAAATCGCCTAATTTAAAGGCATCAAAATATTGTTGTAACCGATAAATATTACATATCTCAGGGTGACCGGGGTCACTCCGATAGCGGCGAGCCGGGTCAGTAACTGCTGTCATTACCCGCTCTACTGTCTCTTGTGGTGAAAGTGCTATTTCAATGTGGTTGCCCACTTGCTTACTCATCTTCTCTTTCCCATCTAGCCCGATTATTAACGGAAATGAGGTAAGCTTTGCCTTAGGCTCAGGAAAGATATTGCCAAATAGATTGTTAAAGCGGCGGACAATCTCCCTGGCTAGTTCTAGATGGGGCAACTGGTCTTCACCAACTGGTACCACCTCTGCTTTATACAGCACAATATCGGCCGTCATTAGAACTGGGTAGCCTACCAGCCCATAGTTTACATTATGAGGTTGTAACTTTACCTTTTCTTTAAAGGTAGGTACGCGTAACAGCCAACTCAAAGGTGTAACCATACCAAGCAAGGTATGTAATTCCATTATCTCTGGAACATGAGATTGAACGAAAAGAATACTTCTCTCAGGGTTAAGACCAGCCGCCAGCCAGTCGAGCAACAAATCATGGATATTCCTTTGTAACTGGTCAGTGTCTTCTAATGAGGTCAGAGCATGGATATCAACTATACAATAGATGCAATCATGCTCATCCTGGAGGTTGACATAATTCTGTATAGCTCCCAGATAGTTTCCCAGGTGCTGCCTACCTGTGGGACGCGCTCCAGAAAAAACACGACTCTTCATTCAAACTCCTTAACGAAAAAGTGTAACACAAAAGGGACTATAAGGACAAGGCTACAGGTAATGGTATATTGTAGAGTAAGAGTGTCAGCAGTTTTTCAAAATCTCTCGTGAGGTATAAGCTTGCCTCGTCAAAAGGCAAGCTTATAATAGCAGCGTTTTGTAGAGGTTCCCTTCACATCCTCTCCGGAGCTGTCATCCCCATAAGATGGAGGGTTTTAGCCAGAACAATCTTGGCTGCTTCCACTAGCTTGAGACGAGCTTTAGTTAGTGCTTCGTTACGTGAAATAACGCGACACTGCTTATAAAAACTATGGAATATAGTAGCCAGATCCTGAGCATAATAGGTAAGATGGTGAGGTTCCAGGTTGCGGGCTATTATCTCAACGAGTTCAGGTAAAAGTAGCATTTTTCGTATCAAATCTAATTCAGGCTCAGCAGTCAACAAGGATACGCTCCCATCCCTATAATCAATTCCTCTTTGCTGAGCTAAGCGAAGGATGCTGGCAATACGAGCATGGGCATACTGAACGTAGTAGACAGGATTGTCTGGCGACTCCTTTTTGGCTAACGCTAAATCAAAATCCATTTGGGAATCAGCCGAGCGAGATAAAAAGAAGAAACGGCAGGCGTCGCTTCCTACTTCATCCATTACCTCACGCAGGGTGATGATGTCGCCACTACGTTTAGAAATACGAACTAACTCCTCGCCGCGACGTAAGGTGACCATTTGAGAGATTATCACCTTGAGCCGCTCAGGGTTAATACCCAGGGCCGCAATCACTGCTTTCATTCGAGATACATGCCCCTGGTGGTCGGCACCCCAGATATTAATCACCGTATCAAATTTACGCTCTAAAAATTTATTATAGTGATAAGCAATATCAGAGGCAAAATAGGTGGGTGAACCATCACTGCGTACCACTACATTATCTTTATCTTCACCCAGAGCAGTAGACACAAACCAGGTAGCACCTTCCTTCTCGCTAATATAGCTCTTCTGGCGTAGTAGCGACATTACCTTTTGGTATTGTCCCTTATCATAGAGGCTCTGCTCGTTAAACCAGACATCAAAACTCACCCCTAATAGCTCGAGGTCACTCTCAATCTGCTTCAGTATCTTCTTCAAACCAAGCTGACCCAGCTGCGATATTGCCTCTTGCTGAGGTATGGTGAGAAACCTGTCTCCAGCCTCAGCAATTAGTTCCTTAGCCAGGTCAATCATGTAGCTACCTAAGTAACCATCAGATGGTATCGCAGTCTCAATCCCCAAACATTGCTGATAGCGAGCATAGAGTGAGCGGTAAAAAGCATCCATTTGACTACCAGCATCGTTAACATAATATTCCTTCTCTACCTTATAGCTAGCAGTGGTAAGAACATTAGCTAAAGTGCTACCCAAGATGGCGCCACGACCGTGACCGACATGAAGTGGACCGGTGGGGTTAACACTAACAAATTCTAACTGTACCCGCCTGCCCTGGCCCAGGTTAATGCTGCCGTAAGAATCACCAGCTACCAGGATTATATCTACCTGGCTGGTCAACCAATCACTCTTAATGGTGAAATTGATGAACCCCGGCGACGCCACAGCGACATTGTCAATCTCGGGGCTGGGAACTATGAGCTCTACTATACTGTTAGCTATAGTCAACGGGTTGAGCCCGGTTGAACGGGCTAATTTCAAGGGCAAACTAGAGGCATAGTCTCCAAATTGGGTGTTCTGGGGGTGCTCGATCGTAATGTCAGGCAAGGGTACTGTTGGTAACTTGCCTAACCGCTGTGCCTCGTTAGCGGCATTTGTCAATAACTCGATAAGCTTTTGCTTAATTGTTATTTCATTCATTAGAACTAATCCACGAAACCCTTAGCATATTGCCCCCCTGACTAGCTTAACTAAATATAGCACTTAACACGATATTTACTCAAATGAATGCGAGCAGACGGTTTCATTACAAGGGACTAGGTTCAAGGGTAAACTTGAGGCGTAGTCTCCAAATTAAAGGTTATGGGGTACTCTACAGTTTATACAGGTGATGTTTAGATAACAGGCCGGGGTTTCTTGCGCTGAACGATCTTAGCCAACCAAATACTCATTTCATATAAGACGATTAATGGAGCAGCAACAAGGCTTTGATTTACCGGGTCTAAGGTGGGGGTTATGATAGCGGAAAGAATGAATGCTATTACAATGGCATGCCTCCGCTTGCGGGCAAGCATCTTTGATGTGACAACACCAATTCTTGCTAAAAACAGGATTATTACCGGGGTCTCAAAGACAGCCCCGATGGAAAGTAGTAGCTTGGTTACAAGTGAAATGTAATTTCCAATCTTAATCTGAGGGGTGGCGATGTTGCTGCCGAAGGAAGTCAGAAAATTTAATGCTGGTGGTAGCAGAATAAAGTAGCCGAAAGCGACGCCAATGATGAACATAAGCGTTATCCAAGGCAGTACCAAGTATAAATACTTCTTTTCTTTGTGGGTAAGTGCTGGGGAGATGAACATCACAAGTTGATAAACAAGGTAGGGCATTGCCAGCGCAATGCCTGAGGCGAAAGACACCTTCATGTAGGTGCCGATCATCTCTGTCATCTCAATAAAGATGAGTTCAATATCCCCCGCCGGGGAAATCAAAATGCCGAAGATCTTTTCGGCAAAGATAAAGGATACGATAGTGGTAATGGCTAATACGATGATCGACTTGAATAAACGCTGCCGTAGCTCGCTGAGATGACCAATGACTGTCAGCCTATCACTTTTTTTTAATACATTGCTCATGCTTATACTTGTAAACGGGTCATTCGTATGGGGCTACTGACTGCTTTATAGTTTCGCTGAGTCGTTGGTCTTACTACCCTCCCTTTTCTTTTTGTCAGGTAGATGGTCTTCCTCTGCTTTTATTTCTCTAGTCACTTGTGCTGTTAGTTCGGAGGTAGTTTTCTTCAAGGCACGGACTGTTTTCCCCAATTTACTGCCAATCTCTGGTAGTCTCTTAGGTCCGAATATTATCAAAGCTATGACGAGGATAGCCAGTATTTCTAGCCAGCCTATGCCCCAGAAATCCATCACTCACCCCCTTATTATAGGCACATTTCAGACTAAATACAGGAGCAATTCACCTCTTGCTTGTAGCCTTAGGTGGGATATTAGTTTTCCCCTTCTTTATGCTTCGCCCTAGTCTATCTTCTTAGCAGCCTTACTTTTGGGTCTTTGCTCTTCATCCTCTTCTTCCTCACCATGCTGTCCTTTGCGGAACGCTCGCAGCCCCTTGCCAATAGCTCCGCCAACTTGGGGCAATTTCCCTACACCAAAGAAGATGAGGATGACCAACACAATGAGACCAATCTCCCAGGCTCCAAAACCACGAAATGGCATAATCCTGCTAACCTCCTTACATATTTGCCGGGATCCCCTGTATCAAATATCCCCTAGCACCTATGTACTGATTACTATTATCAACTCCCTGTATTTTACTCCTAGTTGAGAAGCTTCGTCAACTAGCTAAGGCCATCGTGTTCAAAATTAGAAGGATAATATTGTGTGAAAAGTTCCAGGTATCGTCCCCATTGGTGGAAATAGGGGGATCAATAGGTAGAACTTTTGAACTATCATTCAGTCTAACTATTTAACCTAACTGTCCTCGTCACAGATGATTGAGACAACAAAGTGCATGGACTGCAACTGGCAACCGATACCATCTCAGTTTTTGCATACCTCAAGTTGAATAGAGTTAAAGTGTTGATGTCGAGGCGTCATCTAGAGTAAACTAGACTTATCGGGAGTTCCAGGGGGCACCAATTGCCGGATGTTATAAGGCACGAGAGCAGATTTGTGTGCCTTCAGTTGTTTTTGAGAGGGTACCACAGACTAACCACCTCCAAAACGGAGTAATTATAAAATGAAGAGCCTTAAAGAAAAGTTGATGAAATTATCCATATTCTACAAAATTCTCATCGCCAACACACTTATCATTGTGGTGGGGGCTGTGATAGGTACTTGGTTGACACAAGAACTGCACAACCGTTCTGCTCCCCAGCTCATTGTTATCTTCATCCTGATGGGGATAATCCTGAGCATCTCGGTGAATTTCTTGCTTATCAAAGCCGCCCTGCGTCCCCTGACCACTCTTCAGGAAACAGTGGAAGCGGTGCGTCGTGGTGACCTCATGGCTAGGACGGCAGGAACAACACTGGGTGACCCGATCATCACTCATCTCCGTGATGCCTTGAACTCTATGCTGGAAGAACTCTCCTCCCACCACAAACGGCTGGAGGAGCTCTCTACCAAGATACTTAGTGCTCAGGAGGAGGAAAGGAAACGAGTGGCTAGAGAGCTCCACGATGAGACCAGCCAGGCCCTGACCTGGCTGTTGCTTGAACTAAAGATGCTGGAGAAGGCAGATCCGGAGGACAGGAAAAAGAAGATAACCGACTTGTGGGCTTATACTTCGCAGATTCTGGACGGAGTGCGTCGGTTGACTCTGGAGCTAAGGCCTAGCGACCTCGATGAGCTGGGGCTTATCCCCGCCCTCCGCTCTTATATCAAGGAGTATATCAAGAAATTCAACATTGATATCGATTTTCAAGTGCTGGGGTTTAAGGGGAGGTTGCCGAGGAATGTGGAGGTAGTCCTATACCGAGTAGTCCAGGAGGCTCTTACTAATGTGGTCAAACACTCTGGCGCTACTTCCGTCTGGATTTCTATGAGACGTGAGGATGGTTTGGTGATAGCTACGGTGAGAGATAACGGCCGGGGATTCAATATGGATGAGGTTATGAAATCGACGGAACGGGGGCTTGGTCTCTTCGGTATGAAGGAGAGGATGTCCACGGTAGGTGGTGAGCTAGAGATAAACACTGCCCATGGCCAAGGAACGGAGGTAGTGGCAAAATCTCTTTTGAAGGAGAGCGACGTTGGATAAAATCCGGGTAATACTGATTGATGACCACGCTATCCTGCGGGCGGGGCTACGCGCCATAATTAGTGCTGAGGCGGATATGGAAGTAGTCGGTGAAGCCAGTGATGGCAGAGAAGCAGTGGCCAAGGCCGAGAGACTCTTGCCTGATGTAGCTCTTATGGACATCTCCATGCCCGTGATGGATGGCCTGGAGGCGACCCACCGTATTCAACAGAGCTGTCCCGAAGTAAAAGTATTGGTGCTCACTATTCACGACAATGAGGAGTACCTCTTTCAGGTTCTAGAAGCCGGGGCCTCTGGTTATTTGGTGAAAAAGTCTGCTGATACCGAACTGATAAGCGCTATCCATGCCGTACATCGGGGTGAAGCCTTTCTTAGTCCCCAGGTAACTAAGATGTTGATTGGACGTTACCTTTATGCGGTAAATCAGGGGGAGGAAAAGCAACACTATGATGAATTGACGAGTCGAGAGAAGGAGGTCCTCAAGCTTATTGCTGATGGTTACACCAACCAAGAGATAGCTGACCGCCTCATCATCAGTGTAAAGACAGTGGAGACCCACCGTGCCCATATCTTAGAGAAATTAGAACTGCGCACCAGGGCTGACCTGGTAAAGTATGCCCGAAGTCACGGTATTTTGGACTAGAATCTTATTTTCCTGTCAGGGATTTCCCTGATTCCTATCCCTAAAAAATCCACACTTTCCCCGATTGTCCGACATCTCCCTGCACCTTATACTTAAAGTGAAAGGTAAATAGCCTAATCAGCTATAAAGGAGGTGCAAAATGGTACGTTTAAGCCGTAATCTGGGAAAGTCAGTGCTACTTTTGGGAGTGGTAGCTCTGGTCATGGGTGTCGTGTTCATTGGCCAAGGCGTCGCTAAGAGCAATATGATAACGCAGGCGATGCAGATGGAACAGATAACTTATGAGGGGAATGGAGAGATAGAGGGTATAATAGATACGGCCATCGAGGCGGAACTAATGGCCGGCGTCCTGATGGAACACCGTATGGACATCGGAATCTATTCGGAACTGGCGAGGGACGACCCCCAGCATGATACCATTCTCAATGCCATGACTATGGAAAATTCCCTAAATCTTGCTCAGCTAGGATATGGTATGACCACCGTGGTTATCGTCAGTGGGGTCTTTATGGTCATTATGGGGATTGCCCTTGGCGGGACTGGGATAGGACTGCATCGGTTGAGTGGAAGAGCGTTCTAGAGGTAGTTCTTCGGAAATTAGAATCGTACCCTTAAACCAACTGGAGTGTATTAGAGGGGCGTTAGCCCCTCTAATACATATTTTATTCTCTTTTTGACCCCACGACAGCGGAGAATTGAATTATTACACGATAAACTAAGCAACTCAGTTACAAAGATCAGTTGGTTTAGAAGTATGAGCACCACGGTTTTCAGCGGAAGGCAAAAACTAACTTAGAAATTCTACCTATCAGGATATGCTTGGCAAAATTAAAGTGGAGATAGGGGGATTCGAACCCCCGACCTCTGCGATGCGAACGCAGCGCTCTCATTGAGTTAATTGTCACAATAGGAATCTAACCTGAAGCCGACACTCTGGTACATCAATCTATTAAATGAGTCTTAGGTAATGGATAAAAAATAGTGTAAAATAAAACTATGACTCAACAGTGTTCGCTTAGTTCGGCCACGGGACGCTGGATTCTTCTGGCAACTCTCCTTGCCAGCGGCACAGCTTTTTTAATGGGAACCGCCGTCATCGTATCTTTACCAGCGATACAGTCTTATTTCAATACCAGTATAACTAACATTCAATGGGTAATTAATGCTCATCTGCTTTCTCTAGCGGCACTGTTATTAGTCGGTGGTTCGTTGGGCGACCGCTTTGGTCGAAAACGAATATTCGTCTCTGGTATTATCCTGTTTGCTACTGGAGCAATCCTCTCCGGATTCGCTAGAACAATCGGTCTACTGATTGCTTTCCAGGCCCTCCAGGGGATTGGCTCGGCACTAATGATACCGCAAAGCCTGGCTATAA
>SDBV01011484.1_pt1 | contig 11471 bp, 6 predicted proteins | sample 2277081 | NCBI WGS metagenome assembly SDBV01 (sample SAMN10402039, study PRJNA504765) | marine sediment metagenome | isolation source: marine sediment core GS10_PC15, 223 cmbsf | place: Arctic Ocean: Southern Knipovich Ridge | collected 2010
CCTCGCCGCGCAGGGCCGCCTCCGAGGCCGCTTCCGTCAGTCTTCCAGTTCCGTCGATTTTCGCGTTTGGCAAGAAATCGAACTCCAGCATGTAAGCGATCAACGCGTCGAGCATGAATGGCGTCGGTTCTTCGCCGCCAAACTCGTTGACGATCACATTGCGGGTGAAATCCTTGAGGCTGGCGAAGCGCCCGTCTCTGCCATAGGGGCCCGTGAAGCGCAGTCCACGGAGGGACGGAATGTCCAGGCTGTCATCGCGCCGGTCGTTGAAGAGTGGGTTGAAGAACTCGCCATCGACATCGATCGCACCGGCCTGATGACTGAGACCGGGGATGAACAAGGACTGATTGATGTCCGAACGGTTGTGACAGGTCGAGCAGCTGAGGCCGATCGCGCGCGCTGGATCGCCAAAGATCTGCGGACTGTCGAACAGCATGTCGCCATAAGCGATGAGCGGCAGATCGGTTTCGTCGATGCCACGCTCCTCGAAATTCAGAACCAGCCTAGGAAGCGGGTCCTGGTCGTTGAGTTTGCTGCCGGGCGGAAGCCACGGGGCAATCTTCACGGGCTGCCCGGCCCGTACGATGGTTTCGGGAAGCGGCGTCAATTTCTCGCGCTTGGTAAACCGCTCAGGCTCGAAATTGATGCGGAAATAGTCTTCGATGATTTGGCGGGCCGCGTCGAACTGGCGCGCGGTACACCGGTCGGCATTTCAATCGCACCCGAAGCGCTGATTGCGCTAACCTGATTGCGAAAAACCGCGGCACCCCACGCGAATCCCAGCGAATTCACAAGGACATCCCCATGTTGCTAGCCCAGATCAGCGACCTGCATATCAAACGACCCGGCGCGCTCGCTTACCGCCGCGTCGATACGGGCGCGGCCCTCGAGCGCTGCGTCGCAGCGCTCAATGCACTCGAACCGCGTCCCGATGTCGTCATCATGACCGGCGACCTCGTCGACCAGGGCGACCCGGAGCAATACGCACACCTCAAGGCGTTGCTCGCGCCGCTCGAAATTCCCTACTACCTGCTGGTCGGCAATCACGACGACCGCACGGCGTTGCGCGATGCCTTCAGCGACCGCGCCGAGTTGCGCACGGGCGGCGACTTCGTACATTACGCAGCTGATATCGGTCCGCTGCGCCTGATCGCACTGGACTCGATCGTGCCCGGTCAAAGCGCGGGCAACCTGTGCGACGCGCGTCTGACATGGCTCGCCAGGCAGCTCGATGAAGCGCAAGGCAAGCCGGTGATCGTCGCCTTGCATCATCCACCGTTCGAGTGCGGCATCGGGCATATGGATGCGCTGCGTCTCGACCCGCAGGCGGCGCAGAAGCTCGCGGCGCTGATCGCGCGCCATCCGAATGTCGAACGGGTGATCTGCGGCCACGTGCACCGGCCCATGTTCGTGCGCTTCGGCGGCACAATTGCCTCGGCCGTGCCGGCGCCCGCGCATCAGGTTGCGCTGGACCTGCGCGCTGACGCACCCTCCGCATTCATGCTCGAACCGCCCGCCTTCGCGCTGCATCGCTACGACGCCGCAAGCGGACTCGTCACCCATCACGCGTATGTGGATGCCGCCGAGGGCCCCTATCCGTTCTATGAGCCGGAGGGGGCGCTGATCGATTAGTCGAGCGGCAATAAACGACAATGAGCGGCCGCGGCGACGCACATCATCCGCCCGAAGACCCGCTTGCGGCGCTTAAGGCATGACAGGCGGATGATATGTCAGCGTCCCGGCAAACGCCCACAGCATGAAAATCACCAGCGGAAAATGGACAACGAGCTGCGTGAACGTGAAGCCGACCACATCACGTGCCCGCAAGCCCAGGACGCCAAGCAGCGGCAGCATCCAGAACGGATTGATCAGGTTCGGCAGGGCTTCCGCAGCGTTGTACACCGTGACCGCCCAGCCAAGATGCACGTTAAGGGTCTTCGCTGCTTCGATCACATAGGGTGCCTCGATAATCCACTTCCCGCCGCCCGACGGGACAAAGAAGCCCAGGACCGACGAATACACACCCATCACCGCCGGGAACGATGCATGCGAGGAGATGGCCACGAAGAACTGCGACAGGTGCTCCGCCAACGGCAGGCCTGACGGGGCCGCAGCCTTGGTGAGAATGAAAGCGATTCCTCCATACAGCGGAAACTGGATCAGCACACCCGCGGTAGAAGGAACCGACCTGGCCACTGCATTCAGAAACCGTCTCGGACGCCAGTTCAGCAACATGCCTAGCAGGAGAAACACGAAGTTGTAGGTATTCAGGTTGGAGATGGCCAGCACCGGGTTCTTCGTCGTGAACTCGTGCCACGCCCAAACCGCACCGAGCGCGACAATCAGGATCGTGACAAGCGGACTGTATTCGAGCCAGTCACCCGGACGCGCCGGCTTGCTAAGTGCGACATCCCCGTCGTCAAGGATCACGCCCAGTTCAGCGGCGGTCTTCGCACGGTTGCCTGCCGGTGCGGAAAGCCAGGCGACCAACAGCGACGCCACGGTCAATACGGCCACCATCAACATCGACTGCGGCAGGAAGATCGTCTCCGAGAAAGGGATCACGCCCGTAATCGCCAGCAGCGCCTTTGGCAGACTGTCGGGGTTGGCCTGCAATTGCGAGGCCGACGAACTCAAACCCAACGCCCACGTGGCGCCCATGCCGAGATAGGCGGCCGCGCCCGCGGCCCGATAGTCCAGGCGCAAGTCCTTCCTCTGCGCGAGCGCCCGGACAAGGAGGCCGCTGAAAATCAGGCTGATGGCCCAGTTGAACAGCGAGGCAAGAATACTGACCAAGGCGACGAATGCAATCGCGCCGCGCCCACCCGACGGCAGACGGGCGAGCCACGCAATCGCCCTGGAAGCGGGCGGCGATACTGCAACGACATAACCCGAAATGGCGACCACCGCCATTTGCATCGTGAAAGGAATCAGGCTCCAGAAACCATCCCCAAAGGCCGTTGCCACCCGCTGGACCGGGGCACCGATCGCCAGCGCTCCAATCGCCACTACGATGACAGCGATGGCCGCGAAGATATACGCGTCCGGAAACCACTTCTCCGACCACCGCGTCACGCCCGCCGCCATGCGTTCGAGCTTGCCTGCGAATTCCATCGCAGGCACTGCCGTGCCTTCCGTTTGAGACAGTTGTTTCATTCTGGCCTCCTTCCTTATTGACGAACAAGATCAAATGCGCTGCCGCCGGGCGAGCGCTATCGCAGCCAGATCCTCCAGAGCAAGCCTGTCTGGTGCATCCACGCCGTGTCACGAACCTCTATGGAAACTCGCCGCTTGCGTCCCTACGCTTCGATTGCCACTTCGCTAACCGGTATCGCCTGGCACGCGAAACACATGCCTGCCTCATCCGGGCCATGACCAGACATGTGCTCGACTTTTCCTGCGCTGACCTTCACCACGCAGCTTTCGCACTGCCCAACGCGGCAGCCGCTTGGCATCGAAACACCCAGGCGCTCTGCAAAGGACAACAGACTCCCCTCCTCAGGTGTCCATAGCGCCTTCTTATGGGAGCGGATGAACTCGACCATAAAGCGCTGCGCCGGATCGAGCCGCGGTCTGGACGGCGAGCGGAACGCCTCCTTGAAGATATCGAACGGCGGTACGCCCCGTGAAACCAGACCCGCCGTAATCGAATCCATCATCGGTTCGGGACCGCAAAGATAGAATCTTGCGCGGCGTTCGATCAGATTCCCGTCGACCACCTCCGCTGTGAGATAGCCGCTCATTTCGTAATCGCGGCCAAGGACCTCGCCCTGCGGTTTGTTATAGCAATTGACCACGCGCAGGCGTGGCAACCTCTTCTGCAGTTCGTTGATCCGGCCGCGGAAAGCGTGCGTTGCACTGTTCAGATTGGCGTAGAAAAGCCAGGACTCGGGAGCCTCTTCAAGGTCCTTGACCGATTCCAGCCACGAAATAAACGGCGTAATGCCGATGCCTCCTGCAAACATCACCACCGGCTGCCTCGACACGGGAGGAACAATGAACGTCCCGCCCGGCGCACGCAACGACACCTTGTGGCCCACTTCGAATGCCCGGTGGATATAGCCCGACATCACGCCCTCGAACGCTTCGCCCTGCGCCGTCTTGCCGCGCTGGTGCCGCACCGAGATCGAATAGGTTCGACGATCCGCTTCAACGGCCGGCCCTACCAGCGAATACGCGCGGGTCGTACCGTCATCGCCCAGGGTGGGGACGTGAACGGTGATATGCTGGCCCGGAAGATAGTCGGGTAACGGACCGCCGTCGGCTGCGGCGCACGTGACAGTCCGGACCCCAAGCGCCTCTTCGGCAACCGATGCCACAACGAAGTCCCTGAAGCCTTGCCAGCCCCGTCGCGCCGGATCGACCGACGGGTCGAGCCGCACATCGCAAGGAATCGAGCGCAGCGGTGAAGAGCCGCTCAACGGGTCCAGCTTTGCCGACGAAACCAGGTTGCTGAAATTGCTGTTTTGCTTGCCTTCAGCCGGAAGCGCCTGCATGCCTGTTTCATCGCACGCCTGCCACCAACCGTACTCGGCAACGATGACATCGCGCGCAAGCTCCGGCACGATGCGAGCACGAAAACGCGCCGAGCCGTTCGAGGTCTTGATCACCACCCAGTCGTCGACCGCGATGCCCTTTTCGGACGCCAGTTGCGCACTCAGTTCCGCAACCGGATAGGGTGCGCGCTTACGCAAGCTGGCAAGGCTGCGTTGCTGGCTGTGACAGTAATAGCCGTTCTTGATCGACGTAACCACATAGGGGTATTTCGCGCGCTCGCCGTCCCCGTCGTTGCCGTGCTGAGGCGGGACATATTGCGGAACAGGCGGGTAGCCATGGCGCAAGAGCTTTTCGGAGTACAGCTCCGCGCGCAGCGTCTCCGTCCTGAATCCACGCACGCCATCGGGCGTCTGTAACGAATAGTTCTTCTCGTGCTGGACCAGCGGCCGATAAATGCCCTCGGGATGGCTGCGCAATTCAGCCACATCGAGGCCCAGGGGCGCAAGAATGTGATTCCATCCGGCCTCGATACTGCCGCCGAAAAACGCATCGCCCATGCCGAGCCGGACCGCCAGGTCCAGCACGATGTCATAGTCGGCGCGGCTCTCGCCTCGCGGCTCGACCATTCGCTGCCGCAATTGCACCAGTTCAACCGCCTTCTCGTTGATTTCGAAGCCGACGCGCAACCCTTCCCGTTCCCACGGCGTGTTCACAGGAAGAAAGATGTCTGCATAGCGTGACGAGGGCGTCTCGAAGAGGTCGCAGTGCACATGGAAATCGAGCGCGCACAGCGCTTCGTGTGCCGCGCCAGCATCCGCCTGCGACATGACGACATTGGTACCGAAAGCAAACAAGGCACGTACCTTGTAGGGTCGGCCCTCGGTAATGGCCCGGTAGACGTCGCGGGCGGTCACCCAGCCTTGCGCGGGCGGTCCAATGGGCCGCTCGTCGAGTCCGAGCGCCTTGGCCCGTTGCTGCGGACTCAAAAGCGCATACGTGCTGACGGCATTGGCCGGCTGCTTCGTGAACTCGCGGTTGGACCCGCGCGTATCGAACGCGCCGGTCAGCGCATATAAAGTCGCAATGGCGCGCTCGGTCTGGGTGGCGTTCGTGTGCTGTCCGACGCCGGACCACGCGTGATAAGCGATGCGTTGCCCAGGTGCGAGCATCTTCGCCACAGCAACCACATCTGCGGCGCGCACGCCCGTCAACGCCTCCACGCGCTGCGGCGTGTATTCGTCCAGCGCGCCTCTATAGAGCGCGAATGCGGGGGTGCACCGGACCGTGGCCGAGCGGGCGCCACTCACGACAGACACCGTGTAATCGCCGTCCAGCGCGAAATCGCTTGCGGTGGTTTGCGCCTCCTCTCCCACGAGTTCCACACGGTTACGCGAGGCATTCCAGATCGCGTAGCGGTTCTGCAATGAGTCGGCATCGAAATCGCGTTCGCGCAGAAAACGCCCAGTGTCGCCCCGCACCAGCAGCGGGGCATTGCTCCACTCGCGGACAAACGCGTGATCGATATTGCCGGTGGCTATCATCTGCCGTGCGATACCCATGGCAAGCGCGCCATCCGTGCCGGGACGCACCGGCATCCAGACATCCGCTTCTCTGGCGAGCGCGGTCGGCCGCGGGTCGATCACGATCAGCCTGGCTCCGTTACGCCGCCCCTTGCCGATCGCATCGGCTTGCGCAAGCCACGTGTTGGTCGGGTTCGTGCCCCACAGCAGGATCACTTCGGCATTCCGATAGTCGGCCGTCGGCATGCCGCAGCCAAACGTGAAGACGTGTGCGAAATCCTTATGCCAGTTGCAGATCTCGGTCGCATAGCAGATATTGGGGCTGCCGAACGACCATATGAAGCGCTCCACCCAGTCGATGCTGTCGCTCATCGGCGTGCCGCTGGGTGTGGTGACACCGAACACCACCGACTCCGCCCCGCTTTCACGCTTGAAGCACGAGAGCTTCGCGGCAATTTCAGAAAGCGCCTGATCCCAGCTGATGCGCTGCCATCCGGGATCGGCCGCGCCTTTTGGATTCGTGCGGCGCATCGGGTAGAGAACCCGGTTAGGGCTATGCACGAGCTCCGGCGCGGCCTTGCCCTTCATGCACATCGCGCTGCCGGTCGGATGCGACGTGTCGGGCCGGACCTGGAGCAGCATGTCGCCGCGCACGGTGTTCAACGTCCCACACCGGGAGCGGCATAACGTGCAATAACCCTTTTTCTCCTGAACCTCGATCACAGCAGCATCTCCTGTTGATCGCTCCGATCGTATGCGGCCAGAATTTTGATTCCAAATTCATATTTCGCATGTCGCGATATATACTTTTTCGATACCTGCGTTCCCGGCGCCACGCCCCGTTCAGGCTGATTTGGCGGTGCTATGATTCGCGCCTTGGGTTCTCCTCAACAGCGGCGGACATCTTGGCCACGCACATCACTCTTCGCCAGATCGAATACTTTATTTCTGTTGCGAATACGGGGCAGATTTCCCGCTCATCCAGTCTGTCCAACGTTTCGCAGTCTTCCATGACCGTGGCGCTGCAGAATCTGGAAGACGCGGTTGGCGTGCCCCTGCTGCAGCGGCATGCGAAGGGCGTGCACCTGACAGAAGCCGGCGAGCGCTTTCTGCGTCACGTCCAGCAGGCTACGCTTTCCATCGACCATGCGGTCCTCGCCGCTCAGGAAGAACCTGGCCAGATTGCCGGCAGCGTTCATATCGGCATGACGGAAACCATTTCGGCGTATCTGATGCCCGCCCTGATATCGACGATGAGCCAGCGTTTCGCCAACCTCGAGATCCAGATCGTCGAGCGCGAGCGGCAGGCCATTGAACAGGGCCTCGTCGACCGCGAGCTGGATATCGCCCTGCTGCTGGTTTCAAACACGGCATTGCTGCCCGAACTAAAGGGCGAAACGATGCTCCGCTCGCCACGACGCCTTTGGACTCCCCCTGATCACCCCCTGCAGGAAGCCCAGCGGGTCACGCTGGAAGACGTAGCTCAGGAGAACTACCTGCTGCTCGACATGGATGAACATGTCCAGACAGTCGGAAAGTACTGGGGTAAATACGGCCTTCAGCCTCGCGTACGCATGCAGAGCAAGTCCATCGAAGCCGTGCGAAGTCTCGTCGCTCTCGGTGAGGGCGTCACCATTCTTTCGGATCTGGTTTATCGGCCGTGGTCGCTGGAAGGAAACCGCATCAGCCGCCGCGATTTGAGCGTGCCCATCCCTACGATGGATGTCGGGGCAGTGTGGTGCCGCTCGGGAACCCTGTCGAGGCAAGCGCAAGCGTTGCTCGACCTTTTCCGCTCATGGAAGCGCTCGGTCTGATAAGCGCAGCGAGTTAGAAGCCGCGCGGCCGGCACCTGCTCAGTGCGCCGCGGGCCCCGGCGCAGCAGACGCCGCGGCCGTCACCGCCCCGTGCGGTTTGACGTACCAGTAGTCGATGACCCAGTCCGTGTCGCGATAGGACTTCGGCAGAACAGCCGGCCAGCCGAAGGTCGTCTTGTAGGCAATGCGCGCATTCGGCGCGTAGAACTCCGGCACCACGTAGTACGCATTGATCAGCACGCGGTCGAGCGCGCGAGTGGCCGTCTCGAGATCGTCGAGCGTCTGTGCGGACAAGGCCGCCTGAATCAGCGCGTCCACCACCTTCGAATGCACGCCCACATAGTTCTCCGATCCCACTTCCGCAGCCGCCGCGCTGCCGAAGCGGCGCAGCAGTTCCACGCCGGGAACCGCGATAGGCAGATAGCCGCCGGTGGTCATATCGAAGTCGAAGCTGTCGAGCCGCTGCTGGTACAGCGCGCTATCCACCTCGCGCCACTCGGTCTGGATGCCCAGCGTGTTCAGCGCCTGCATGTAGGGCAACAGCAGACGGTCCATACCCGGTTCGTCGTCGAGCACCTCGATGCGCATGGCCGTGCCGTTCGCATCGCGCAACGCGCCGTCGCGGTAGTGCCAGCCCGCCTTGGCCAGCAGGTCGCGTGCCGCGCGCAGATTGCCGCGCAGCGAATTGGGCGGCAACGTCGACGGCTGCGTCAGCATCGGGCCGAATACGGCAGGCGGCAGGCTGGCGCGATACGGCTCGAGCAGCGCCAGTTCTTTCGGGCCAGGCATGCCTCTCGCGCCGAACGTGTCCGGATCGAAATAGCTCGTCGAGCGCCGGTACTGGTCGTAGAACATCATCCGGTTCATCCAGTCGTAGTCGAACGCGAGCGTCAGCGCGTGGCGCACCCTCACGTCCTGAAGCATCGGCCGGCGCACATTGATCAGAATGCCCTGCATATACGGAGGCCCGTTGGGAAACGTGCCCTGCTTCAGTTCGCCGTTGCGAAACTTCTGGCCGACATAGCGGCGCGCCCAGATGGTGGCGCTGCCCTCGATATTGACATCGATATTGCCCGCCTTGAACGCTTCGAGCGGTCCGAAGTTGTCGAGAAAGAGCTGGAACGTCACGCGTTCGAAGCGGAACATGCCGCGCCGCGACGGCAAATCCGCTGCCCAGTAAGCCGGGTTGCGCCGGTAGGTGATTGTCTTGTCGTTGCTGCGCCGCTCGATCAGATAGGGGCCGCTGGCAACCGGCGGCACGTTGGCGATCTGGTCGAACGGCGGGCGCGTGCCGTCGGGCCGCATGCCCCACTTCGGCGAGAACACCGGCAGGTCGCCCGCGATCAGCGGTGCGTCGCGTTCGGCATGGTTGAAATCGAAGCGGATCGTCGACGCATCGAGCACGGTCGCGCTTTTGATAATCGCAAACTGGGAATTGAAGAGTGGCGAGGCCTTCTGGCTGGTTAGCACATCGAATGAATACTTGACGTCGTCGGCCGTAATGCGTTCGCCGTTGGAAAAGCGCGCCGCCGGATTGATGTGGAAGGTCGCCGACGTGAGATCCGCCCGCACCTGAACATCGTCCGCGATCAGCGGGTATTCCGAGGCCGGTTCGTCCCAGCTGCGCTGCATCAGCGTATCGAACATCAGGTTGAGAATGTCCGGGGCCGGCGCGCCGCGCAGCAGGAATGGGTTAAGCGAATCGTAGCTTTGCAGCGCGTTGTAGTTGGCGAAGCTCAGGGCGCCGTCAGTGGGTGCTTCCGGGTTCGCGTAGTCGAAATGGGTGAAACCTGCCGGGTAGCGCGGCTCTCCAAACTGTGCGATGGAAGGCGTGGCAAGGACCGGCAATGCTGGCAGCAGCGTGAGCGCGCAAAGAAGAGCCGCTACGGCGGCTCGCCGTGGGAGGATGCGGCGCAACCATGCACTGGGACTGACGGCAGGCGCGTCAAGACGCGCTGGAACGGCATGCGGCAACCTGAACATCGCGAGCTTCATCGGCAGTCCACCTGGAACAGTGGACGCTATTGTACGAGAGCGCCTGCCGAAAAGAATTGACTTGCCGCGCCTTGCACGCGGCGCGGATCAGCGCGCGGTGAAGGTGTGACGCACGCGGCGCGATTGCCTGACATACGGAATCACCAGCGCCGCTGCCACGACGGCGATCACAACGCTATCGCAAGGAATCGTGACGGCGATCGCAATCGCATGGGTCATATGGTCGCCGAGCAGCCACGCGATCGTGCGCATGACAACGATGGCAAGCAGCCACACCTGCAGATGCACGGGAAAGCGCACCGAGCGGCGCCATGCGAGCAGCAGCAGCCAGCCCGCGCCGGCCACGATGAACACGCCGATCGCCACGTCCATGCCGACTATCGCAAGCACGGTGCGATACCAGCCCTGAGTTTCGGGCCGCACGAAGACGGCGAGCAGTTCCCATTCGAGCATCATCTCGAGCGGATCGTGCAACTCGATGACGGTGGCGCACACCATGGCCGCGAGCCCAAGCAGCGCGAGCAGCAGCCAGCCGCCGAAGCCCTTGGGTTGCCGCCCTGTCTCCTGTTCATATCTGTTCATGTTGTGCCGTGCCGCGCCCAAAGTTGCCGATCGCCCCACCACGAGGCCGGGCGATTGTACGGACCGAAACCGGACGACCATCTCATTTTTACGGTGTGCCCGTCGGGGCAGGTTGCGGCAGACGCAAACTGCATGCGGTCGGCAGGCGGGCTGGCAGCCCGGCAGCACGATCTGCCACGCTCCGGTATGATCGGCTCGCCTGGGACGCATCCCTCCAGGCCGCTCATTGAAAGCCCTGCTTATGTCCACCTCCGATTCCGCCTCATCCGTCACCGCCGATCGCACGTTGCGCGGCCTGCTGCTTCTGCTCGCCGTCATCGCGGGTGTGTCCGTCGCAAACATCTATTACAACCAGCCGCTGCTCGACAGTTTCCGCAAGTCGTTCCCGCACAGCGCGTCGTGGGTCGGCGTCGTGCCGGCCGTCACGCAGCTCGGCTACGCTGCCGGCATGCTGCTGCTCGCGCCGCTAGGCGACCGCTTCGACCGGCGTCGGCTGATTCTTCTGCAGATCGCCGGCATCTGTGTTGCGCTGGTGATTGCCGCAAGCGCGCCGAATCTGACCGTGCTGATCGGCGCCAGCCTCGCAATCGGCGTGCTGGGCACGATCGCGCAGCAGGCCGTGCCGTTCGCCGCCGAACTCGCACCGCCCTCGGGCCGCGGCCACGCGGTCGGCACGGTGATGAGCGGGCTGTTGCTGGGGATTCTGCTGGCGCGTACCGCGGCTGGCCTGATCGCCGAATATTTCGGCTGGCGCGCGGTGTTTGGCGCCTCCGTGGTGGCGCTGCTGGTGCTGGCCCTGGTGATCTGGCTGCGCCTGCCGAAGAGCCGCCCCACTTCGACGCTGCCCTACGGCAAGCTGATGGTGTCGATGTGGCATCTGATCATCGAGCATCCCGGCCTGCGCGAAGCCTCGCTCACCGGTGCGTGCATGTTCGCGGCCTTCAGCATCTTCTGGTCGGTGCTGGCGTTGCTGCTGGCCGGCGCGCCGTTTCATCTCGGACCGCAGGCCGCCGGGCTGTTCGGGATTGTCGGCGCGGCGGGGGCGCTTGCCGCACCGCTGGCC
>SDBV01011485.1_pt1 | contig 11471 bp, 12 predicted proteins | sample 2277081 | NCBI WGS metagenome assembly SDBV01 (sample SAMN10402039, study PRJNA504765) | marine sediment metagenome | isolation source: marine sediment core GS10_PC15, 223 cmbsf | place: Arctic Ocean: Southern Knipovich Ridge | collected 2010
AATAGAAAAATGAAATGAGCGTGAAATTGATCAAACATCCTGAACTTCTTTGACAACAGAAGCACCAATGTTTCAGCTGAATCATTTAATGCAAAACTGAAAAACTTCAGAGCGGTAATGAGAAGAGTTTCTGTAGTAGACTCTTTCTGTACAGATTAGCAAAGAATTATGCATAATTTCTATTCTTCTCCACAGCTATATGAGTTGATCCAAAAGAACCTGTGCCATGTACTGACATGGCCCTGGCATGAGAGTGTTGAAAAAATGCCTTCCAACAGGGGGCGTTTTTTTATAGCTTTGGGGTGTGAAGCAGTTTTTCCTGAAGATATGGCCCTGGATGAAGAACAAGTATGTGCTAACCATCTTCCTGTTCACCATCTGGCTGTTGTTCTTTGATCAGAACAACATGGTCGACCGCATGAAAATGTCGGGCGAAATCAGGCAACTTGAACAGGACGAGCAATACTACCTGGAGCAGATCCGGAAAGATTCCACCCGGTTTCACGAACTTACCACCGATAAGGATAACCTGGAGAAGTATGCCCGCGAACAATTCCTGATGAAAAAGGAGAATGAGGATGTTTTTTTGGTTATCGAGGTAGAGGAGTAAATCATCAAAGTTTTCTAAAGACCCCTAAAGACTCATGTAACAATTAACTCATTATCATCGAGTTTAATCATAAACTTAACATTAGCTTTCATTGCTCTAAATACCTTTAGGACAGTGCTAATTGTCATGTTTCTGGCATTTCTTTCGAGTTTTGAAATCTCAGATTTTTTTACTCCTACAAGTTTACCAAGCTGCTCCTGGGTTAAGTTTCTTTCCTTCCTGGTTTGCTTTATTATTTCACCAAGAATGTCAAGCCTTAATTCAAATTCATATTGGTCACGTGAAACTGTTCCAATTTCACCTAAATATTTATCCTTAATAATCTCAAAACTCTTGAATTGAATATCATCTGGTTTCATCCTGCTTTTTTTTGTTAAAATAATACATTCTGACGGCTAATGCCCTCTCAATTTCAGTTTTTGGTGTTTTTCGAGTTTTCTTAACAATTCCATGAGTCGCAATTACTAATGTATTCCTTTCATCTCTTTTGTCCCAAAATGCAAATAATCTATACTGCCTTGTTCCATATTTAGTTCGGAATTCCCATATTTCTCTTGAAATTTTCTTGAATAGTTTCGAATCAAGTGTAAACTTTGCTTTATCAATATTGTACAAAATTTTATTTCTTATTTTTTCATCCAGATTATCTAGAAAATGTTCAGCTTCATTAGAAAACAGAATTTCAAAGTACTCTATCATTGTTGGTTTATTAATGCAAAGATAAGCAAATGTTTCTATAAATGGAAACTAATATGGGATATGAAACTCCTTGTGAGTGAATTTTTTTGATTTCTCTAGAAGTTAGTGTGATTAACGAGGCGAAGATCGGTCCAGCTTTCGGAATATTTTCAATAACTTTTTAAGGTCGGGGCCATCAGAAGGAACTTCAACTCCCCCAGGATTGATCTGCTTTAAAAGCACAAGTGATGCTTCTCCCACAGGAATATCCGGATACCCCTGTTCCCTCGCGAAGTGCAGGAACTTCATGATGCGGAACATGTTGAACCAGCGCCAGAAGCGTTTCCGGAAGGCCAGCAGGGAGGCACTGTTTTTCCTGATCTCGACCAGTGCTTCTCCAAACTGTTGTGTTTGAAGAAAATCCAGCAGCATCCCGGGTTGCGACTTTATGAAAGTGTCCAGGGCGGACTCTGTGTTTATGGGCTCCAGGGCGGTTTCGCTATACATGATCTCCAAACCGGAAAAGAGACCACGAAGCATCTGAAAGGGACGGGGATCACAGGTGGTGAGTTGGGCGCCTTGTAATGGACCAATGCTCCCGGTCTGACCAATGCTCCCGGTCTGATCAATTAATTTTGTAACAGCCAGACCGGTCCCGAATGGCACCCTGTCCGATGGCCGGGGCGACGGGATCACACAAGTATCATTGCATTGGTTGAAATTTCCCCGCTGGGCCACTTTCTGAATGAAGTAGAAATCCTCTCCGGCCTGTCTGCGGTTCATGCCTCCCTCCTTGCAGTACACATCAGCCCTCACTGCAAACGAGGAACCCACGGTATGGTATGCATAGGGATAGCCGGTGGAGCGGACCGACTGAAGGTAATAGCGAAGGTGCAACTCATACTGGGTGATCGCATTGTAGACTTTGGGTCCGAATTTCTCTCCCTTAAGAGAGGAACCGTTGGGATCATTTGAGAGGGGGTGCTCGAAATAGATGGAGCAACCGTCGGGTGATCTGATTGCGGATGAGTGGTCTTCACCGGAAAAATGCTTCGCAATCGCTTCCAGGTAGTTTTTTTCAACCACCGCATCCGCATCCATGGAGGCTATGATCCCATCGGGTGTGTCAATGGCGCTAAACCTGCGAACGGCTTCGTCCATGAGAATCTTCCTGGCCATGCCCACTCCGGCTTCTTTCTTCCCGAAACTGTGGTCCAGCATCACAAAGAACGAAATGGACGGATGGGGATGCCCGGTAATCCAGGATTGAACTGCATCACGGGTTGCGAGGTTTTGTTTAAGGATCTCAGGGGCAGAATCAACAGAGGCATTGATGAGTATGAGGACCTCTGCCTCGATCGCATCCAACTGAATCGCATCTGCATGGGCCGCATCCGCCTCGATCGCATCTGCCTGGATTGCATCTGCCTGGATTGCAACTGAGGCAGAGGCAGAGGCAGAGCCAAAGTCAAAGGCAGATGCAGATGCAGAGCCAAAGTCAAAGGCAGATGCAGAGGTGCGGCACTGAAACAATGAATCCAGGCATCTTTCGAGCCCGGATTCATTGTATACCGGTATGGCAACAGTTATTTTAAGATCGGGATGTGGTTCAGTTTCAATGAGCTTATCCCGCAAACCAGCTTTGAGCAGGTATGCATCGGCAAAGCGCACTATTCGAGCTCCGCTCCCGGTTGGTATTTTTCGTTCAATCCGGTTACAACATCATTGGTGATGTCATAAGGTTTGGCTCCGTAAATGAGGTTTCCGCCAAACTGGTATGAGTAGACATAACTGTATCCCTTTTCCTTGCTTAATTCTGCCACATAGCGTTCGATCATATCGAGCATCTGGCGGTTTTTAACCAATCCCTCTTCCTGCAGCTGACCGGCATATTGATTCTGGAGTGTCATCAGGTTCTGTTCCTCGGCGGCCAGATTCTGCTGAAGCTGTTCGGCTTCAACCCTGGTCACAAGCTGGCGCTGGATCTTATACTGGGCATCCTGAACACTCTGATAGAATGTTTCGGTCCTTCCTGCAAAATCAGCTTCCAGTTCAGACTGCTTCTGCCCCAGCTCCTGCTGGTAATCAAAATAGAGGTCCCACTGCGACATGACGGAATCCATATTGAAAAAAGCAATGCTTACATTGGATGGATCGGTTATCCCGGCTACAACTGCATGTTCACCATCATTATCATGCTTTTCATTTCCGGTAAAATGGAATATGAAAAGTACAATGACAGCGGCTCCAAGCACTACATTCGTTACGATGTTTGTGATTTTCATTCGTATAAAATTTTTAACCAACAAATATAGTAGAAAAAGTTAAAAGTCGGTCCAAATATTCCGGAAGTTCACGCTGATAAAAACCGTGACACCACATTAACAAATGATCAACGTAAGAGTCCAATCCTCCTTCCGACACTACAGGGGTTTTCACAGTTTTCCGGGAGGGGGATTTCTCATTTATCGGGGGAGATCAACAGGGGAAGTTTCGTGGGCTTCAGGATCTATTGGTGAAGGTCAGCTTTGTAATGCCCGGCCACATGGTCCACGACCTCAGGCAGAGGGGTAAACTCAAGACCAATGGCATCGGTCACCTTCCCGCCCGAATACCTTGCTTCACTGAAAGCCGCCTTTGCCTGTTCACCGGTTATGCGGCGTTTGCCCGTAAAGAGTCCGGTCACGGCATCGACCCTTGAAAAGAACCGGAGGGTGGCCGGAGAAACCAGCTTCAGGGTACGGGGTTTACCGAGTGCTCCTGCAATCATTTCCAGCATATCCCGGTAAGAATGATCCCCGGAACTCACAATAAACCGTTCCCCGGAAATATCAGAAGCCATCAACCGCGTCATGGCCGTCACCACATCCTGTACCCCCACATAACCGGTCACCCCGGGGGTGGCATAACGCATACCGCCGGCAACCCTGGTGAACATGGAGGAACTTCCCCGGTCCCAGAATCCCGGTCCCAGGATAATGGTGGGATTGACAATCACGGCGTTCAATCCTTCCTCCATGCCCCTCCAAACTTCCATCTCAGACTTGAATTTGGATACCGAATAGCTGGTGCTGGTCCTGGTGCGGGCCCAGATCAACGACTCATCGGCCGGTGATCCTTCAGGTGCTTTACCGATGGCCGAGGAGGAGGAAACATGTAACAACCGTACAGAGCCTGTCTCGAGGCATGCATTTACAACATTGGCAGTAACCTCCGTATTGAAATCGATCATCTTCTTCCGGTCGCGCGGATGGAAAGAGACCATGGCGGCACAGTTGTAAACCTGGTCAATATCGATCATGACCCTTACCACCTCCGCATAATTCATCAGGTCCGCGTCCACCCAGTCGATGAGCTTGAACAGGTCATGGGCCTCATTGGAGTAGTAGGAGAATACACGCCTCACCTCATCAAGGTTGGAAGAGGGACGCTTGAGCGCTACCACTTCCTCATGTTCCCTGACCAGCTCAAGCAGCAGGTGTGATCCCAGGAGTCCGGTTCCTCCGGTAACTAATATCATTTTAAAACAGGATTTTGACGAAGATAACGATATTATCGTTTAGGAAGAACGGACTTTTTTAAAGAGAATGTTCTTCACAGCCCGCCAGAAGTATCTCCATTGGGTGCGCAGGGGTCTTCTGGCGTAAGAGTCCAGGTAGCGCATTTCAGATTCCTGGATCTCTTCCAGGGTTTCCGGGAGATCGGCATAAAACGGGGGAACAAGTCCGGGTTTGTACCTGATGCGTTTCTCCTGCAGCTCTTTGGAATAGAGATCAAAGTAGTGCTGACTCAGCGGACGGACCCCAAACAGTTTCAGGTCACCACGAAAGAGATTGAGGATCATGGGAAGTTCATCAATCCATAACTTACGGAGAAAGGCCCGTGAGCTTGCTATCCTGAAATCATTTTTAAATTTTCCGCCGTTCTCCAGGTTGTTCAGTTTATGGACATAATCCTGCAGGTATTCCGCATAGGGGTACATGGTTCGCAGCTTGTAGACCTTGATGAGTTTTCCTCCTTTGCCCACCCTCTTCAGCTTGATAAAGGGACCATAGGTGGGATTGATGTCAAACGCTGGTTCCTTGATCCGTTTTGTAACGAAAAAGTACAAGCCGTTTACAAAACTCTCTTTCGTAACTTCAAATCCGCAGGCATAAAGGCGTCCCAGTATCTCTGCCTGGGTAAGGACCCTGTTGTTTCCACGGGTAAGGAAAAAGTAGATCCATTTTGTGGGGTAGAATTTTGGAAAAATCCTTTTCACAATATAATCAAGCGTGTATATGATCCAGTTGATAACGGGGGGATATTTCCGGAGGATCCTGTGCAGACGCTGTCGGGCTGTTTCTGCACACCCGATAAACTTACCCTCCTGGGGAAGCTTGTGATTCACCGCCTCAAAAAATTTATTCAGGTGCCGGATATCATTGATCCTCCGAAGGTTGACAATGGTTTCATAATGATGATCAGGTTGGCGCAGGATATTAAACCGTGTGAGGGTGGAAATAATCAGTGTCCTTTTATCCTCCAGGTTCACATGATCTTCGATGTATGCATTCGCTTTTTCTCCGCACTCTTCGATAACCGCTTCCCGCAGGTACTTTGCTTCCACATACAGTTCACTGTGTATCACAGCTTCCTTCAACTTCTTTTTATCCAGGGTTGTTGGAGGCTGATCAAGGAAAGCTGAGGCCGCATCGTATTCCGGGGAAACAAGCAGGTACGTATACAAACTCAGGAAGATCATCTCCACCACGGTGGCCACACCAAAGGTGCCGAATACCATCATCCTGGAATAAAATGTGGTATTGAATGCATAAATGATAAATGCCACAAAAGCCAGTGCCAGCAAGTTCGGGTAGGCAACATTCCGGATCAGAAAAGAGGCTTTTTCATTTTTAGAGATGTTGTACTTTTTAAAGTAGAACGAACATATGACCCACAGAGCCACTGTGATCCCAAAACCAATGAGGTAGTTCACAGAGAGGTAGGAAACCATCACAGGCTTCATCCCGGCCATAAACACATATGCCCCCGAAAGAATAATCAGGTCAATAATGATGAGTCCGGGCTTGGGGCTTTTCATAGATCAGGCTTCTACTGTGAATTTAGAAATAATTCTTCAATAAACAGGACTAAACAATAATGATGTTGGGTTGCAGCTGATCGTGAAAAATCATCAATCCATATATTTAATATCTTCGCATGTATGAAAAACAACTATTCCCTTGCCATCAAGGCCGCTTTTAATGCAGGGATCGCAATCATGGATGTATACGAAGGCGAAGATTTTGGGATCGAGACCAAGGCCGATGAATCACCCCTGACCCTGGCAGACAGGAGAGCTCATGTGGTCATTTCCGAAGCATTGAAGGGGACAGGGATTCCCATCCTGAGTGAAGAGGGAAAAAGCATTCCCTTTGATGAACGGAAAGGGTGGGAGAGATTCTGGTTGGTGGACCCGCTGGACGGTACCAAAGAATTCATCAGGCGAAATGGTGAGTTCACCGTGAACATTGCACTGGTGGAGGAGGGGAAGGCCGTGTTCGGGGTGGTCTATGCCCCGGTACTGAACAACCTGTATGTGGGTCTCCCGGGCAGAGGGGCATACCTGTGCAGCAAGGAGAAATACTTCAGCCAACCCCTGGATTACCTGGTTCAGTTCTCAGAAAAGCTTCCGGGAGACCCTGGCAATGAGAAGTACTTCCGGGTGGTGGCCAGCCGGTCGCACTACAACAGCGAAACTGAAGCATTTGTGAACACCCTGGACAGTGGAGGGAAAGAGATAACCCTTGTGAACAAGGGCAGTTCCCTGAAATTATGCATGGTGGCCTCCGGAGAAGCTGAAATCTATCCCCGGCTGGGACCTACCATGGAGTGGGACACTGCTGCTGCTCATGCAGTGGTGAAAGCATCGGGGAAAAATGTGTACAGGGTGGATAATGGAGAAGAGCTGGAATACAACAAAGAAAACCTCCTGAATCCTTTTTTTGTAGTCAGATAGGATGCAACCCATGCATTCTTTTGATGGTCATAGTAACGGAACCCATAGATGAACGGTGAGAAGGACATACTTGCAGGATGTATTCGAGGCAAACCATCGGCGCAGCGGGAACTGTTTGAAAAGTATTCCCGGCTGTTGCTGGGAGTTTGTAACCGTTATGCCAGTTGTATAGAGGAAGCTGAGGATATCATGCAGGAAGGTTTTGTGAAGATATTTTTGAATATCAGGCATTTTAAGGGAGACGGATTGTTGCTGGCATGGATGCGCAGGATTATGATAAACACTTCCATCACCCATTATCACAAGATGTTGAAGCACAGGTATCATGACGATCTTGAAAATGTGAGTGAATTGAAATTTGAGGAAACAAACTGGGATGAAGCGGATTTTAACCAGGAGGAATTGTTCAATGTGATACACCAGATGCCACAGGGATACAGGCAGGTTTTTAACCTTTATGCGGTGGAGGGATATAAACACCGGGAAATTGCAGAGATCCTTAAGATTGATGAGAATACGAGCAAATCCCAATACAGCCGGGCCAGGCGCTGGCTCCAGGAACGGTTGGTGAATTTAAAGGAGAGTGAAATGCCAAAGCGATGAGTGATAAACTCAACATAGAACAACTGATCAGCTCCAAACTTGGAGAAGCGGAAATTGATCCTTCACAGGGATCCTGGTCAGGTATTCAGCGAAAACTTCGCTGGAGGCAGTTTATGCGCTTTAATCCGGTAAAACTGAATATTTTTTACCTGGGAGGATTACTTGTTGCGGGTGCAGGATTATTCGCCATCCTGAACACGGATCAATCGGATTCCGGTTTTATGGGCGATGCCGGTTCCGTGAAAGAAACCGGTTCCGTGAAAGAAACCGGCTCCATGGGAGATCCCACCGCGGAAGGATCCGGCCGGATGAAGACCACCACTTCCCACAGGGAATCAATTGGGCCGGAGCATGCGGCCAATGAACAGCATGCTGTGGCTTCCGGGGAAATTCACAGAGAGCCGGAGGATCGGGAGACTGACGGAAGTGGTTACCAAAGCATTACAGAACCGGCCAGCGACGGCAGGGGTTCTCTTCAGGAAGATTTTGAGATCATCCCCGGTGATAACACATCCCCGGACCAGGTCCGGGAAATACAGGTTCAGCACACCCTGATACCCTACTTTACTAGTTCGGCTCAATCTGGCTGCTCCCCGTTCTGTGTTCAGTTCTTCAACCAGAGCCTCAATGAAACATCCTTCCACTGGTCCTTTGGAGCCGGTGAAACCATGCAGGATCCGGATCCGGTTTACACGTTCAGTGATCCCGGTAAATACACGGTTACCCTGACAGCGAGAAATGCTGAAGGACTTACTGCCACATACCATCAGATCATTGAAGTATACCCTTCTCCAACGGCTGAATTTGAGATCGGGGAAGGAATAGAAAGTCCCGGTGGACTGGGAAACCTTGACCTTATTAACTATTCGGTGGGAGCCTTTTCATATGTATGGAGCCTGGTTGGGGAAAGCAATGACAGTGACAATACATGGTTGTCCAACGAATTCCAGCCATCCATTCAATTACCGGTTCTGGAACAGGGGAACAGGTACGTGAGCCTGGTGGCCACCAATGAACAGGGGTGCACCGATTCAACCATCCAGCTCATCCCTGATTATCCGGGATCCTTCACCCCGACACTCAGGTTTCCAACTGCCTTCAGTCCAAATCCCAGCGGTCCGGGCGGAGGCCAGTACAGCCCTGATGAAAGACGAATAGATCTGTTTTACCCTGTTTTCATTGCCGTGCCCAGGGAATACAGATTAAGAATTTTTACACGCACAGGTGAGCAGATTTTTGAAACCTTTAACATTTATCAGGGTTGGGACGGATACTACCTCCAGGAGCCGTCAGCGGGAGGAGTATATGTTTGGATGGCAGAAGGTACCTGGGAAAACGGAGAAGAATTCAAGACCAGGGGTGATATAACCCTGATCTGGAGTGATCAGAGGTAGGGAAATACGTGAGCCCTTTACAACGTAATCCGGTCAATGATCTTATTGAAGATCAAATCTACCGAATCCTTAATGTTTGTTGTTGAAGTATCGATCTCCAGGTCAGGATTCTGAGGAGGCTCGAAAGGGGAGGAGATACCGGTAAAATCCTTGATGAGTCCGGCCCGGGCTTTCTTATAAAGCCCTTTTGTATCTCGTTTTTCACACACTTCCAGGGGTGGATTCAGGAAGATCTCAATGAAATCATTCTCTCCAATGATACTGCGGGCGAGTTTCCTGATCTCGTTGGTGGGACTGATGAATGAACAGATGGTGATCATGCCGGTATTGATCAGCAGTTTGGATACTTCGGAGATCCGCCTGATGTTCTCCAGACGGTCCTTTTCGCTGAAACCCAGGTTGTTGTTAATCCCCATCCGGATGTTATCCCCATCCAGTATATGGCAGAAGAACCTTCTGAAAAACAATTCCTTCTCAAGGTTTGCGGCCAGGGTTGTTTTACCCGACCCGGAGAGTCCTGTAAACCATATGACTTTAGCACTCTGTCGAAGGATCTCCTCTTTCACTTTCCTGTCATAGATCCTGTCGAATACGGGATAAATATTCTCTTCCATCATGTTCAATGTCTGATTGTGATTGTAATATTAAAGATAGAGGTAAAAAGTGAAACTCAAAAGCCAAAATTCACTCCAAACCTCCACGAGCCTGTCTGTCCGTGGTACACCTCCGGGGTCCACCTGTCCAGGTATTCCTGTTCCCCGGAAACATCCCTCCATTCATACCCCAGCCGGGCATTAAGGTCATTGGCAAACTGGTATGTGGCCAGCAGTCCGAACCGTACAGATTTCCAAACGATGGGATCGAAAGGAACAATCCCGAGCCGGTCTGTTCCCAGTGCTTTATGGTCGGGACCCTTGATTGACCAGTTATAATAGGATTTAATATTCAGTGTTCTCAGGGGCCGGTACTCAATGGCCAGGTGGAGATCCTGTGCATTGTCCTCCAGGTAGTGTCCCAGGTTGTAACGGTTCGACTCAAAAGTGGTGGTTGGAACATAATGCATGAAAGTGAGCGTGTTGGTCCAGGTGTATTCCGCCACGATCCTTGCATCGCGCACCAGGGTGGAGGCCAGTCCGGCTTTGTAAGAGACAAAGTTGAATTCTTCTTGGTCAAAGATCCTTCCCGCCGCCAGTTCATCGATGAATACCGTTCCATAGAAATGGAAGTCGCGGAGATTCCTGGATGAAACGGAAAAGAACAGCTGGGAGTTCATGTTGTTCAGCCCTGCGTTGGCAGTATGGTCAATGGCCTTGTAGAAAGCTATGGGGACCAGGAAGCCGGCATAAGGGAGCCTGAAATCATAAACCACCGAATTGCCCACCGATAGCTGCAATCCTTTCACGGGAACGAAAGTGAACATATTGGCTGCCATGTACTTGTTAAAGTACACCTCCCGGTAATCTGTCCCCGTGGGTGTATATACAGTGAAAGATTGCGAAGAATCCACCACCTCCGATACCAGCACCCCGTGCACATAGGTAAATGAAAACCAACCGGCAGGATCCATGAACAGTTCCAGCCTGGGAAAGGAAGGGGTCCGGCCCGGGAGGATGTTGGACCCTGCATTGTGTTCACCCCAGGAAAACTGGTCCATGATCAGACCCACATGTCCCCAGTTCCATCCATAGGTAATCCCCCCCCGGAACTCCTCATAATCCCTGTTGCCATTAGACATTTGTTTGATGTTGGCGGCTCCGGTCCGCTGGTTCTGAAAGTCCCTGGCAGTGAGTTCCACCGATTCATGGTTGTCCCTGAGCGAGGCCCAGAATCCAAACCTGCCGGCATATGACCAGGCTTCCACACCATTCCACCAGTGATAAAACGATCCGTTGGAGTTCGCCCATACATCAGAACCCAGGATCGGGTTCACGGTAATCTGGAAAAGGGAGTCGCTGTAATGAAAAACATCAAACCGCTTGTTGCCGTGGTTTTTCTGCCAGAGCCAGCTTGTAGCCGGTGTCTGCGGGTACGGTCCGGCTGCTTCCTTCCCATAGTCTCTCATATAGAAATCCAGTTCGGCCTGTTGCCTGGAGGTCAGTTCCAACCTTGAGTCGGACGCCTCTCCAAGTTTTTCCGCAATTGTATGGCGGGAATAGGGTTTGACCAGGGAATGGAGGTCAATGAT
>SDBV01011486.1_pt1 | contig 11470 bp, 10 predicted proteins | sample 2277081 | NCBI WGS metagenome assembly SDBV01 (sample SAMN10402039, study PRJNA504765) | marine sediment metagenome | isolation source: marine sediment core GS10_PC15, 223 cmbsf | place: Arctic Ocean: Southern Knipovich Ridge | collected 2010
GGCCATCCCCGACTATTTGACAGCCGATTGCTTCTGACGTAACTTGTTGCTTGCTTTGTTTTATGCTTGGTGAGGGGTAACAAGGATGAAAAACCGAGGTCGCGGAGGTTCGCAGCAGCTTCCGTTTGGCGAAGATCGAAGAGTTGGGCAAGATCGTCGATTGGTCAAAGATCGTCGAGGTGAGCAAGATCGTCGAGGTGAGTCATGGGGCATCGCCTGGTCTATTCTTTGGAAGCTTCGATCAGGCAAAGAGCGTCGATTACCCCATGATCGTCGATGTTGTCCTGATCGTCGAGCTGCATAAGGGGTAGACAAAAAAAGCCGCTCCGTTATGAGAAACCCCTAAGGAGTGAACGACTACCGAAGCGCCTCGATCATCTCAATCCTCTACCAAAACCCCCAGCCATAACCGCAATAGTGCAGGCAAGCGTCAAGATTCTGGTTGGGATGGGGGTGATTGGAGATCGCCAATAGGTTTGATGCGGTCGGGTGAGTTTGAGTTGCGGGGGTGAGGGATAGCTGGCGTCTGAGTTCACGTATCCCTTGAAAGTGCTCTAAAGGCCCTGCGGACTGCCTCCATGGCTATTCCTTACTAATATAGTCAGGAATAGGTATAATAGTTTGCATGAGATTAATTGACAGACTTCCAGTACTTTCTTCGGCGACTTGAGCGGAGCGAAGCTGAATGAGTATGTGTTACGGGTGCGAAGATGGTTGTGGGTTTGCTTCAAGATTTCTTCCCTTGACTAGCGAAAAGAAGTGTCCGAATTGTGGCGGAAAGACAAGTTCTCATAATCCTGATGAGATTCTTGAAATCATGAGAGAGGCCCTAGACGTTAAACAAAACTCCAAAACGCGCATAGGCAGTATCCAGGCGTCCAACAATTAGGCTACAATTCATGAATGAGTACCGGTCGCGATGATCCATGTCATTGTGGTAGCAAACAAAAGTATAGGGATTGTTGTGAGACAAATGATCGGATTCTCGCAGATATTAAGATTCTCGAAAATATTCAGAATCCTACATTTCCTGAGAAAGAGATTGTACAATCCCTAATAGCTGAATCCCAGCCCTTCGCAGATTTTTACAAATCAGAACGCGAAAAAATAATTAAACCGGTTCTTTGGGTGTGCAATGGGGGCGCGTGGGTGCCTTTCAGGACGAAATGTACAAAGACTTATGCGATTCTCGAGTTTAGGGATTTTCCTGTTACAGCTCATAATGCTTTTGACGTTGCCCACGAGCTGTTTCATTCCATTCTTGATCGGGAAGGTTTTCCGTGTCTTGTCCGATCTCATGATCTTGTAGACACAGTATTGGTGAGCGGTCTTTCAAGCATGCCCCTTGATCTCGTAATTGAACAAAGATGCAGAGAGTTCGGTTTCAATGTACGTAATTATTATGAGGGGCAGATAAGATATGCTTATACCGAGATATGTACGCAGCGTCCGAACGGCCCAATTAACGGCTATGAGGAACTTTGTTGGATTATCAACTATGCTGATCTTGCAATATGTTGGGAATTGTTCTGCTCGTCACAGGAAGATACCAACGCATTCCAGGACAGGTGTGACAATCTGCACCCGGAGATCGCAGCACGTGGGCAAGAGCTACTAGAGATTCTCAAAGACACAGGCTATGAGAATCCGAGTGAGGTCGAGGCATTTTTCGAACGTGCAGCTGTTTTTCTAGACATGAGAAGCGACGTCACAATTGATTATAAGGGCTGATATGAGAAATCTTGACATTAAATTGGAGGCTATAGACTCTAATGCTTCGGCGATAAATGACCATATTTCAACCTCATTTTCTTACCCACATAGCCTAGTAGCTCGCGAGCCGTCATTTAGAGATGTGAGTTAAGAAAAGCAGTCGCACCGCATTCCCGATTTTGCTACCGGTTTGCTACTCTCCATAGCCTATTACAGTCTTGTACCGTTTTGTATGGCTCTAATAAGAGTGGGTGTATTAGCAGGTGGGGGATAACACTTGCAAAACTATACAAAGCGGCGCAAAGTTATCTATCGATGAACCAAGTAGTTTTTGTTGAGCGCCGCCGCCCTGCTTGGGAGGAACTCGAGCGGACGCTCGATGACTTTCATAGTGGTCGCCCGGATACGGTGGCCGTCCGGCGACTTGGTCGCCTTCATCGTCGCGCCGCCGCCGACTTGGCTGTCGCTCAAGCTCGTTTTCCGGAGTCGTCCATTGTGCCGTACCTCAACGGCCTGGTCGCCGAAGGCCATAGCCGCCTGTACGGCCGGCAACTTGTGGTTTGGCGTCGGGCGCGTCTTTTTTTACTCGACACGTTCCCGCGGACCCTGAAAGAGACCGCCAACTATACGTTCGCCGCCGCCGCCGTCTTCGGGGCCACCGCGCTGGTGGCGTTTCTTGTGGTGACGGCCGTGCCGGAGCTGGCGGAGTCTATCTTGCCGGCCCAAGTCGTCGCCGACACCGTCAAGGAGGGGGCCGATGTCCGCTTCCCGGCCGACCAGCGTCCGGCCATTTCAGCCTTTATCACCACCAATAATATTCAGGTTTCCTTCATGGCTTTTGCCCTGGGCATATTCTTCGGTATCGGGACCGTCTACCTACTGGCTCTGAACGGGATAATGCTCGGCGCATTGGCCGCTGTCTTCGCCCGTCCCGGATTTTCTTTGGAGTTCTGGGCTCTGATCGTCCCCCACGGAGTGTTGGAGTTGCCGGCCATTTTCATCGCGGCGGCGGCGGGACTGATTATGGGGAGCGCTCTGTTGAGGCCGGGAGAGATCAAGCGGACCGTTGCTTTGCGGCGGGCGTCTGAACAGGCCGTTGTCTTGATGGGCGGCGTGATACCGATATTCATAGTCGCCGGGCTCATCGAGGGCTTTATTACGCCGCTACCGATTCCCGAGATGGCCAAGATCGGGATATCGTTGGTCGTCGGCGTCTTTGGTTGGGTCTATGTGACTGGGCGCTTCATGCGGTTGAAAAGCAGCAGCCGGTCAAAATTGGAGAACGCGACCTAAAGCTTGCCGGACTTTTTGATATCGAGATATTGATTAATGAGCGCCGCCGTCAACTGGCGGGGGAGGATGTCTCTGACGATGACGCCTGAGTGATCTAGGCCGGTCAAGGCCCGCCGTCTGTCCTCAAGTACCTGCAGGGCGGTCGCCCGCCGGAAGACATCTTCGGAGTCGTGTGCCCGTTCCATCGCCATCGCGTTTGTCCGATCGTCCCCGATAAAGAGTGCCAACACCAGGTGGCGACGGCGGAGTTCCGCGAGTCCGGCCGCGAGCGCCTCATCCACTTCTTCAAGCAGGTCGCTAAAGAGGACTACGAGACTCCGTCTCTTGAAGGCGGCGATCTGCGCCAGGGCGGAGCGATAGTCCGGCTCGACCAACCGTCCCTGCAGGGAGTAGACAGTATCGATGATCGCGCTCAGCTGCGCCGTTCCTTTACGAGGCGGCAGAAAGTGCTCTGTTCTCTCATTAAAAACGGCCAGACCGACCCGGTCGTCTTTGTTTAAGGCCACCTGGCTGAGCATGACGGCCGATTTGATGACGGCGTCCAGCCGGCCGTCGGCCTCGTCGGCCAAGAGACGGCTGTTGTCTATGGCGAGAAAAATGTTCTGGGTCCGCTCATCCGTAAACTGGTTTGTTATCGGCCGTCCTCGACGGGAGGTCGCCTTCCAGTTTATATGGCGCCATTCATCGTCGGGCACATAGTCTCTAAGACTGTCGAATTCTGTTCCCAGGCCCCGCCAGGAACTCTGGTGCAGACCAAGCTCGATCGCCAGACCCCGTCGTAGGCGCAATTCGGGTCTGGGGAGGTCTTTAAGGTTCGGGTAGACGCGGACCAAGGCCTGTCCGGCTACTTGGAATTGGCGTGTCGTTAAGCCCAGGGGCCCCGCGACCTGGACGGTCAGCGGCCCGATCTCATGATCTCCCCGGCGCTTCGGCTCCACCGGGTACTGGAAGTCGCCGGTTGCTCCAGCAGCCACGCTCCCGGTGAGGGTGGCGCTGCCCGCTCCCAGCTCTATCGGGACGATATCGCGAAAGTGCAGGCGGAGCGACCGGTGGCCGCTGTTCACGACGCGCAACGTTACGTTTCCCGGCAGTCCCAATGTTTGCCTCTCCTCGAAGACGCGCTCCACCTCCAAGGTAGCTTTGGGGCGGTTGAGCAGGAAGTCGCCGGCCGCCACCGCCGCCAAGGCCGCGTTGACGGAGAGAAAAGCGGCCCAGTTGCCGAAGACGGCGGTCACAGCGATTGAGGCCCCCAGTGCGATCAGTAAGAAGAAAAGCGTGAAGACCATCCGCTACCTAGGGATCTCGATACCTTCAAGGATGGCGTCGATGACATCGTCCGGAGTGATGCCGTCCAGTTCCGCTTCCGGCTTGAGGATGAGGCGGTGGCGGAGAATGGGTGGGGCCAGTCGCTTGATATCATCAGGGATGACGTAGTTCCGTCCGGCCACAGCGGCCGCCGCCCTGGCGGTCACCAGTAGATGGACCGCCGCTCTCGGGCTCGCCCCGAGCAAGCAATTCGGTTCGTCGCGTGTGGCCCTGACTACCTGATTGATATAGTCGAACAGCTTGTCTTCGATCTTGACCGTTCCGATCTCGGCCTTGAGCGTCACTATCTCTCCAGAGGAGAGGACCGGTTGCAACTCGTTCTCCAGCGCGTCCAGGTCGAAGCCCGCTCCATACCGGCGCAAGACTTCCCGCTCCTCGACCGCCGACGGGTAGTCGACCAAGACTTTGCCGAGGAACCGGTCTAATTGTGCTTCCGGCAGCGGGTAAGTCCCTTCATATTCGAGCGGATTTTGGGTGGCGAAGACAGTGAAGTGTGCAGGCAGGCGGTGCTCGACACCGTCGATCGTCACCTGCCGTTCCTCCATGCACTCCAGGAGCGCCGCTTGGGTTTTAGGAGGGGTGCGGTTGATCTCGTCCGCCAACAGGAAGTCGGTGAAGACCGGCCCCCGGCGTAGATTGAATGTCGTGGCGGCCATATCGAAGACATTGTTGCCCGTGATATCTGACGGCATTAGGTCGGGAGTGAACTGGACCCGCTTGAAATCGATGCCGAGGAGCCGACTGAGGGTCTTGACCATCAAGGTTTTCGCGGTTCCCGGGACGCCTTCGAGTAAGAGATGGCCTCCGGCCAGAAATGCGATGATCATCATGCTAATGACCTCATCCTGTCCGGCGATGACCCGGCCCATCTCTTGCTTCAGGCTTTCGTATTGTTCTTTGATATCCACGCTAAGCATCCTTTCTTAACCCCTCTCTTATCCGGTCGAGACGATCGACCGCCTCGACGAGTTCGCGTTCGCTAATGTCAGCGCCCGGCGCCAGCATCGTCCGGCTCGCCCGGACAACCGCTCCAACGGCATCGGCGTCGACGGGCCGGTGTCGGACAACTCTCATGACCGCGCGCTCGTCGCCTGCGTCCCCGTTGCCGGGCTCGCCGGTCAGGTCGCGGATGAACCGTCTGTATATCATTGAGAAAGCAAAGCGCCTCGCCCCGGCCCGCCTATATAGATCGGCCATGGCGGCAATATAATTGGCGGCCGGCTGGGAATCGTCTTCAAGCGGTACGGGCGGTCCGACTCTCTTGCCGTCGGAATAGAACCATAGAGCTGTCAATAAGAGCGCCTGCAATAGTATCAATCTGGCCCAGAGCGGCAGAGCGCCCCAAACTCTGACGGGCAGATCGGCCAGGCCTCCCTGAGGCATTTCGGGTGCGATGAGGCCATGATGCCACTCGTCGAAGACGATCGGGCGCCCCGGCTCCGGTGGACCGAGCGCGGCCAAGATAAGCTTGATGTTGCCCGGGTCTGTCTTGAGCCTGGAGTTGGCAAGCAAACTGGCATCGGCCAAGACGATCAGTTCGCCGCGTCCCCGGCGAATAGAGATGAGAAGCGCTCCATCATTATCGCCGAAGTGGGTCACCGCCGCAGCCGAACCGCTTTGTAGTCGCCGGTCGGATTCGAAGGTCGCCCCCGGCAACGCGCGGACCAGGGCTGTCGGCGCCGCCGCTCGGACAATCCCGGGTCGTTCAAGGCGCCGCGGCTGAACGAGTTTCGAGTTATCGATATCGACGGTGGAGCCCCCGACCAGGATGACCCGGCCGCCGCTTTTCATGAACTTGTCCAGTTTTTTCCAAGTGGCATTAGAGACGGGGAAGAGCGGCTTGATCAAGAGTAGCGTGCTTTCTTCAGGGACTTCGTCGACTGTGCGCCTAAGTCTCTCCACCGGATACCCGAGCTTGCTTAAAGTCAAATAAACGGCCTTGGTACCATCGGGCCACGGGCTAAAACTTGAGTAAGGGACATGGATATCGCCGCCGGTCTGACTTCGCAGGGCGAAGGTGAACAGGATTGTGAAACCCGCGATGACGATGAAGATGATCGCTAGCCGCGGGCGAGTCAAGCGGGATTTCATGGGCTGCACCATTTTTTGAGACGCTCATAGTCTTGCCGGCTGCAATCCTGGTGGCCGTACCATTTCAACTCAAACAACGTTGTCGCCAATTCCGCCCGTTTGGCCAACTCGGGGTCGGCGGTTGACTCGATTTGGCGGACGAACTCCCAATTGGTCATTGTGTCCCGGTCTTTAACAATGCCCCGTTCGCGGAGTCCGGACAGGAATCCTAGGTAAAGGCGCCGAACGGCCTGACGATAATCTCCCGCCCGGGCCGCTTCCCGCGCCAAGTCCCGGTGCTTCGCTGCTGGCACGCTATCTTCGTCTAAAGCCGCAACCAACTCGACTTCGGACGCCCGGCGGGTTCTTGTTGCTCGTGAGATATTTACTGCGGCTAGAACAACCAGGGATACGGCCGCCAGGCCGACCAACCACCGGACGGCGTTGACCGCCAGGATAAACCCGACGATCGCAAAGAAGGCATCGATAAGCCACTGGATCCAGCTTGCGTACCAAGGCGCCGCATTGTCTTGAAACTCCTCGCGTTGCAGCACCGTCTTCAATTCCCGCGTGGCATCCGGCGCCGGTTTTATCGATCGCTCGACCTCGCGCGCCAGCGCCCTGAGCCTGGCTCCGCCGCTGGAGCCCGTATCGATTTCTGTGTGGTTGGGGTGAAAACGAGAGCCGTCGGATAAGATGACGCTCTCGATGGAGCGCAGTGTCCGTGACGCTCTCTTGTCGCCCGCGTTCGTCCCCTCTTCCAGTAGTGCGGCCGATTCTCTTAAATGTGCGGAGTAGTGGTCCAAGTCTCCGTCATGCGCGGCCGCCGGTTGCTTCGATAAGCCACCCATCACTATTGCGGCGACAAAGACGGCGCCCACGAGTCGTACAGGGGAAGTCAAACTCATCTCGTTAATTCAGTCTCTTCCGTCAGCGCTTCCGCCCGTGCCCACAAGTCGAGTCCTTCACGCCGGACCCGCAGGTCGTAATAGAGAAGCGTGCTGCCGATGACGGACAACGGGGCCAGTATAGCCGAGGTTACGGCGGACCCGGCCTGAGTGACAAACAAGAACATGTCTTGAGTGCCGGCCGGATTCATGGCGAGCCCGGCGAAGGAGACGATCCCGAACGGTATCGATAGAATGGCTTGCAGGATGAAGATCAACACGGTGATGACTAGAAAATATCCGGCCACGCGCCACCAGCTTCCCTTGACCAGAGTACGGCTCCGGCCGATGCCCGCGCGTCCCGGTAGGTCCTCGATGACGATCGATTGGCTGGCAAAAACATAGGCGACGGCCAGCCAGATACCGGGAACGATAATAAGTAGACCAAAGGAGATGGCCAGGACATAGAGGATGCCGGCCCATAGCAGCGAAAAATAACGGGGCCCGACGGCCCGAAAGGCATCCAGGGGCTTGATGCCGTCATTCAGATAGACGGCCTCGACGGCCTTGATGCTCGCGCCCGTTACCCAGGTGCTGATGAGGGCAAGTATAACTGACGAGAGCAGCAAAGGGAGCGCGACGTCGGCAGAAGGGATGTTGAGTAGGCTCTCTGTAATGAACGGCTGGTACGTGAGGCTGAAAACGAGGGTCGGGACTAGCGAGACGACCGAGATGCTGAAGAAGAGCCAGAAGTTCCGCAGATACAGTCGGATCATCAAGTCGAGCAGGTCTGGCAGAGATAGTTCTTTGATATTCATCCAGCCTCCTTTTACCGCCAGCGACTATTGTAGAACGTTTACTCTAGTGTTGGTAGTTACCGGACGGCGGTCTTATCGGTAGATTGTTCCGAACGCGTCGTGACAAGAACCTGCCCAGCCCAACTATTGCAAAATTCGCAAAATATTCATACGGTATAGCTATGCTAGCTAAAAACCCGGGACGGCCGAATCCGAGAATGATGGACATGAAAAAAATACTAGTTGTCGAAGATGAGCGGAAGATAGCCGACATCATGGTGGCCTACCTTGATCGGGAGGGTTACTCAGCCAAGACGACGGCATCAGGCACGGAGGCGCTTGATCTTGCCGACTCCTTCGATCCCGATCTCATCGTTCTTGACTTGATGCTGCCGGATCTGTCCGGCGAAGAAGTCTGTAAAGAGCTTCGCAAGCGCTCCGATGTGCCGATCATTATGGTCACGGCGCGGACGGCTGAGGAGGAGCGTATCCAGGGGCTGGAGATTGGCGCCGACGATTACGTGACCAAGCCGTTCAGTCCGCGGGAACTGGTCGCCCGGGTCAAATCGGTCTTGCGGCGCACGAGCAGTGATGAGTTTCTTTCCGATAGACTCTCTTTTAAGGACGGCCAGATGGTCATCGATGTCAGCCGCCACGAGATCAAGGTCAAAGGCGAGCTGATTACGCTGACTCCCCATGAGTTCAAACTGCTGGTGACGATGGCGCGCCACCCGGGTCGGGTCTATGGTCGTTACGAGCTGATAAACAAGGTCCAAGGATACGATTTTGAGGGGTATGAGCGGACGATAGACGCCCACATCAAGAATCTGAGGCACAAGATAGAGACCGACTCAAAGCAGCCAGAATACATCCGCACTGTATTTGGAGTTGGCTACAAGTTTGAGGACTGAGCATCTTTGGCAGCGGTTGGCTCTGGTCTTCATCGTGGTGGCCCTCTCAGCTATCGCTGCCGCCTATCTTATTCTGAACTATATGATCGACACCCGCTTCCAGGGTTACGTTAATCAGCGCGAAAAGGAGATCTATCAGCGTATCGGGCTATCTCTGGCCGCCGCCTATATAGATAGCGGTGGTTGGGATAACCAGTTGACCGGAGCGTTACCGCACTTCGCCATCATGAACCGCATCGATATCGAGATCCATGACGCGGATGGGAAGCTCATCACCAAGGCCCCCTTCGGGGACGACGAAAGACAGAACCAGAAGCTTCTCGAGCAAATCGGGGTCGACAAGGTCTACGTTGTCAGCAATAAGCGCGTGGTCGTACCCATGGTCATACGCCGTCACCGCGTCGGGTTCATCTCGGTCGCTCCCTGGAATGTGTCCGGGGAACTCACATCGGAACAACGGTTTCGCCAGTCGCTCAACCGCTCGTTGGTCGCCGGGGGGATGATCGCCACCATTGTCGCTTTGCTGCTTAGCTATATCGTTTCCACCAGGATGACGAGGCCTCTTGTCTCGATGATGAAGGCGGCCAAGCGGCTCGAGGGAGGCGATCTTTCTCAGCGCGTCGAGGTTGAGAGTGAGGATGAGATCGGCCAGCTCGGAGAAGCTTTCAACCATTTAGCGGAGACGCTCGAGCGTCAGGAGAGAACGAGAAAAAACCTCACCGCCGATGTTGCGCATGAGCTGCGGACACCGCTGGCGGTTATCCGAAGTCACATCGAGGCCTACATGGATAAAGTTATTAAGCCGGATCCAGAGAATCTCCAGTCCATCCACGAGGAGATCATGCGTTTAGGGCGTTTAGTAAACGATCTCAGCGAGTTGGCCAAAGCCGAAAGCGGCCGGCTGGAACTGGAGCGGACTGATGTTGATCTCGGGGATGTGGCGGAAAGGGTCGTGACCGGGCTAACACCCTTCGCTTCCGAGAAGAGTATCGCGATCAGCTTTAAAACCGAATCGGGCACTCTCGGCTGTTTCGATCAGGACAAACTTCGGCAGGTAGTCGTCAACCTCATTGGCAATGCGATCAAGTTTACGCCTGAGGGCGGCCGGGTCGATGTGAAGGTGTTCGATCGAGGGCCCGAGGTTGCGGTGGTCGTTGCGGATACAGGCCCTGGGATCGCCCTGGAGGATCGGACACGTATATTCGAGCGCTTTTATCGAGTTGACAAGTCCCGTAGCCGGGCCACTGGCGGTTCGGGTATTGGCTTGACCATCGCCGATGAACTCGTCAAGCTCCACAGCGGCCATATCGAGGTGGAGAGCCTTCCGGGGGAGGGCAGCACCTTCACGGTAGTTCTGCCGAGAAACTCGAAAAAGAATCACAAAAAACCCAAAATTCACAACTACCGCACACCATCTTCATAATTTCTTCAACACTGGGCCCGATAATAAGACTTGCCGGCGACACTCCGCGGTCACAGCAAGCGACAGCGGCGCCGGGGAAGAGATGGGTATTGGCCGCAGCCAACCACATTCCCCTTTACGGCTTGGCAGTGCTACTACGCAACTTGATTATTTTTAACTGCGGCCAATTTCATAGCAATAAAGCACCCTGGCCCCGGGTGCTTTTTGCTGTCGAGGGCCGGGTCTTTCGTTGTTGCATTCCGCGGGTCATCACGCCTGCCCCCGTATCTACCGCCTGAGAACTTTCCTGATGTGGTTGGGTTGGATTCTTGGGGGTTCGAACCCCCCAAGCTCCACAAGGTCAAGGAAAATGTGGTACTGGACTTCTTTTCGTTTTCTCAAAAGAGGACTGGCGGACTAGTATCCGCCGAGAATACGGGAAGAGTAATTCCATATAAAAGGACGGCCCCCGAAGGGGCCGCCGCTTGCAGGCAACGTTGCCAAAGCACTGAACCTTTAAACACAAACGTTTAGCTTAGTGACTTTAGGACTAAGTAGAATCACACTCCTCATCGTGCCTTCGATAAAGACTAAAGCTTGCTGACAGTGCCGTCACTAAAATTAGTCACCCAAATGTTGGCACCGTCAAAAGCAACGCTCCGGGCGCCGTCGCCGGCGCTGTAAGTACCGATAGTCGCCCCGGTGGTGGCATTAAGTTTGGTGACGGTATTGCTAGTAATATTAGTCACCCAAATATTGGCGCCATCAAAAGCAACGCCGTAGGGGCTGTTGCCGACGCTGAAAGTACCGATAGTCGCCCCGGTGGCGGCGTTAAGCTTGCTGACGGTATCGCTAGCATTATTAGTCACCCAAATATTGGCGCCGTCAAAAGCAACGCCTACGGGGCCGCTACCGACGGTAAAGGAAGTATCAGCCTGAGCCGCTTCGTACCAACGAAGGAGAGCCAGCTGGTTGGGGTTGGGCAAGGACTTAAGGATGAAAGCCGCGGCATGGAAGCCATCGAGCAGATCGGCGTTTAGAGTGTCCGTGTCGATCTTGGAAGCTGCGATG
>SDBV01011487.1_pt1 | contig 11468 bp, 7 predicted proteins | sample 2277081 | NCBI WGS metagenome assembly SDBV01 (sample SAMN10402039, study PRJNA504765) | marine sediment metagenome | isolation source: marine sediment core GS10_PC15, 223 cmbsf | place: Arctic Ocean: Southern Knipovich Ridge | collected 2010
ATGTCCTAATGGATAAAGATAGGATGGTCAAAGTTTTTAATGACCCGGTATCTGAAATACAGAAATTAGTTCTTTCACTATTGGATATTCCTGTAGATTATTATCTGGAGTATAAGCTGAGTTGAAAAAATTATTCAAAAGTGCGATTTTTATGTGCGGAAAATAGGATTCATATTTACCTTGTGTGTTTTTAGCGAAAAGTGCATTAAATGTTGAAAAAAGTTGCTGTTTTGGGAGGTTTTAGGGGATTATTTCTATTCTAAAATTATTCAGGTTTTTATTTTTCCACCAAGCGTCATAAGTTACGTTATGAAGCGTTGTTGAATCTTCATTTCTAATGTACTTAAATCTTAAAAAATTCAATTATTAACAAGTAACAGAGGCGAGAGATTGATTACAGTGACAAACGTTGTATGGTAGGGTTCTCGTTTTTTTTTATATCCGTATTGTTTGTTGAATTATCCGAGATTCCATGATATCAATATTATTACCTCATTGCCATGTAATATGATGTATTACGCGATGTCGCAATACTTCGATGCACTGAATGAAGGTACTATCCAGTTATGCAAGAAGCTTAAGAAGTTTTTTGAGAAACGAAGATGCATATCACCTACCAACGATTTAAATGGCAGGTATTGTACGGTCGTCTAACTTGTGGGACGTCAACCTTTGAAGCCAACGAAACTGGTTTTAATCCAGTTTGTGCTGAAATCACTTTTTGTTTTAAAGAATTTTGTTTAATAACTTCTGCAATTGTTTTGCCATTGATGAGATGTAATAAACATTTGTGAGGTTTATACATTCTCCACTTTGACTTCAAAACCTTTTCTTTTTTCTTGACAAGATGAAGTCAATGCAGGGCTTCATACCCATCACCATCGTGACCAGTGTCAGGGGGATTTTATAGCTATTGATAACAATATTCCAATTTATGTGCCAGCCCATGAACGTAATCTTTTTGATCAGGCGGAGCTTTTCTGGTCAACCAAACAGTTATGGGATATGTACAATGTTCGAAATACTTTTTTTACATTGACATAAAAGAAATAAACAGGCTATTTTTAGGAAAAATGAGAGAAATGTATATGGAGGAATGTCATCATGAATTTAAAAGATTTTAAAAACCCTGATTCCATGTGCAGACCGGCATCTTTCTGGGGGTGGAATGATAGGCTTAATAAAAGAGAGTTGGAAAGGCAAATAACCGAGATGGCTGAAAAAGGTTGGGGTGGCTATTTTATGCATTCACGTGTAGGGCTTGTTACTGGTTATCTTTCAGCCGAATGGATGGATATGGTTCGTACTTGTGCGCAACAAGCAAGAGCTACAAATACATATGCATGGCTATACGATGAAGATAAATGGCCCTCAGGATTTGGCGGAGGTAAAGTGTCATCAAATAGAGAATACAGAAGTCGTGCACTTGTCCTATTGAAGAAAGAAGAGATAACAGAAAACGATACTATTATGAAAAAAATTGAAGAACCCGAAAAACTTTTTATTGCAAAAAGAGTTTCTCCTTTTGGAGATGCATGGTTTAATGATGTAAGCTATGTTGACTTAATGAATCCTAAAGCCGTCGAATGTTTTATAAATTGTACTCATGAATGTTATAAAGAAGCTTGCGGTGAATATTTTGGTAATGAAATACCTGGTATTTTTACTGATGAACCCTGTTACTTGATGGAGGGGCATTATAATGTGCCTGTATTGCCGTGGTCAGATTATCTTCCAGATTATTTTAAAAATTTAAAGGGATACTCTATAGAAGATAATTTAGCAGAATTGTTTTTTGATATTAATAATTATCGTAAGATCAGATATGATTTTTTCGACTCAGCTACCAGACTATTCCTAGAAAGTTATACAAAACAATATTACAACTGGTGTGAAAATAATAACCTAAAAATGACCGGACATTTTATGGCGGAGGATACTCTACTAACCCAACTTCAGTGGAGTGGTGCTGTTATGCCACATTATGAGTTTATGCACTGGCCGGGAATCGACAAGCTTGAAAGGAATATAGAGCAGTTAGTAACAGTTAAACAAGTTACTTCTGTTGCAGATCAGTTTGGCAAAGAGAAATCATTGTGTGAAACATTTGGATGTACCGGACAACAGGTTAGTTTTTATCATCGGAAATGGATAAGTGACTGGCAGGCAGCTTTAGGTATAAGTTTTGTGACTTCTCATTTAACTCTATACTCTATGCGCGGTGAGAGAAAGCGAGATTTTCCTCCTAATATATTTTATCAACAGCCTTGGTGGGAAGATGAAAGGAACTTTGCAGATTATATAGGTAGATTGAGTTATTCAGTAACACAGGGAAAAAGGGAGATTGATATTCTTGTGATTCATCCTATTGCAAGTGTATGGAGCGAATATTCACCGCTCCATAAGCGCAACAACTTAACTTTAGAAAAGGAAATTTATGACAAGCCTTTTAACAATTTGTCTAAAAAACTTATTTCAAATAAACTTGATTTCCATTTTGGCGATGAAATAATTATGGAAAACCATTCTCGTATAGAAAACGGAAAAATAATAATCGAGCAGGGAGCATATTCAACGGTGATAGTGCCACCTTCGCTGACCATAAGGTCAAAAACTCTAAAACTTTTAAAAGAATTTGCCCAAAATGCTGTCTCAAGCAAAATAATACTTATAAATCCTTATCCAAGTAGGTTAGATGGTGTTGAAAGCAAAATCGAGTGGCCAAAAGGAGTAATTGTAGTTGATTCTGTAGATCAAGCCATTGATCTTTTAGATAAATATTATAGTGACAGGATTAAAATAATTGATGAAATGACAGGCCAAAATGCTGGAAAGGTAATTTGCCATAAACGTGTATCCAATGATGGAGAATGGTTGTTTATAGCGAACACAGATGAAAAAAGAGAGTTACGCGCTAATATTTCTTTGCCTGGAACTAAAAAACCCTTTGTTTGGGATCTTATGTCAGGTGATATTTATGATATTCCTGCAAGGATCTTCAATGAACGAATTGAGATAAAAGTTAAGTTCTATCCCGCTGGAAGCATGCTGCTTTACTATCCTGTTACAGATACTGTCGAAAAACCGGTACCAGAATTTCTCGATAGCGGAGTGGAAATAGGTATAAAAAAAAGAACAATACAAATAATAAAGAATTGGGATGTAAAAATATTAGAACATAATGTAATGCCTCTTAAGAATATATCTCTGTATTTAGATGAAAAGCAGATACTAAAGGACCAACCTGTTGCCAAGGCATGGCATTACAGATTCTATATGGCATCTAAGGATGCTAACTGTGAAGGAATTTTATTAAAGACACAGACGATCGATAGTTTCTATGGGGCACCTGATGGGACTACATTTAAAGCTGAGTACACCTTTGACGTTGTTAATATGCATAAAGAAAAAATGTTTGCGGTAATAGAAGTTGCTGAAAACCTCGATAAGATAACAATGAATGGGGTAGAGATAAAACCGTTAAAAGCTAGGGGTGAGCTGGATACTTTTGATCCCGATAAGAATTGGAAAGATATTAGCTTTACAAAAGTTTCTATAGATGGGTTGGTCCGTAATGGAACTAATATACTTACTATAGAGGGTAAAAAGGTCAATAATATTACTGGGCCTGGATGTCATCTAAGTGTAGACAATTTTAATAATCATATGCCTACGGAAGTTGAAACTGTTTATATTGTAGGAAATTTTTTAGTATTTGATGAAAATAAAGAGAAATTCACGATTGATGGAAATATTACTATTCCGAATGTACAAAATTTAACGAATTCAGGATATCCTTTTTATGCGGGTAAGGTAGAGTTTAAGGCTAATATAAAATATAAAGATGGAAAAGATAAAGTATATTTAAAAGTCAATAATGTGGAAACTGCATCAATTAAAATATTTATAAATGGTCAATATGCTGGTGTAAAATATTGGGAACCCTATGTTTCTGAAATAACCAATTTGCTCAAAGAGGGGGAAAACGAGATAAAAGTTATAGCTACAACTACATTATTTAACCTTATGGGTCCAAATAGAATTGCGGGTGTAAAAGAGGATGATTGTATAGATCCTAATACATTTGTTGATTTCGAAAGATTTACAATGAAGCAAACACTTTTTCCGTTTGGTATTGGGAATGCTAGTTTTATCGTATAATATGATATGCTGGCTCATCTATTTTCTATAAAATTCTTTTTTGGTGAGACTTATTAGAAATTTCCGCACATATGAAGAATTTAATGAATGAAACAAGGTAGAAACCCGAAACAGTGAATTATCCACAAGGAATTAATTAAAAATTTTTTGCTTGTAAAACTAACCAACACGTGGTACAATTTACTAAATTATTCAATCTGGAATCGGTCAAAAAATTATAAAAAATAGTAGTACAAATTTTTGTGATTTGTACTACTATTAAAAAAATTAAATTTATAAAAGGGAGGTAATTTATTATGAAAAAAGGATCGATTTTACTGATTATTTTAATGGTAATATTCTCCTTTATTCACCTCGCAAATGGTGGAGAGAAGGAAGAAGAAAAAAAGATCCAATGGAAATTTCTGAATGCGATACCTTTTGCCGAGGATTGGTATCGACAGGTTCTTGACCCATATATGGCAGAGCATCCAGAACAAAGCTACGAAATAACATCTATAATATGGTCGGATTTCTACGAGAAGTTTACCACAGCTGCGGCTACTGGAACTGAGATGGATGTAATTTTTCTCGACATCTCTCTCGTGCCAGATATGAGTAAACCTGATGTTTTGCTTGATATAACAGACATGTTAGGGGACATACCAAATATCATTAAATTTGATCATCCTGCAGGTAGAATCTATGTTAATGACGGTCGTATATATGCAATTCCGATTCTTGGTATAGATACTATGGGTGTATTTTATAACAAGGAAATATTCCAGAAGTATGGACTCGAAATACCCGAAACCTACGAGGATCTGGTTGCAGTAAGTAAAGAGTTAAGGCGAAACGGAATAGGACCCTTTTTAACAAATGGAGAACCCTGGCAATGGTCTAACCTGGTGGGTGCTATTAACACACAAGTAATTGATAATTACGATCAATACATGATTGAGTTGGCTAACGGCAAGCATAAATTCACCGATCCTGAGTTAGTGGAAGGTTTGCGCTGGCTCAAAAGGTTTCGAGATGACGGTGTTTTTGTGGATGACATCATAGGTATCGATGAAAACACGAGTTATTCTATGTTCCTAACTGGTCAGGCAGCCATGTTCTTTCAAGGTAGCTGGATAGTACCTATCCTTAGTGACATGATTGAAAGTGAGGAAGAGCTTGAACAATTTGGTGTTATGCCTCTTCCATATCTTACCCCGGAACGCCGTATAGGTGCTCACGGATGTTTCTGTTATTCAATAGGTCTCTACAAAGATATTCCAGAAGAAAAGAAACAGCCTGCACTAGATCTTATAAGTTATATGACCAGTGCAGAAGTTAATAAGATTTTATCTGAACTAAGTGGTGCAGTGTCATCTACAAGAAAAGATGTACTAATTGAAATGACCCCTCTCACTGCTGAGTTTGGACCGATAGCACCATATACCTACGCTCCATGGGGCATCGGTGTTGGTCCAGCAGAGCTTTTAGAAATACATAGGCAAAGCTCCCAGGCAGTTGCTGGAGGGATAATAAGTCCGGAAGAAGCTGCCCAAAATGTACAAGTTGTTTTTGATAAAATTATGGGAAAATAAGCATTATCTTTCAATTAGAAATTAAATAGTGGTGCAACTTATAAATATAAACATGAACCTAACTCGGTGTTTGTGGAGATGGATACGTTTCCAGAAAGGGGTGTATTTTTTGAGCTGATGGCAGTTGTTATTCACTCAGTGCTGCATGCGAAAATAAAGCCGGGGGATTCAGTGGTCGTAAATGGCTCCTGCCCGATAGGTCTTCTTGCGATCAGGCAGGCGAATATCGTGGGAGCGTACAAGGGCATTGCAATTGGTAGAAGGATAAGACTTAGAATGAGCCTCGTCTAAATGATGGGATCAGATTTTACCGACTGTTTCAAAAATGTACCGATGCAAAAGGACATGTCTGATTTTGTGTTTGATACCTCCCTTAATGGGTAAGGCGCTGACGTGGAGATCAACACGTTGAGGCCTCCGCTCCCCGATTTCATCACCCACCTTATACTGATGAGGAGGCAAAAGGAATCCTTTACAGCAATAAAGGTTGGCATAAAGTTAGACAGTAAAGAGAACGTTAAATTGTTCTTGATCCGTCATTATAAATACATGAATGGGATTGTTGTTTAGGCCCGATCATCAGTGTAATACAAGGATTATTATAGAAAAAATTGTATAAACAGGAATATAAAAATGAGTAAGATCTATGATGAAATCTATGATTTTGTAAAGGATCTTGAGATAATCGACACACATGAGCATCTGCCGTCTTTTGAGCATTTAAGGGAAAAAGACACTGATGTGCTCAGAGAATACCTGCAGCATTATTTGAGCTGTGATCTGTTATCCAGCGGGTTGAGTCAAGATGACTATGAGAAGATCATGGACAATAAGCTGCCCATTATGGAGAAATGGAAACTCGTCGAACGTTATTGGGACTATTCGAGAAACACAGGTTACGCGCGGTCGTTGGATATTGCAGTCAAGACAATTTATGATATTGATAAAATATGCGGGGATACAATCGAAGAGCTTAATAAAATGTTCCTGAATTCATTAAAACCGGGGCATTTTAAAAAAGTCCTAAAAGAGAAATCAAAAATAAAGATCAGCCTTCTTCACGCCTCTTTATTTGAAAATGAGAAAACAGTATTTGACAGCAACCTGAAATGCGACCGTGATATTTTCAGGGATGTTTATCCGATAGACGGAATTGTTTTTCCACAAATGGGTGACGATATTTTGCGTATAGAAAAACAGTCCGGAATAACTATCTGTAGTTTTGATGATTTGCTCGAGGCCGCCATAAAGCTTCTTAACAACGCGTTGAACCACGGTGCTATCGCATTAAAGAGCGCGTTGGCCTATCAGAGGTCATTGCACTATGAAAGGGTAACAAAATATGAAGCTGAAAAGGATTTTAATGATTTTTTTAAATATAAACATATGGGTACATATCTGCCTCAGGTGTGCCCCCTGGGGAAGAATTATCAGGATTATATGATGCATTACATGTTGAGGCTTGCCGGTAAAAAGAACCTGACAGTTCAGTTTCACACCGGTATTCAGGAGGGAAACGGAAACATATTGTCTCACAGTGACCCGTCCCTCCTCTCAAACCTGTTCCAGGAATATCCGGACGTTGATTTTGATATTTTTCATATGGGTTACCCGTATCAGAATGTAGTTGCCGCTCTTGCGAAGATTTTTCCTAACGTTTTCATCGACATGTGCTGGGCTCATATTATTTCACCGCGGGACAGCATAAACGCGCTGGCAAGCTGGATAGATTCGGTGCCGGTCAATAAAATAAGTGCCTTCGGTGGGGACTACGTCTTTATTGACGGTGTAGCCGGGCACCAGCATATAGCAAGAGAAAATGTGAGTAAGTCAATGGCGAGAAAAGTCGAAGAAGGGGCCTTCGATGTTGGTAGGGCGAAGGAAATATCCAGGATGATTTTTTATGAAAACCCTCTCCGGATATTCAAGTTGGAAGGCAATCTCTGATAATTAGTTCTTCGTGAACATTCCATGTTTTCTATTAATTAACGTGTCCTTAGATTATTAAGATAAAACAAGAATTATGCAACTTTTTATATTATAAGACATATAAAGAACTTTAACAAATATTGTGGCAATTCAACGTTTGGTAATTTATTCAACTAATGCTCCTCTTGTCAATCCACTTATAAAGTACCGCTGAAAGATTAAGAATATGATAATTACGGGCATCATAGACAGGCTCAAAACACTAAATAAATGGGAATAATTAGTAATGAAGCGAGTACTGAAAGTAAATAAACCCAATGGTAGGGTTCTAAGATTTGATTTTTGGATAAAGACTAAGGCGAGAAAGAACTCATTCCAGCATTCGAGAAATTCAAATATTACAACTGCTGATAAAGCTGGTAAAGATGTGGGTAAAATGATTCTTAAAAGGATTCGAATATTTCCACACCCATCAATGCGGGCAGCGTCGATTATTTCATCTTGAATTCCTCGAAAGTAAGTTGTTAAGATAAAGATCGATAGTGGTAGTCCACCAGCGATGTAAGGTAAAACCAAAGAGAAATGTGTATTCACTATTCCAAAGCTTTTCACTAAGCGAAACAGGGGAATTACCAGGATCTGTTGGGGTACCAACATTGTTATTATAAACATTAGAAACATAACATTGCTTCCCTTGAACCTGATCTTTGCAATACCAAATGATGCTAAAGCTGCAAAGATAGTTATAAGCAAAACGCTGGACATCGTAACAACAAGGCTGTTACGAAATAGGGTTCCAACATTAGCTGCTTTCCATGCCTTGAGATAATTCGTCCATTGAGGCTTAGCAGGCGGGCCCCAGATATTAGTATATATTTCTCTTTGAGTTTTCAATGAACTAAAGACCATCCATATAACTGGAAAACCCATCACAAAAGCAAATAATATTAAAAGAAAGTAACACACTAAATGAAATGGTAATCTTTCTTTATTTATCATGATCTTCCTCTTATTGTCTATTTCTTGATTTTTCTTTGCCGTCGGTGCCACAAAACCATGTTGAGAATTGAGATAGAAAATACAATAAAGAATAAGAAATAAGTTAGGGTTGCCGCGTAGCCGACTTTGTGAAACTTGAAGGCAACCAAATTAATATACGTTAGCATTAAGTGGGTAGAATAATAGGGTCCACCACGGGTGGTAACATATATTAAATCAAATGTATTGAAAGCTCCGACCACAATCAGGATAAGATTTATGAATGTGTATGGCCTGAGAAGTGGCCATGTAATAAAACAAAAATGTTTAAAACCTGTTGCGCCATCAACCTTGGCGGCATCTTTCACATCCTGTGATATGGTTTGAAGACCAGCTAAATAAACTACCATGTGCCACCCACTCCACTTCCAGATGTCAATTACCATAAGTGAGGTTAAAGCTGTCTTAGGGTTACCAAGCCAACTTTGTTGCAGGAAACCCAGTCCTATAAACGAGAGAAAAGAATTGGCAAGCCCAAATTTTGGGTTGTAAATCCAAGCCCATAATAGGCCCACCATAACAAATGACATGATAGGCGGAAGAAAGTAGATCGCCCGGAAAATTTTACTCCCACGCAGCTTACGATTTACTAGTAAGGCCAGTGACAAGCTAACTATAATAATACCCACACTAATTCCCACGGAATATAGAAGGGTATTCCTCACTACCTTTGGGAAGAATTGGTCCTCTGTTAGCATATATCTATAGTTCTCTAAGCCAATGAAGGTCATTTCAGAAAATCCATCCCATCTGTATAGACTAAGAACAGATCCCCAAATCATCGGCCATATCTTGAACAAGATAAATATAACTAATGCAGGTAAGACAAAAAAATACCCGATTATGTTATTCCGTGTCTTAATTTTCAACTTGAAATCCCTTAAATAGAATTTCTTTTTATAACACTGTATATTATATAAAAAATATCAATTCTTTTACGTTAATCTAATGAATCAGAATATTTGAGTATACAACGATGGCAAAATATATTTAAAATACTCAAATTCAAAATGCTTGTACTGTTATTTTATAGATGAAGAATTCGGCTTATGTTATGATCGTATTTTTGTCCAATTTTCTTTCTAGCTGCAAATCTAACATTGGTTTACAATGCTTTATTTCAATATTTTGAAATAAGATCATTTAAAAATAGTATTAACTGTTGCAGTGGCAATATAAGTAATTGATAAAACGTGAGTGCTACCTATCTTTTAAATTACATTTAAAAACTTTATCATGAGATATATAAAATAACAAGTATTTAATAATATTTCTGAGTACGGTAAAGTAGAAATCACAATGCACCGTGCAAAATAATGAGTAAATAATTACACCATGATTGGATATGATTATCGGATGTGGGAAGATGGGAAGATAAGATTTTTAGGGTAGTTTATATTCCGGTGGAAATTGTAACCAAATCCGGAAATAAAAGGAAATTTAATCTATCAACCAACTGCGAATTATAGTGTTGTTTTGTCATTTGTCTGATTTTCTGTCTGGTAAATAAATTGGGACAAATGTCTCAGTTAAAAGAAAGTATAAAAAGAATTGTAACTGCGGGGGAACAATTAAAACTATGCGGTAAAATGTTATTCATCCGGTGCATCAATAAATTGTTTAAGATAACTGACATCCCCAGTTTCCTCGTATTTTTCAACGAGTTCTTCGTGTCTCTTTAGTTCCTTGGGTAATTTACACTTATCATCTGTCTGTACCCCAGTATAGGATTCATCTTCTTTGAACCGCTAATTATGATTGGAATTTGAATTGAATATCCAATTTTCTCGCCACTTGGAAAAATTTGAAAATTGATAATACTTAATTTAGACTTTATATATGAAAAACTGTTCTCAGCATTGACCTTGCTTAAGTTTGTATCATATCGTAAGAAATCATTAATATTTCAAGAATGAATATTTTGTACTTTGATAAATTTGTTAACCTCTTTCGAAGGATTAACATATGGAATATGAAAATTAAACAAAAACTAAATTAATAAGTGAAATAAAAGAGCTGATCCGAAAAGTTAATGAACTGGAAAAAGTAAAAGCAGAGTATAAGGAGGTAAAAAAGGAGTTAGCCCAATCCCAGCAATTTTATAAGAATATACTAAATTCCATAGACGACCCTGTTTTTGTAAAGGATGATCAATATAAATTGATATATTTCAATGATGCTCACTGTAGGATATTGAAGCGTGATAGAGAAGATCTCATTGGGAAATCTGATTATGATTTTTCTCCTAAAGAAGAGGCTGAAGTATACCTAGAAAAAGATAATAAAGTTTTGAAAACTGGTAAGCCAGATTTAAATGAGGAACCACTGACTATTGATGGAGATAGGCATATCATTTCAACGAAAAAGTCTCTTTACAAGGATACTCATACAGGAGAAAAGTATAGTGTAGGTACAATAAGAGACATCACAGAACACAATCAGGCTGAGGAGGGAATCCGATCATCATTAAATTAAAGGAAAAGAAGTACTGCTCCAAAAAATCCATCATCGCACTAAAAACAACATGCTGGTTATTTCCAGTTTGTTGAAAATGCAGATGAGAAAATATACGGATAGTAGCATCAGGCAAGCACTTAGTGAAAGTGAGGAGCATACTATGAATGCACCGTTAAACAAAATTCTCTGGACGAAGATCATCTCCTTGACCATCCTCACCATTGTGAGTTTATCACAACACTTGTATGCTCAAAAGAATCTCATCAAATTTGAACACCTCACCATCGAACAAGGACTCTTGAACTACGA
>SDBV01011489.1_pt1 | contig 11467 bp, 11 predicted proteins | sample 2277081 | NCBI WGS metagenome assembly SDBV01 (sample SAMN10402039, study PRJNA504765) | marine sediment metagenome | isolation source: marine sediment core GS10_PC15, 223 cmbsf | place: Arctic Ocean: Southern Knipovich Ridge | collected 2010
TTTCGTCGGAATCCTTAAGAAGAATAATTTTTTATATAGTAGTGGCAAATAATAAACATATTTTTGACTTAGAGGGCAATAGCTCTTAATCTTTTAAAATAACTTTGAAAGTCAAGTTATAATGTAAATTATGGAATTTATCAATTTGGTCAACATAAATATTTTTATGATTTTGACAAAATTGCTTTACTTTTAAAATCCATCGGTTTTAAGAATATTTTTAAAAATACTTTTAATCCACCAAAGTTAAAATAATGAAAATCGAAAAAAAAATACTTTTTATATAATTAAATAATATTAAATTATAGGTCTAAGATGAAACGAGTATCGAGAGCGGAGTTAACCAATATAGTATTAGAAAAATTTAAAAAACAATATCTTGAAAACACAGGATTATCTGAAACTTGGATAAATCACACAATTAGTAGATATCGTAAGGAATTAGATGACGAAAAAACACCTCCATTTCGTGGAATAACTTATACTGAAAAATATCTTAATTACGATTTTAAATCAAAAAAAGTTTTAATTGTCGGGCTAGGATTAAGCTATACATATGTAAACGATTTAATAAAAAAAGGAGCAATTGTTTATGGAATTGAACCAGACCCAAAAAGAATAGATGTACAATATATGAATGCCCAATTGGTGAATATTCCTCGCGAAAGGATAATAAAAGGAGTTGCTGAAGATCTTCCTTTTGATGATGAGATGTTTGATTTCGTTTTATGTTTTACAGTTTTAGAACATGTGCAAGATGTTAAAAAAGCACTCTCAGAAATGTATCGAGTTCTAAAGAAAAATTCTGGAGTTTTGTTTTTAGAAACGCCTGATTTTAGATATCCTTATGAACCTCATTATAAGATTTATATCCATAAATATTTTTTTGGTTTGAGATATTTATATACTTTCTTGTCTCCTCTTATTCAAAAAGCGATAATGAAATCTATAATTTTAATTCTTAGACGACCAACTAAATATTTACAAACTATAAATTTTTTAAACGAGAAAAAGTTAAAAAAGATCTTTCTTGGGTACAACTGGAGATTTGTACAATTATTCTTTAGTACAAGTGATAACACGTTCTTTAAAAAGTTTATTAAATTTCGCCAAATACAAAAAAACCTATGGTATTACATTTTTAAATAAGTTTTTCATATTATGATATCCGAAATGAAAAATAGATTAATATCTTTAATTGTTTATATAATACTACAGATTTCGTAAAACTAATTTGGTTAAAAGTTGGTTTTTATTTTTTAAAATGATTTTTAGATATTAAAATAAAAAAATAATGATAGGGATTATTTTGATTAAAGAAGCTTTTCTTAATTATCCAACCTTTTTTTTTTATATCTTTTTTGATTTTTCTAGGAGGAAATCCCTTTGTTCCGATTTCCCAACAGTGTTTTCTATTATAATCTGGAGGTGATTTTTTATAATAGAATTTTTTACCTGCTCTAACATTAATATAATTAACATTAACATAATCTGCCTTAAAATAAGGAAAATTAATACTAAATGATAAAATATAAGAGTGTCTGTTACAATAAGGCAATGTAATAATTAAATTTTTAGTAATTAGACTCAGATTAGAAATAACTTCCAGATATTCTGAATATTTGATATGTTCAAAAGTTTGAGATGATATAATTAAATCAAACTGATCCTTAAAATCTAAAATTTTTTTATCTCTGACGTCAAGAACATAATCGGGATTGAGAGATTTATCATAATCTAATACTTTAATATAATAACCCATTTTTTCTAAAATATCTGCGACGAGATGATTTCCCATACCGATTTCTAAAATTCTTACAGGATTAAGTTCTAAAACACGTTTAATCAATTCTGAGTAAGTTGCCCAGCGTTTTTCTGTTAAATATCGTTTTGAAAAATATCGTTGTCTTCCATTACCTAATTCATCATTCTTCATTTTTAATTATCTAATTATATTTTCTTATCTATCATATTAAAAAATTTATGATTTTATTAATCTTAACTAAATAAAGTTTAATTTTCAAAAATATAAATGAATTAATTTATAAGAAATTAAGAGATTATAATTTAATCAGAAAAAATGAAGATATATTTTAATCAAAAAGTTATGTATCGACCATGGGGTGGGGGAGTTCATTTTTTAACCAATTATGTTGAATTTTTAAAAGAGGAGGGTCATGACATTGTATTTAATTTAAAAAAAAAAAAGGTTCAATTAGATAACAATATTGATCTTATATTTATTGTAAAGAATTTTGAGGAATTAAACTCAAAGATTTATAAATATAATAAAAAATTTCCAGACACTAAAATTCTTCATAGAATTAATGAATGTGATAAAAGAAAAAATACTAATCATGTTAATAAGTTAATTTTTAGGAGTAATGAAATTGCAGACGTAACTATATTTATAAGTAATTGGTTAGCAAATTATTTTATTAAAAAAGGTTTTAATAAACCCTATAAGGTAATTTATAATGGATGTAATAGTAATTATTTTTATCCAAAAAAGAAAAGAGAAGTAGGAGATGTAATTAGATTGGTAACTCACCATTGGTCAAGTAATTGGATGAAAGGATTTGATATTTATACAGAATTAGATAAATTACTAGAAAATAGGGATGATATAGAATTTACATATATAGGAAGATACAATGAGAATTATAAAACTAAAAATACTAAAATCATACCACCATTATATGGAAAAGCTCTTGGTGATGAATTAAGAAAACATGATATTTATCTTACAGCTTCGAGATGGGAACCATGTGGAATGCATCATATAGAAGGTGCCCGCAGTGGCTTGCCTGTCTTATATCATAAAGATGGAGGTGGTATAAATGAATCTTGTAGAAATTATGGTTTTGAATATAATGATATTCCTTCTTTATTAAAAGGTATTGAGAAAATTAGAACTGAATTTAGAGAATATAGAAATAAAATTGATTTTGAATTTTTAGATTCAAAAAGGTGTTATCAAGAATATTATAATATAATTTTAAAGATGTTTGAATTATAATAAAATTATAAATTATTCACTTATTCATTATTATAATTTCTATCTCAAGATTATGACTGAAATTTTCTATCAAAAAAAAAAGGAAAATCAACTAGATAATTTAGTCATTGATGTAAAAAAAATTTATGAGAAATATCCAATATCAAAAAAAATATTTCCGAGCCCAAATCTAGTTAAATTTACAGAGAATTACTTTCATAAGATTTATAAAAGTTCATTTATCCCAAAAAAAATTCGAAATTACTTATGGCACATTTTCCGAAGATTAAACCTTGATTTGAGTTGGTTTAGAGAATTTAATAAGTATTGGAGTAAAATTCTTGGTGCAAGGCCATTTTGGGATATAAATGATCTATTTTTTTTGAAAAATGTGTATAGGTTGAAATTTCAATATAATATTCTTCCAGAAAGTGATGATCCTTACTTACACCTTGAAGCTTGGCAATGTCCTGAAGTAATTTATCAATTACTTTTTTTAGTATGCAAAGAAATCTTTGCAAATAGCTTTAATATTTTGAATATTCTGAAAAAAAAAAAAAAAAAAATTAACTCAATTTTAGAATTTGGATGTGGTACTGCGCCTATAACTACAAGTTTATTTGAATTTCACCGTTTATCAAAAAATATTAAAATTTTTATATCTGATATTCAAACAATTGCATTTCATTATGCTGCTTTTAAATTTAGAAGATGTTCCAATGTAATTTCAGTTTTATTAGAACCAGAAAATAATTTCTTGTTAAAACTTAATGAGAAAGTTGATGTTATTTTTTGTTTGGCTGTTTTCGAACATTTGAATAAACCCATTGAGACAATTAACATCTTCTATAAAACTCTTAACAAAGGTGGTCTTTTAGTGTTTGATTACAAAATGACTGAAGGCGAAGGTTTAGACACTCACATCTCAGCAAAAGAAAGAAATTCCGTATTAGATTTTATAGAAAAAAAATTTAATATAATCTTTGGGAGGATTTCAAAAGAAAAAGATATTGGATTAACTATTGTAAGAAAAAACAAATTTTAAAATTTCTTTTCAAGATTTAAGGTTAATCTTAAATTAAAGAATAAATGTTCTAAAAGAATATAAAAAAAGATAGCAATTATTATTGGTTTAAAAATTGAAAATAGCCCCTTAAGAAAAATATGAATTATAAGAATAATATTAAGGAAGAATTAAAATGGATTTATAACTTAAAGGAAAAAGTGCCACAATTTTTAAAACGTATCAAGGGACGTGAGAGAAGAGGTTTTTATAAATATTCTTTATCAGGAGATTTATTTGGTGAAAGAATTAAGTGGGGATTAGGTAATGCTGTTTTTTTTTTGAAAATAATTTATACTTTAAACCTAGAAAAAGCATTTAAACTTGAAGTTAAAGATGCTATTAATTTTGTACAAAGTTTTCAGAAGAGAGATGGTTCTATTTGTGATCCTTTAGTTTCAATTTTATCTTTTCCTTTAAGATTTTATATTGCTTTTAGAACGTTGAAATTTAGGAATATTATGAATAATCAGACTAAACGAGCGGAAACTAGACAATCTTTTTCTGCTTTATCATTATTTAATATAAAACCTCAATACGAATATAGGAAAATTCCTAAAGATAAAAAACAAATAAAAAAATATTTAGAAATATTAAATTGGGAATTTCCTTGGGGGGCTGGAAGTCATTTTAGTCATTTACTCTTTTTTCTTCAACATTCTAAAATGAAAGATAAAAATGAATTAATTGATTATGCAATAAATAGAATAAATAGGATTCAAAATCAAAAAGATGGATTTTGGTACAAAGGAAATCCATCAAGTCAACAGAAAATAAATGGAGCAATGAAAATAATCACAGGGTTAAAAGCGATTAATAAAGTTAAATTTAATAATCCTAAAAAAATAATCGATGGCGCCTTATTAGCAAAAAACGACGAGCAAGCATGCAATAATTTTAATATCGTTTATGTTTTAAATTATTGCAATAAACTCACTCAAGGAAAATATAAATATTTAGAAATAAAGGATTTCATGCTAAATAGATTGGAAATATATAAACAATATTATTATCCTAAAATAGGAGGTTTTTCTTTTTATAAAAATCGAGCAAATAAACAATATTATGGTGCTTTTATCTCTAGAGGGAAAAACGAGCCAGATATTCACGGTACGATACTGTTCTTATGGGGCATAAGTATCATAGCCAAAATATTAAAAATAAACGAGGATTTACAATTAAAAGAGCATATAACATAATATTTCTTTTATAAAATTATATTCAATAAATAATAATTCTAAAACGTTTCAACAAATTCATTAAAACAAAGGAGATATTAAATTAAATTGAAAAATAACAATTTTTATAGGGCAACTTATAGGAGAAAAATGTTAGATTCCCTCCAAGAAAAATATAAGCATCTATATAAAGGTGTTGTACTCGATATTGGAGGTAGAGATCGAGGTAATTTTGTAAAACCAAAAGATCTAGTCGATAAATGGATATTTGCTGATATTAATGAAAAATATAAACCAGATGTTTTATTAGACGTAACAAATATGAATCAAATCGAATCTGATACTATTGATGTTGTAAATGCAATCGAATTATTTGAACATGTTAAAGATTACAAAAAAGGATTAAAAGAATGTTATAGAGTATTGAAAAAGAGGGGGGTTTTAATTCTCTCTACTCCATTCCTGATACATATCCATGCTGACCCTGGTGATTATCAAAGAATATCAATTGAAAAATGGAAATTGGATTTATTGGAAATTGGATTTAAATATAAAACATCAATAATTATGGGCAAATATTTTACTCACTTAGCAGAAACTATTAAAGATTTATTTATTGCATGTGAAAGGAGAAAAATACATGGAAGTACTTTATTATTAAGAATGTTACATCCACTTTTAGATAAACTCCTCAAATTAGATAATAGATCATTTGTAAGAAATGATTCAAGATTAAATTTTTATCATACGGGATATTTCATTATAGCTAAAAAATAATGGGTCAGAAATTAAGTAAACTAAAAAATGTTAAAGTTTTTAAAAAGAAAATTTGAAAAATTTCAAGTTCAAGTATTTAGAAAATTTATAATCAAATTTTACGAAATTTATATGAATCTTAATAGGTTTAGGTTAAAAATTGTAAAAATTGATGGTATCACTTATCACTTAGATTTAAATGAACTTTGTGATCGTAATATATATTTTTTAAGTTACCAAGATAAGTATGTTCATAATTCCATTATAAAATTATGTAAAAATGGAATGGTTGCTTTAGATATCGGAGCAAACATCGGTGCTTATACATTTATAATGGCTCAATTAGTTGGCAAAAAAGGGCAAGTTATTGCATTTGAACCAACATCGTGGGCTTTTTCTAAATTAAAAAAGAATATGGAATTAAATAATTTTAATAATATTATTTTGAATAGAATAGCATTATCAAATGAAACTAAAACTGAGAAGAGACACTTTATATCAAGTTGGCTTGTTAAGGGAGGTCAAAATCCTTTTTCTAAATCAGACGATATTATTCAATTTATAACACTTGATGATTATTTATTAAAAAATGGCATTTTAAAAGTAGATTTTATTAAATTAGATGTTGATGGATTTGAATTAAAAGTACTTCAAGGTGCAACCAAAACTTTGAAAGAATGTAAACCCATTATTATTTTAGAAACGTGTATTCAATCACCTAACCTAAGAGTTGAAGATATATTTTATTATCTTATAGATTATGGATATGTTTTCTATTCTATCGTGAATTTAAAGAAAATCAATAGTTTTAATAAACTAATAAATTCAATATATAATCGTTCAACATTAGATGTAATTGCTTCAACAGAACCATTAAAATAATTCAATTTTTTTTAGCAAGAGAAAAAAAGATTTTTTTAATTTTATTTGTGATATTTCTATTATTAAAATCGTATTTTGTAGTATCTACCTTAATATATTTTATATTGTTTCTTGAAATATTACATTTTTTTTAAATGGAAGTTTTGGATAAGGGGATAAAATTTTTAATTTATTAAACTCCAATTTTTGTCCATATTTCTCCAAATTGAATCGTGTAAGAAATTATTTTCAATCCTGCTAGATTTATTTCTTTTTGAAAGGTTTCAAATGTATATTCAATAAAATGAGATGAATCAAGCCTGTATTCAGAACCTAATTCTCTCTTGTATAAAGATAACCAAGATCTGTTTATCATTGGAACTCGAATAAGAAAAAACTTCGTTCTTGATTTAAGTTTTTCCAAAAAAAAAACTCTTTCTTTAATATGCTCCAACATATTCGATAAAATAATATAATCAAAATTTGTATTAAAATCGTATTTAGTAACATCTACCTTAATATATTTTATATTATCTCTTTGAAATTTTATTTTAGCTATTTTCAGTTTATGACTATCTATTTCACAGGCAACAACCTTACTGGCTTTTTTTGCTAAATCAAAAGTTAACTCGCCGTTACCACATCCGACATCTAAAACTTTTGAGCCTTCTTCGATATTATTTAAAAAAAAATTATGATACTTTAAAATTCTATGTTTTGGATGTATTCCATTATTTAATTTTTTTGAAAAATAACTAATTTTATGATAAGTATAATTATGAATTCGAATAAATCTTTTCAATAGAAAAAAATCAAATCTTCTCATAATAATTTATGTATTATGAAGGTTTTTAATTTATTTATAAAAAATAAGTGTTTCTTTTTGGAAAGAAAGGATAAATTTAGATTCAATCCTTTAATTAATTTAGATATTTTGAAGGATTTAATTAAATTATAAAAAACTTTATTTAGTTTATGAAATGTAATGTTAAAATATTCTAAATAAAGCTCTGTTAAAGAAAGATTAGGAATTTTTGTATTTAATCTTCTACGGTAAGCTTTACAACTAGCAATATAATGGTAGACTCTTACTACAAATAGACTATTTCCTTGAGATATTCCCTTTTCATGTTGACGATAATAATATAATGGTTGATTTATGTATTTAAAATTAGAAACTTCCTCTAATTTAAAAATAATATCTGTATCTACACTTCTTTTTTGATTATTATCAAATCCTACAGTCTTTTTATAAATTTCTCTACGAAATGTTAGTAAATGTGAAATTCTTTTTATAAAAATATTAGATTTTGGAGGAATTATATGACCAATCCATTCAGCAATTTCTTGAATTTTTAAATCAGAATTACATTTCCACATTGTACTATAAATAACTCCATAATCGGGATTTTTTCTATAAGCTTCAGCCATAATTTCTAAAGCTTTTTTGTGTAATTTATCGTCAGCATCAACTATTCCAATAATTGTATTTGACGCATTTTTAGCACAAGTTCTTAGAGTTCCACCATATCCAATATTTTTTCTTTGGGATAAAAATTTAACTCTTTTATCATGCAGATATTTTTTAATTATTTCTATCGAATTATCAGTAGAACAATCATCTACAATAATTAATTCCCACTTAGAATAGGTTTGAGAAAAAACACTCATAATTGCTTCTTCAATGTATTTTGCGTTATTGTAATTAGCCATTAAAATAGAAAAAGTAATATTATTTGAATTCATTGCTGTTTCCATTACATTACTAATAATAGAAGTAAAAAATAAATTTATCTTAGAAGGGATTAAAATATTGTTGAAATTGTAAACAAGTTTTATTTAATTATTGATTTTTTTTATAGATAGAAATTTTTTAATTTTTTAACTTTTTTAATAATAACATTATTATAATAAAATTTTTGAGTAATTTTAATTGAGAGTCTGTTTATTATTTACATTTGGTGTTTCTTTAAACCTTTGGGAAGATAAAGGAATATTAGAGCGAGAAATTCTGTTGTATAAAAAGCTTCAAGAAAAAGATGTAGACATTTCTTTTTTAACATATGGAGGAAAAAAAGACTTAAAATATTCAAATATATTAAATGGTATTGAAGTAATTCCTACTTTAAAATTGACTGAATCAAGAAATTATACCATCTCACTATTAAAATCGTTCTTATTGCCAATAAAACTAAGGAAGTTATTTAGAAGTATCGATATTATAAAAACAAACCAATTAAAAGGTTGGTGGATAGCAGGCATTGCAAAAGTGTTATATAGAAAACCGCTAATTATTCGTGGAGGATATGAAAGGTTAGTAAAATATTTTCTTGAATATAAATCAAAGAAAAAAATATTTTTTTTTAAATATATATATAATTATACACGGATTTTTCTTAACGATCTTTTAGCTTACAAATTGGCAAATGAGATTATATTAACAAGTGATTTAGATATTGATTTTATCAAGAAAACTTTTAAATTAAATAAGAAAAAAACGAAAATCCATCATATTTCTAACTATATTGATACTGATCTCTTTAAGCCTCTGAATTTAGATAAAAAAGAAAGAAGTGTTTTATTTATTGGAAAATTTTCTTATCAGAAGAATATTTTAAATTTGCTCAAGACTTTCAAAAACTTAAATAATTTTAGTTTAAGCATGATTGGAAATGGGCCGCTTGAAAAAAGTATAAGAAATTATATTAGGGAAAATAATTTAAATGTAATTTTACTTGGTACAGTTCCAAACAGTAAAATTCCTGAAATTATAAACCAACACGAGATTTTTGTTTTACCCTCTTATTGGGAGGGAAACCCAAAAGTATTATTAGAAGCAATGAGTTGTGGTATCCCTTGTATAGGTTCAAATGTCTGGGGGATTAATAATATTATTCAACATAAAAAGAATGGATATTTATGTAATAAATCAGCGAAAAGCATTAGAAAAGCTATTTTAACACTTTATAAAAATGAAATTCTCAAGGATAGAATTAGTAGAAGTGCTCGAGATTTTGTGGTAAAAAATTGTTCGTTGGATTTAATAATTGAGAGAGAGTACTTGATATATAAACATATATTAAAACAAAAATAAATTAAAAATTTAGTAAACTATCGGTGACAGGTTTATTTTCACCTTAAATTTACGATTAGAATAATTTTAAATATTCTTAGTTTATATTAAGATTGTGGATATTAGCTCCATTTAAACATGTTTAAAGGTGGTTGTATAAATTAAAATTACGAGTAAGCATTTATATTTGCTCTCTTGGATTATTATATTCTCAAGTATTAGTTTAAATAATCTAATTAAGGTAAATGCCACTATTTCAGGACCAGATTGGGAAGAAAAGCAAGATACCATTTATTCCTATAAAGATAGTTTTGTTTTTAAAAATGCATCTGAAAGAAATTATGGAAATAACATTAACTTTATTGTAGGTAATCTTACAGATTATAATTTGGCTAATGGGACAGGAAGTGATTTTTGTGAGGCTTATTTCTTTTTTAATTTACGAAATATAAAATCATTAGAAAAAATATCCTCAATTACTTTTTCTTTTTTTGGTGAATCGTTTAATAATGAAAAAATACCAATTGAAGTTTATACCGTTTCTGCATTATGGGATGAGCTAACTATTGTCTGGAATAATAAACCTGCATTAAGTAGTTTTATTGATATCATAGATGTTGATGTTTTAAGCCTATATGAATTCAACATTACTCAGGAAGCCCTTGGAAAAAATTCAATTTCAATTTCTTTAAGAGCACCAAAAAGTGATGTGTATTTCCTAGGTGTTACAAACGAATCAAGTAATCCTAATAAACCAAGACTGTTTGTAAATTATTTAGTAGAATCAGTGACAGTTGATGGAACAGATTTAGATTTCTTAGCTATATTACTGATCAGCGCAATTTCATTAGTAGCTGTTATTTTTATAGTTAGTCTTGTCAGTGGACGTAGTAAATCAAAATCATTAAAGAAAAAACGTAATAAACCAATTTCTTCAAGTATAGGGAGTGGTATAGAAGGCAAAATTGTCTCATTACAAACAGAAATAGCACAAATGAAGAATTTACAGGACGATCTGTCAGTGCAAGCAAAACAAGCAGAAAAAGAAAATATGTACAACCTTGCTGCTGAATATTATGGAAAATGTAAGGATCTAGCATTAAACTTATTTAAATATGGTGTAAAAGGCCAATCTGACTTAATAAAGAAATATAGTACGTTAGAAACTAAATATGCTATAAGTCACGAATTTAATAAATTAAATCAAACATTAGATGGTTTAACTGGTGAACAATTTAGTGGTAGATTACAAGCGATAATGAATTTGATAGTTGAACGTAAACGGACATCTTCAATTTTACAGAACTTAAAGCGTTGGGTAGAGGACTATCAGACTAAATCTGCCACGTTAAGTGAGTTTGATAAAAGACAAATAGGTAAAGCAATTGAATTCTGGAAGCAATTCTAAGTTTCCTTTTCTTAATTGAGGAAATTTTAAGTTTTTAACTATTAAGCTTTTTTTAGTTTTCTTGCTTTAAATAACTTTTTCATACTCTTTCCATGCAATTTTGAATTAAGTCGTCATTATTAAGGAATGT
>SDBV01011491.1_pt1 | contig 11466 bp, 6 predicted proteins | sample 2277081 | NCBI WGS metagenome assembly SDBV01 (sample SAMN10402039, study PRJNA504765) | marine sediment metagenome | isolation source: marine sediment core GS10_PC15, 223 cmbsf | place: Arctic Ocean: Southern Knipovich Ridge | collected 2010
GCTGATAAATTAGCGTCACTACTGGTATTTAAGGTTTTTAATTCAGTTAAGATATCATCTAGACGACGCGCCGAAATAACCCCCGTATCATTAGGATCATTAGTACCGCCACCAGCCGGAGCGGTTTGTGAATCAAGAAGAAGGTTACGAGTTGCTGGACCGCCAGCTGCAAATTGTTGTTGATTAACAGCTCTATTGCGTCCGCCTTCGCGTATAGCATCAGCCGCTATCTTGCCACGCGTAGGTGGTGTGGGTCGAGCATCAGAGACAGGAAGCCCACGGGCACCCGCGGCAGAAACGCCACCTTCCCGTAAAATCTCACGAAATGCCTCTGCTATTTTAATGCTAAAAGCATCCGGTAATTGGGTAATCACATCATTGGCTGCTCTCGCAACAGCGCTAGTCACAGATTCAAAACCAAGGCGCGCAGTTTGCTCTTGCTGAAGTAGAGTTGTATTAAGCTGACCTTGAAGTTCTCCAATTTGACCACGTAATTTATCACCCTCTTCCTGGATGCGTTCAAGCTGAATTTCTGCCAGGTCTTTGACTGCACGTGCAACCTCTAGCTGCTCTTTTGCTGCTTGTACACCCTCATTAGCAGCGATCAATTCTTCAGTTGACAAACGTGCCTGTTCTTCAGTTAGTTGTGCAATACGACTTTGTACTTCAAATAATGGATCAACCTCTAGTCCCTCTCCACTAACACCAAGGGAGGCTGTTTCAATTGCGGTTAATAATTGATCAGCAGTAAAACCACCGACTTGCCCTCCCACGGCACTTAATGTTTCAAGTGTGGATACGTCACGCTGACGTGTTTGCTGTGGCAATGCTAAAAGCTGTGCACCTAGATCATTGATAGCGCTTTCGCCCTTCTTTTTAAAATCTTCAAACGTACCGCCAAGCAGGGCTGCAATACCCTGGGCTTCTTGGATCCCTGTGAATAAGTCAGCTTGATCTTGTGCAGCGCTTGTAAAGAAAGTACGAGCTAATTGTGATTGCTGACTAAGTAAATCATTAAACAAAGATAATTGTTGATTGATTGACTCTCGTCTGATCTCTACCAGGGTCGCTTCACTGGCGCCCATTTGCCGAGCTAGATTTTCTGCATTACGGAAGGTGTCTGTAACAACGCTTAGTTCGTCACGAATACCAGTAAAAGCACCCGTAATTCTTTTGGCTTCAACTTCGGCAAGTTGTAAACCCAGGGTATATTGAGTCGTGGCTAAAATCGCTCCGTCAATAGCCTGTAAATAGCCTTCAAAACTATCAGAAAGCCCCTTAGTCGCGTCAATAATGGCCTTTTGTGCATCAATCTGTTCTTGTTGATTACCTAATAATTCTTGTGACACTTGCTGTATAGCTTCGCGACGTTTAGCAATCACTTGTGCCTCTGCCTTGGCTTGTTCTAAAGCTAACGCAGCGCCTCGCTGTCTAATGTTATTAAGCTGCGCCTCTCTTTCTTGTGGATCGCTTATACCCCTAGCAATTTGAGCTTCACCCGCCAACTCAGCTTGTGAAGTTTTAAACTGTGCCCCTAGGGTCGCCCACTCATCATTAAATTCCTGCATCACAAATCTATCAACTTAAAGCAAATTATTAATATCAGAGAGTGCCCCTATACGTGTACGTTCTATATTACCAGCCTTTTTACCAGCAGCAACGGCCATCTTAGCAACTTGTAATGCATCACGAATAGCTGCATTACGTCTATCAAATAATTGATTCTCTAATTTAATCGATTCATTTGTTCGTCTACGTTCAAGTTCTTGTATTTGATCTAAAATTTCTACACGATTTTGCTCTGTTTGCTCAACAGCGTTTAAACTAGCAAGTTCTTCATCTAGTGTGGCGAGACGACTTTGTTGTGCTGCAATATTACCATCAACCAGCTTAGCCTCAATTGCTCTTTCAGCAACTAGACGACGAATACCTGTCAGCTCTTCTACCACGCCGCGTGCGTTTAGGGCGGCTGATTCTCGACGACGGCGATCAACGGTCAACGCTCTTGCTTCTTCGCTAAGACGTGCCTTGAGTGCGTTTAAAGCAGCCTTATTACTTTTAATGATTGCCTGTATCGCTTCAGTATCAAGCTTAATGAAGGTTTTGCTAAGTTTTTTTACGCTATCAACAACATTCTTGATTTGTTTTGCACTAACACCCTCAAGATCAATTCCGGTAAGAGCCTTGGAAGTAATCTCTCGTTGTCTATCGGGATCTACGATACCTTCGGATGCAATTTGGCGATTGGCCTGAAGTAAGATATCGAATAGTTCAGATAAAGCATCGCCGGTGGTTCGTGTACTGCCTTCTCTAGTAATTTCGCCCCTGCCGGAGATGGCTCCAAACTGTACGCGCGCAACCTGAATCGCGTCACTCTTTTCTAATGCTGCACGTCGCCGTGTAAATCCAACATTTGCCTTGGCATTGCTAGCTAGGGCTTCAGCTAGCTTAATCTGTGGTGTCGTTGCCCGTAGCTGTGCTTCGTTAAGCTTAATGACTTCTCGTCCAAAATCAGCAATAAAGCCACGCAAGATTGTAGATAGCTTATTAACTGGACGATCAATAAATTTACCAATACCCTGTAGGGGGGATTCACTACGCACTGACGCGATGATGTCTGCGACCTCTTTGGCGGCACGGACATCCGCCTCTCTTCGTCTTTTAGTAACATCCTCCTCTACCGCAGGTGCAAGAGTGGGACCAAGTTGTTTAAGAATATTAGCTAATGCCTTCCCAATACTTGCCTCATCTAATGTCACCGAAACACCAGCAATAGCGCCACCAATCTTTGCTGTTTGTTGCTGTTGATTTTTAACATCAGCAATAGCGGTATCAAAAATACTCTTTACTACATCAGCACTAACACTAAATTCTCCTGCCAGGGCCTGGGCCTCTTTTTGAATTTCTCTTAGGGTGGCTTCACCAAATTTAGCAAAAATAGGAGCGGCTTGATTTAATAATTCTGGTGCCGCAAGATTAATGTCTTTTTGTCCAGTGCGAGCTTGAAATGATTTCGTTAATGCTTCCAAAATCTGAGTCGCCTTGGCTTGATCGCTGGCATTACGATCAAACGAAGCTCTAAGTCCTTGAGTTGCGTCTATGCGACTTTTTTCAACCTTAGCAGTACGTTCTGCGTCTGGGACTTCAGCACCGGGTCCTTGCAAACTAGCCGCGAAACCCTCAAATGCCCTTAGGTTATTTAGTGCTTTATCTAGTTGCCGGGCCACTTCACTAGTAATCTCTCCATTCTCGGTTTGAATAATACCAAGCGCAATATATTTTTGTTCTAAAGCTTCGACAGTTTCCCCCACGTCTCCGAAAGTTCTCATCAGGGGCTTAAATGCCCCACCGATCAGTCCGACGATGGCTCCAAGCGCAGCTCCTACGGGACCACCAGCAAGAGACCCGATGAGTGCTCCGGTGCCAAGCCCTCCGAGTGCGCCTCCGGCAATATCAACAGCACCACCAAGCCCGGTTTGCCCACCCTTACGAAGATCATCAGCAAAAGACTGTATCGCGCCACCAACAATACCAAATACAGCAGCTAAGCCTATGGATATATTACTCAGTTTATTAAACCCTTTTGATAAACCACCAGTAACCTTACTAGTCACTATACCAAAACGACTCATTTTTTGTTCTACACCACCAATAACTTTTCCAAACCCTAATTTATTGAAAGCCTGTTGGTCCGCCCCTCCTGGTCGACCGCCCGCAATAATAGGTCTACCAGTAATATCTTGATTACCCCGAGAGGCGGTGCCTAAACTTGCTTGCGAGAGTCGCGAAGCTTGGTTCGCAGTCGCGGCTGTGGCTGCCATCAGGGCGTTCATTTGAATAGTTGCCTGACCTATCGTCGTTGCAGTACGCTGCATAGCAGTATTCAGTTGTCCAGATACAGTAGTTGCAGTTGAAACAGTTGCTTTCTGTATACCACCCATAGCAACAGCGGCTTCCTTCTGTGTACCAATGAAGAATATTACAGCCCTTCTTAAACCCTGCATCATAGGAATTAAGACCCTGAGAGCCAAACCTGCTGCGAGGAAACCCCCAAGAGTAGTGACTGCCCCGCCGGTAGTTTTATTCACACTATTTAATATGTCAAGAAAGCCTTTTGCCAATTTAATTGCACCTACGAATGCTTCTCCTATCACACCCTCGGCAGCGGTTTTCACAAGTTCTTGAAGTGCTATTTTGATTTTTTCAAGCTGAACAGCTAGTTTCCTCTGCTCGACAGCCTGTTTACGTGCCGAGTCCCCACTGGCGTCCACCAACTGATTATTGACATCCTGTAGTCTATTAAAATCCCTAACTGCAGAACGGAAAATTTCAACTTGACGAATACCAGCAGCCTTGACTGCTATATTTGCCTGTTCAGACTCAGTCAAACCATTAAACGCTATCGCTGTGTCTTGTAAAACATCAAACAGATTACGTAGATTACCCTGAGCATCAATAGTTTCAACCCCGATACCCTTCAATGCCTGACTAGCTTGTGATGAAGAACTTGAGATACGAGCAGCTAATGTTTTCAATGCCGTACCAATAACATCTCCACCACGTTGTGTTCTCTCTTGCAAGACCGAAATGATGGCGGTAGCCTGTTCAATAGAAACGCCGGTTGCAAAGATAGAGGCCGCCGAACGCTTAAATGCCGCTTGCACATCAGTTGCTTTAGAAGCAGTAATATCTTCAGCTTTACCCAGAACATCAAACAATTTAGTAGTTGTTATCAATTCTTTGCTTAATCCACGAACCCCACCTTCTACTTGCTGAATAATCTGAATGAAAAGTTCACTAGCTTGCGCAGCATCAAGCGTAGTGCCCTGTAAACCAGTTAACGCACGATCAGTAAGCTCAACGATAGTACCATATCCACGACCCGCCAAGCCAGCACGGGCAAATGTCTCTGAAATTTTAATAGTCTGATCAACAGCAACACCAGTCTTAGCAGACAGTGCGAATAAATCATCACCCAGGGCTTGTAAAGTTCTATCTGAAAGTTGTAAAATCTTATTCACTTCTTGTAATGAATCAGCAAATTCAACCATAAACTTTGCTGCGTCCTGTGCGGCTGTTATAACAGTATTAATAGCAATAGCAACACCACGGAATGCGGCTGCTTTTCTACCAACTTGTTCTGTCAAATCGGCAAGACTAATCATCTGACTATTAGCGTCTTTCGTGGCGCTAGTCACATCGCGCAGTCCCGCACTTAACTGTTTAACCCCGCCTCCACCTCGACCAAAACCGCCAGGACTTGCAGCAGGACCAGTACGACCACCACCGCCACCACCGCCGCCGAATGCTCCAACACTAACGGTTCTAGCCCCGGCTGGTAATGGCAAAGAACCTTTTCGTGCACCGGGCCCCCCTCGCGCAATGGAGCCTGTTACCTTGGCCATAGACCTTAAACTTTGACTGGCTTGTTTAACTGCAGTATTCAAAGATACTAAAGACTTGGTTAACGATCTAGCAGTCCCTCTCTGAGCTTTAGACGAACCACCCTTAGCACCACCGCCTACAGAAGTCTGTAATTTAATTTTTGTTTTTGCAACAGCATTCTGAACAGACTTACGAATTTGGGATTCGATAGTACGTAAGCTAGCTTTGTTAACCTCAATCTTTAATTTTTTAAGTTTAATCCTATCAAATTTAGCTTTAACTCTTTTTGCAGCCTCGCTAGCATCTGACACTAACTTCTTCAGTGCCGACGTATCAACCTTAAATTTCAGGGTTCCTGCATTAAGATCGCCCTTAACATCTACACCTGTAATTTTTAGCTTCGCCTCTATGGAAAATACATCTTTACCAGCCATTAGACGCTACTCCATAATTTTCTCTTAATAGTCGAAACCACAACATTCTTCCTTAAATAAATATTATTTGATCATACGACGTGTAGCTTTTTTAGTTGCCCTTTTGGTCGCCTTCTTACCTGCCGATTTCTTTCTTTTCTTGGCCATTTTCTTTTTAGTCATAGTAGCAGTAGCCTGATCACCCTCATCCTGAATCTGTGCCTCAACATTACGAACATAGTCCACTTCGGGGAGACTGGTCAATGACTCTTGAAAACTCTCAGTTGCTATCATCAATATCTGTTCACGCGCAGCAAGCACCACCGGCTCTGTAGACCGTAACATAAAGTCATGATAATCACGAAAAATCTTCTTATTTGTATCAGCATATACGGTGGCATATGCGATATAAGCATCTCGACGAATACTATCCGACAAGGCTTCACAGGAATTAGATAATACAGCAGCCTTAGCCTCAACCAACCTCAAACAATCAGCTCTTAGCGCACCCATACTTTGAGCAATGACTAATCCTTCCTCATGAGTATTAGAAGCTTCTAATTTAATTTGAAGATCAACTAGCTGACGTTGAATATCCGTGAGCTTCTTCTCGTCTGCATCAGTCCAGATGTCTAGATCTTCCATCTGTTTCTCTAGAGTAGCCTTGGGCAAAATGCCCCGCTTCATAAGCTGTGTATATGCAATATGATATTCCGTGTCACATTTACGTTCAATATCTAGATTTTCAACTAGAAGCCTAATTTTAGTTTCCTTACCATCGACCATAGCGTCGAATTCCACACCCTCACTCATTACCTAAGCCCTCCAGATATATTTCGCAAACCGCGTCTCGCCATCCTCTATAATCCCCTTCCGCAATTTTAATGCCAGCGACCTGAGTCGAATCCAAAAACGGGATTAGAGCATCAACGACATTATCCATGCCCGCGCATGTATATATTTTATTATACACTACACCAGCACCAACAGCGGTGCGAATTTTGTTTAACAGGTTAAAATCACCAGATATCCTAAATATTGGTATATCCTCTTCATCACTAGGTGTCTCAATGATATTGACATCAGCAATATTCAATGCTGCAATCAGCTCTCTGCTCAACGATATTTTACCATTAGGCTTAGCTACTCCACCAAGAGATGACAAAGACCTCGTGGTGTCCCCAGCCGCATTCAGGATTTCGCTACGAATAATACTCAATTCTGCGCCAGTCAATGTAAATTGCTCATTATTGTCCATATCACTAAAATTAACACACAGTGTGTGCTCAATGGTTGCCAGTATACGCACGGCCATACCCCGCAGTCGTTTCTTCACGATCTCATCAAATTGCATAATCATCTCCTAATTGGCTCTCGCCCTACCTTGTTTCCCCTTCCCTACATCACCTTTACCATGGACTACAGTGTCCATACCAAATGCTGACCTAGTATTGTCTCCTCTAAGATATTGTTCCTCTATCCCGCCAGCATCCCTGTCGGCAAGACGTTTTTGTTCATTTGCAAGAATTCTCCGAATTCTTTCTGAATTAGCTGATTGAACCTCTTCCACCTTTCGTCCCTTCTTATCTTGATCATAATATACATAAACACCATAAGAACAACTAGGATTGTGGGCATGCCCTCGTTTGTCATCACCGCGTGCCTCGGCTTGTTCCTTAACACCACACGTACATTCTTCACAAAACTCACCCTGTACATTGAAGCCAATCTCTTGTCCGTCTTGAGTAAGATGACTGACCTTCTTATTGAATGCAGACTTTTTGTGTTCCGCTTTTCGTTTTTGATGTTGTTCTTCAAGCCAACGATCAAATAATTTATCATTATCTATGACGTCATCCGAAGGTGTGTCCATCGATTCATAAGCTGAATCATATATCTGAGACCAATATACCAAACGGAATTGATCTAAGGTGAGATCATACATTTCTTGATTAAATAATGTTTTGACTCCACGATTTTTCTTAGATCCTATCCATTTACATCGCCAAAAACCAGAGCGTGCCACCGTACGAATTGCGGATTCGTCTGCAAGTGATTCAGTATAATACATATGTAACAATCTACCTGCTAGATGTGTATCTGTCTCGTGTTCTAAAGCATCTAAGGTCGTCCATATAGGCTGCATCTCAGGAAAAGACAATGTGGTACAAAATAAAAAATAATTACCTCGTGCACATTCTGCCAAATGTTCTATACTAGGTAGATCAATATAATGCGTATAGTCTGAGTCTATTGTTAAAAGTGTGTTAGTCAGATATTGAAATCGTTTTCGTAGTTTAGTAAGTTTAGTTGTTGGAGACCTACGTTTTTTATTAGCCTTTTCTTCTTTATGAAGTTCATCAATAAGTTTATTATGTTCTTCACGTAGCAACTTAGTTTCTGCCTCATAAGACCTCTTCCATAATCCATGAGTAATGGCGTCTTTTGTAAGCTCCTTGCGAGTTAGTACACCACTTTTCCTCCCCTCTTTTGTTGCTTGTTTATGAATATACTGCCCCATATTACGTTCTTCTAACGTCAACGGTCGAAATACAAAAACCTTTTCTTGTCCATGGCCGTCTTTAACTTCAACTATACGGCGACCCCAAACAATTGCATCTAGAAGTTCGGTGACTTCCTCTTCTTTCATATCCACGTCTAATTATCCTACCACCCCGCAAAGGGTATAGACCCACCCTCACAAGGAGGGCGGGTCTATTTTCAACTTTCAATCTGATCCATTAACCGCCATCATCAAACAAGTTCGGGAACGGTGGTTGGCCGATATTGAACTTGCCACCGCGCTCGAATACGAGCACTCTATGGTTAGGAGCGAACCTATCATGACTGACATTCAAAACGTTGAACGAACTAAAGTTGTAAGTAACAGTCATATTGTCACCACCAGCTTCACCACCGCCGACGTCGATAGTCGTTAGAACATTGGAATCGCCAACGTCTACTTGTAGACCATCACAAGTACGGACAATGATTGTGTTAGTCGCAGTTTGATCTGGACCACAGTCAACATCAGAAGTTGCATCAACAAGATCACCCTGTGAGGTAATTACTTCAATAGCGGTAGTCACTTCCACCGGGAAGGTAACGAACTTGGTGAATGGACGCTTCGAGCCTAGCTCAAAGATATCATCACGACCAATGTCTGCTGTGATAGTAATTGTTTGAAGATGTTCAATAATGCCACTAGTGTTAGCATCAGCGACTAGCTGGGTAATCAAGTTACCTGCTGCATCAACTGCGCCAGAACATGCGGCGTCGATATACCCCTTTTGAATTAGCTGGGCGCTACTAACGCCAGAGCCAAGTGGTACTGTAACACCGGGAATATCGGACGGTAGAACCGAACGACGAATATCAACTTCTTCACGACGCTGCACTCCAGAGCCTACTACGAGGACACCGAAACCACCATCTCCACCTGCGAGTTCTTGTACGCCACCCAAAGGTTCATGACCAAAAACACCAGAAGGAACGCCTTCGGGGGTCTCGCTGTCTGGCGGAGTAAGAACTGGCGGATATACAGAAACGTCTTCGCCAGGAACTGTCGAATCAAAGTTTGCCCACTTTTTATCATTACCTACAAGGGTAATTGATTCAGTGACCGCTCCATCAACCGAGAATGTGTACGTCGCGGTTGATAAATACATACCTGATGATAACACTGTCGACAATGGAGCGGCAGTATTAGCACGGAATTGAGTGTCTGAGTAAATATTAAGAATAATATCACTGCGATAAAACGCAGTCTTTCCAACAAGATCCGTAAAAGATGGACTAGTCAGCATGAACCACAGCGGCTTTGTTCCGTCGATGATCTTCTCTAAGGTCACCTCAATATCGGGCTGACGCTCAGAATACTCATAGAGTTCAACTTGACCTAGTTGGAAGACTGTTTCACGGTTAAAGTTGGTTGTCATTGCAACCGACTGTAAACCGCGAGGAACTTCCCATAGACCGTTAGTTTCATCTACAGCGTCACAAGCAAAGAGACCCGAAGCGTATTCGCGCGCGTTTAATGGTGCCACACTGTTAGTTGGAGCCGTATCATTATCCTTAATTGCTACCTGCTCGATAGCATAAAAGGTTCTGCGATTGGCCATATTTTAACCTCCTAAAGGGTGTGATCTATCCAGATGCATCTGATAAGCTTAATGCTCATTTTTATTATACACTAAAGATAGATATTTCTATATGGTTATTCAATCCTCTAAGCCATTCATGCCCTCAAGGCTTACATCAAAGCCAAATGGCGTTGTGGGCATAATTGGATAAGTTTCGACAACCATGCGAACTACGGCACGCTCAAAAACGTCCTGTTGTGTCGTAGCATCAGTAAAAAATGAATCTAAATCTACAACCTCAGTTTCTTCAATAAAACCCCTAAATGCTATAGGATTTAATCCTGAAAAAGCAGGTCCGGGTAGAGGCTGATTTTGAGCTAAGCTAATATATGGTACATAAGCTGGACTAAGCTCATTTTTAAGTCCAGATAATGGAAATGGAACAATATTATAATTAAGAATAGGAAAACTCTTTCTCTGTTGATATGACACTAAGTCAATTAAGTTATCTCTAGTACTTTCATCTAAAGCCCAAATCTCAGAGACTAATTCATCACGCGCAATAAGCGACCTATCACCTAGTTGATATTCTCCATAAGTTCTTCCCATATTCTCAGTAAAGATAATAGGTAATGGTGATATCTTTGTTGACCCCGACGGATAGGTCAACTGCCCAGCGGTATATGGATTAGTTTTATACTGTTGTTCAAGAAGCCCATTTTTAATCTGATTATTAAATTCACGTAAACTTAAAATCTGAACTGTTTTATAAGTATATTCACCATGAACTATAGTTTCTAAAGGTAATGCGCTATCAAATATAACTCTCCCATTAATATAATCAATACTATGTGGATATACCGTATCATCTTCTAGTCTAAATGCGCCGTCAATAAAAACTCCACTAGCACGGAATGCTGTTGGCCAATGTCTAAGAATGACAGATGGGTTCAATGCTGGGGGATTTTGGTATAACCAATTACGAAATAATGATTGCCAGACTTGACCCGCCAAGTAACCCCCTTCAGCTAAGACCTCCTCGCCTGTATCTGGTACTAGTAGGCTTAGGTCTTGACCATCATAAAATTGTTGTCCGCTAGCGATGGTGTCATAATTCCCGTCTCTTAAAAGTTCTTGATCCAAAAATTCACGCCATGAATGTTTCATGACAAACCTTAATTTATGAAACACTTAAACCACTCCTGCAAGCTCTTGCTTGCGCTGTAAACCTATCTTAACGTCGCTATAAAGCCATTCTATAATAGTATTAGCTTTTGATCCATTCGTCTCTATCGTATAAACATGATCACTTTGACCATGTCTTCTTACTGAGGCTAATGATAAAACATTGTTACAATAACAATTAATATGGTCACGAAATGCTATGCAAACATCTTCCGTGCCGCAAAGGTTCATAAAACGGATCATACTTGTGCGATTTTTTTTCCTACCTATTGACCCGTCTCCATCAACAACCCCCCGCCAAAAATGTCGATTATCAATAAGCCTAGAATCAGCTTTAGCAGTAAGTGATTTATTGGGTGTAATGCCATAGTCTAATAATAGTTCGCCTAACTTTTCTGAAC
>SDBV01011492.1_pt1 | contig 11466 bp, 16 predicted proteins | sample 2277081 | NCBI WGS metagenome assembly SDBV01 (sample SAMN10402039, study PRJNA504765) | marine sediment metagenome | isolation source: marine sediment core GS10_PC15, 223 cmbsf | place: Arctic Ocean: Southern Knipovich Ridge | collected 2010
TCCCAGGTGCTACGCTCGGCCACGGCCATATCAGCAGGCCGGATGACCACAAACAGGGCGACAACGTCCCGTTTTGGCGCACCGAGATCGAACACGCCACGATCCGAGGCATGGCCTGCGTGCCCTCCGAGGCCGACGAGGTTGCCCTCGGCGTGATGGAAGATCTCACACACTATGTGCGCGGCGAGGCAGGCTTCCCGTCCACATCCGAGCCCCAGCGCGGCGATGCACGCCTCGCGCCTGCTTGCCAAGCCATCGTCGATGAGTTCCTCGAAGCGAACGACTTTATCGGCGAGCTTGACCGTGACCTGTTCCGCAACAGCCGCAAAGAAGGTGAACAGTTCATCCATCTGGAGGACCGTGGTGGCCATGTCGAGGCCCGTATCGAGGAGCCTGATTTCATCACCGAACCGAACGAGGCCCGCAAGCTCGAAGACATGCTCGACCTACCCGCGGGCCTGTGTTGGAAATACGGCATCGCCACCGACGTAGGCAACGTGCGGCGTGTCCACGGCTATTTCGTCCAGCGGTTTGGCAACAACGGTGATTGGGAATTCGTCGATCCTGGCCACATGGCCCACATCAAGATCGGCGTGGGCCGTAACGTCAAGCGCGGGATGTCGGACTTCTATGCGCCGGCGCAAAACCTCAGGCGAGCGAGTAAGGTCGTTCGCTTCACGGCGCAAGGGGCGGCGGCCCAAGCATCGATCGCCTACATCAAACAACACGCCAAAGGCACTACCAAGACGGACGTTGAGAGCGCTCAGGCCGATCGAATCTCCGGCCACTTCCACGGACGCAGAGACGGTGGGGGTCAAACGACGGAAAAGTTCCGGGATATACACGGCGGTCGCATTATCCAGACTAGCGAAGGCATCGTCTACCACGCTGGGCCGATGGGTAACCCCAAAGGCCAAACGTACATGGAGGTGGCTGCCGCTGTCCATCGCGTCATCGGCGCGCGGTGGAACATGCCCGAGTACATGGTGGCAGGCGATGCGAGCAACGCGAACTTCTCGTCGACCCTGGTTGCCGAATCACCGTTCGTCAAAAGCGCCGGCGCCAAGCAAGGCTACTATCGGCGGCAGTACGTCAGTCTGCTATGGAAAGTCATCGCCATCGTCAGGGCGCGTCATAGCGTGCTGCGTGGTCTGTCCATTGCCGAGCTACGACGTGCGGTTGAGATCGTGGTCAAGGTGCCGGACATCGCGGTCCGCGACCGGACACAAGACCACACGATCCGCAAGGAACAGCACGAAGCGGGCATCCTGTCGCTCGAATCGTGGGCTGAAGAAGAGGGTATCGATTTCGAGCAAGAGGTGAAGCGCGGGGCGAAGCGGCAGGAGCCTTCGTCAGCTTCGGGGCCGTTTGGCGCTGGCCCTGGACCACGATTAGGAGAATCCCTGTCGGAAGATTGCGGGACGGGCGATGGTGGCTTCAAGGGTGGCAACGATTGCGCAGCGGGTGACGGCAGTTCAGAAAAAAAAACGCCATCGCTGCGTGCGCTCAGCCAGCAAGAAAGTCCTGAGGGAACGCCGTTTTCCTCGTTGACCTCAGAGGAGCAAGGCATCGACAAGGAGGAGTTCTTGCAATCCTACACAGGCCAGGGGTCGTCGCCGGAACAGTTTGAGGAGACACGTCAGCAGTTTGTTGCATGGTCCGGCGGAGAGAAATCCGAGATCGTTGATTCAATTTATGCGGACACACAAGCGAAGCTAAAGCGGGATGGCATCACCGGTTTCGATAGTCACCGTGGCGTAAATCTCGAATCTGACCATCCCATCGTCGAGGCAATCAGGCGTGGCGAACTGAAAAAAGGTGATACGGTCCGAATAACGAACTCAGGCGTGGCGAGCTGGTCGCAAGATAGCGCCGTGGCAAGAAGCTTTGCGACTCAGGATCTTGAGGCAGAAAACCGAGGCGACAGATCCACGCGACCAGGCGTGGTGTTTAGTCGGCGCATTGCCGCCGAGGATGTCATCAGCGGAGAGTTTGCTGATCCCTCGTCGTTTCACCCGGGCGAGCGAGAACTTATCTCGCGTAGCGACGGCGGTTACGAAGTGACTATCTCGGATTTCGTGAGGATTAACTGACAATGCTCGAATTCGATTTGACGGATACCGACAAGCAGCGCGGCATCGCGGCCGAGAAGCCAGACAAGGCTAAAGCCGCTGCCATTTCCGCCGCGCTCGAAAGCGTCCAAACCACCGACGAGGCCAGGCGTATTTTGCGGGAGTGCTATCCGTGAGCGGAAAGAAAACAGTAACGCTTCGACTGCGACTGTGGGGGACAGGCCCAGACACCTACCTCGAAATCGTTGACCCAAAGTGCAACGGCGTTACGGACGTCATCGTGGAAATAGAAATAGACGAGAGCGGTGTTTGTTCGCGGCTCAGGCCTGGATATCACCCCGAGCCCGCGCTAGTAGACGAGAGCCGAGTGGTGTCGCAAGCGTGGGAACCAGCGGAGGCGACCGCATGACATGGAACTCCGCAACCGTGACAAGCTCGAAGCCAGCTTTGCCGCCCGCATGTCGCGGCTCTCGGCTGGCCATCGGCGCGAGCTTGAACAGTTGCTCGGGGATCCACCCAATGCCGCCAACGTACCCGATTCATTTTGGCAGCGAGTCGAAAAGGAAACCGAGGAAACGCTCGTGATACTGCTCTTGCTTATATTCGCGACCAGCGCACGCCAGCACGGTTTGGATGCCGGCGGTGCGGAACGCCTGGGCTTGGAGTTTGCCCAGCGTAGAGCGAGCGAAGTGGCGAGCCAGTACGCGGGCAATCGCCGAGAGCAGGTAATTGACGCGACGCGGCGATGGGATCACCAACTCCAGAATCGACGGGCAGACCGCTTTGGGCTTCTGGGACCCGACACTGGACGCGCCGCTCGAATCACCAAGACCGAGATCCAGGATCAAACCGTCGCCATCTTCGGGGACAACAAGGCCAAGCAGATCGCGGTCAACGAAACAACCAACGCGGCGGTGGATGGCGGCGAAGCTGCTGTCCGCGAGACAGACGGCACTGACGAGGACGATACGTGGTTCACGGTGGAAGATCAGCGCGTCTGTCCGATCTGCCGGCCGCTCAATCGATCCAAGCGTAGCCGCTGGCAAGGGCTGTTCACGAGTGGCCCGCCGGCCCACGTCGGCTGTCGCTGTTGGATCCAATACGCGAGGGAAAAGGTGGCAGCATGATAAACGGACCAACGCAAGCCAAGGACTTGATCAGGGTAGTCAGTAATCGCTGCCCGATCTGCGCGCCGGAGCGATACCCAAAGCAGTCACTTGACAATGTGGTCATAGAAAGATGTCTCTCTAGGATCGGAGTGCCTGTCGAACTTGACGACCCCAACTGTCGCTGCTCGTTTCCGTATTCGAGGGAAAAGGTGGCAGCATGAACCACGTCACTGAAATCGTGATGAAGGGCAACTCAGTCAAGCGTGCCGCGATCGTCGAACTGACACCGCGTGATCTCGCAAAAGCACTCGGCCTGCCGGATGGAATGCTGACGTCTATTTTCGCCGGCGGCCATTACGTCGACAAAATTGGAGTTAGGCTTTGCGGCGAAGTCGGCGACGACCGATTGCCTCTGGTCAACGAAGGTGCGCGCATTCCAACCCTAACGATAAAAGAATTGACACGCTCGCGAGAAGCGTCCGCGTGGACCAAGCGTCGCGAGTTAGCGGAGGCCACCGCATGAAATTCACCGAACACACACTGATCGGCAAGCCGGAGATCGACACCGAAGCGGGCGTCATCAAGGGCGTCAAGATCATCGGCCGTGAGTCCAAGAATAACCGCACGTACAGCCCCAAGGCGCTCGAGCAAGCTCGCGGCATGTATGAGGACGTCCGCGTAAATATCGACCATTCGAGCAACCGGGACGCCTCGGCCGAGCGATCGATCAGCGAAGGCTTCGGGGTCATCAAGAATCCGGTACTACGAGACGACGGTGTTTACGGCGATTTGCACTACCTCACGTCACACCAGGACGCAGCGATCGTTCTTGAAACCGCCAAGCGCTTTCCCGGCAAGCTCGGCATGTCTCACGTGGCAGAAGGCGACGGAACAAACCGCGACGGCAAGTTCGTGGTCGAGGAAATCACTGAAGTATTTAGCGTCGACATTGTCCAAAGTCCGGCGACGACTGCCGGCCTATTTGAATCGGAGAACCCAATGACAAAGAAAAAGACGTTGCGGCAACTCATCGAGGCCCGTTACCCGACAACCGGCAAGCGCGCTCTGCGTGAGATGGAACACGAAGGCCTGATGGACGCCGGCGTTGATACGGCTGTCATCGATCCTGACGCGGTGGTCGAGGATGGCGTGGGGCCTGTCGAAGCGGTCAAGACCGCACTGGCCGACGAGGTGGTGAAAATCTTTCTGGACGACGCGATTCCTCCGAACGACACGACCAAGCAGATCGGCGATCTGGTCAAGACGGTGGAGAAAGTCAAAGCCACCCTGGAGGGCAAGAAGTCGGCGGAAGAGTCCAGCGACCCAACCGAAACCTCCACGCCAACAACCGAAAGCCTCCAGTTCACGGGGACCAAGCAGCTTCGAGCGTTGACGGAAACGGTCAACGACCTGAAGCGCCGCTCGCTGGTCACCGACATCCTGGCTGAGTCAAGCCTGACTCGCGTCGGCATCGGCGCCGAGCACTTGGAGCTGCTTGAAAAGCAGCCCGACGAGGATGCGATGCGCCAACTCGTTGAAAGCTGGCCGCGAGGGCTGCGCGTGACTAATCGGCCGCTGATGGAAAGCGTCGGCGAGCACGCAGATTGTGATAGTTACCCCAACACCTACGAAGACGTCGCGGCGATGCGGGCGGGCTAGTTGCTTGCCGCCTGTTGTGCGCGAAACGAATAACCCACGGAGAAAATACAAATGTCACGACTCATTCATATTCCCGAGCCCATGAAGCTGGTGGGCCTTCAGTACGGGATTCAGACGCACTTTGCAAGCGACGTAGACGGCAACTGGACGCTACTAGAGGCGGACACTGGCGCTTCTGGCGCGATCCGAGACTTAGTTGGTGGTGGACTAGATCTGATTGTCGCCACAACCGACAACGCGGAAGTGATGTTGCACTCGGTGGAGGAAATGTTCCTCTTCGCAGACCGCAAGCCGTTGGTCGCCGAATGCCGCATGTTCTACACCGAAGCGAATACCGATGACGCTGCGGTGATCTTCGGCGTCAAGGATGTCGGCGGTGCCAATTCGATCGTCGACGGAGGGTTGACGCCAGACGCCAGTTATAGCGGTGCGATCTTCTTCAAGCCATTTGGTTCGACCACGTGGGAGTGCCACAACTCTATCGGCTCGACGAGCAAGTCGACGATCTTAAGCGCGACGAACAGCAACAACCTGTCTGGCGTGGTCCAGACGGCTGGCGGTGCTGTTGTGCAGCGATTGCGCATCGAGTCCGACCCGGTGGCAGCAGCCGATAACCGGATTAGTTTCTTCATCAATGATGTGCTGGTTGCGCGTCACACCCAGCAGCCTACGGCGTCGGCTACGCCCATGCAGGTGACGTTCGGTCACAAGGCTGTCAACGCATCAGGCAACACCGAAACGGTGAGTATCACCGATTGCGGTTGTCACCAACTGTACTAGACGAAAAAACCCCGGCCGAGATTGCAGTCTCGACCAGGGCCACAACTACACTCGGGCGGCTGGCCCAAGCGAGCGGTAAGAGACTCGCATTATAAGCCGGTCGCCCCCAATTCGGGAGCGACCCATGATTTTGTCACGAACGAGGCGAGAAAAGCGTCTCTTTGAGTCAGCCGTTCGCGCTGGCACGCCACAGAGATATTGGCAAGATTTCAATCGTGGCCTGAAAGAGGGCCAGATTCACCTCGCCGATTACTCGATCAAGGAACTATTCGAGTCGTTCGTGCCCGATGGACGCGAGATCGTCGACTCGTGGAATCCACGACACGGCGGCCACGGCATCATGCTCGCCGAAGCCGGCGACGCGGTTACTACCAGTGACTTCTCCAATATCACTGGCCAGCTTGCGTTTACGCAAGTCCTCGATGCGTTCAGCGATCCAGGATTCCTCTACCCGCAACTTGTCAACGATATCCAGACGAGTTTCGACGGCGAGAAGATTCCGGGTATCGGTCGCATCGGCGACGAAGCGGCCACGATTGGTGAGGCGCAGCCCTACCCGCTTGCTGGAGTCGGCGAAGAGTTCATCGAGACGCCGTCGACGATCAAGACCGGCATGATCGTGCCGGTTACCAAGGAAGCGATCTTCTTTGACCGCACCGGGCGACTTGTCCAGCGTGCCAGTGAAGTTGGTTACTGGCTCGGCCAAAACAAAGAGAAGCGTGTGTTGGACGAAGTGCTCGGCATCACCAACAGCTACAAGTACAACGGCGTTGCTGACAACACCTACGCCGACGATTCGGGCACGCACAACTGGGATAACCTTCAGGCGTCCAACGCGCTGGTGGATTGGACCGACGTTGAAAATGCGTTGCTGTTGTTCGACGGCATGACCGATCCAGTGACCGGCGAGCCGATCATGATAATCCCCAACACGATCATCGTGCCAACCGCACTCAAGAAGACTGTCGAGCGTGTCTTGCACGCCACGTCCATTCAGTTCGGTTCGCCTGGATCCACCAGCGACGTGACACTAACCAACGCGGCGAATCCAATCAACGAGCAGTTGGCACTCATCACTGGCTCGATGGTCAAGTCGCGGACAAGCAGTGCGTCGACCTGGTTCATCGGTGATTTCAAGCGAGCGTTCCAGTACATGCAGAACTGGCCGATCACGTCGGTTCAGGCGCCGACCAACTCGCATGACGAATTTCACCGCGACATCGTTCAGCAATACAAGGTGAGCGAGCGCGGCGTGCCGGCGACAGTCAATCCACGCTACGTCGTCAAGTCGACGGCCTAGACCAGCCTGCCAGAACGTCAACCCAAACCCTATTGGAGAACGAAATGCCAGAGACAGATGCGGATAAAGCCGCTCTTGACGCGATGAATCCTGAGACTCCTAAGCCCGAGAGCGTGTTGCCGCCCAGCGACGTCACACCTCCCGCCGACATTACGCCAGCGGCGTCGCCGGACCCAGAACGTCCGATGCCGGACTATGTCGTTACAGCGGAGGCGCCCGATATCAAGATTGCGCATGCCAAGAAGGATATTCCGCTGTATCTCTTCCACGTCCAGGCGATGGACCGCAAGGGCCGCGAGTACACCCACCGCGCCATGGAACTTATGGCGAATGACGAGACAGAAGCAATCACTAATTACTGTAACTTCCATCAACTCAACCCGAACAACCACAAGACCGTGGCGATTTGCCTGGAAGAGGCGAAGCGTCGAAAGCTGGCATTGTCGGGTGCTCGAAAGAGGATGATGGACCGTGGCATTTCCGCCAGGGACGCGGATAAAGCCCTTGCCGAGATTCCCGTGTAATGACCGCCCTTGAAGACCTCAAAACGGCTCGTGACACACTGGCGGCTGCCCTGAAGGACAGCGCCGGCAAGCCGAATTATTCGGTCGACGGGCAAAGCGTGAGTTGGGGCGAGCTGTTCGACCGGTTGCAAAAGCTCAACGAGCGGATTGCCGAAATGGAACCGTTTGAGGTCGAGACGATCGCCAACGTATGAACCTCAACGTCGACGACGATTACCTGATCTTTGACAACACGGAGAGCGTGACGGTCACGCTCAAGCGGTCTGCCGGCGACGAAGAGGTTGTCGTCACCAAGGCGTTGCGCCGCGCGTTGACGCGGGAGGATCGACGCACTGTTGCGACCCTGAAGGCCGACAGCACGACTTGGCACGTCGCGGTTACCCAGCTTGGTGCCACCAAGACGCTGAAAAACGGAGACACGATTACCGCCGGCGCTGAAATCTGGCACGTCAAGGCTGTCACGCTGAACACTTGGCGGACTCGCTGGCGTGCCGTCTGCACCCTGGGACGATAGCGATGGCTGACTCGGTTTACATGAACATTTTGGAGGCCGTTCAGTCGGAGATAAAGACTTTGCTGCTGAGCGGGATCGTCGATGCGAACGTCGTGTTACAGAAGGTCCCCATTGAGCGAGACAGCACTTTGCCGGGGCTGCCGGGCATCCTGATCGCGCCGGTTGGCACGCAAAACATCAGCCCGACTGGTGGAACCAATGTAAGAGACGAGATCGGTTACCCGGCAGCAGTTGCGGTGTTGCAAAAAGGTAATCAGGACCAAGCGACGAACTTTGACCGCTTCCTCAATTGGCAGCGTTTGATTCGGCGCCATTTCATTCATCAGCGGCTAACAGGCGTGACAGAAGTGAACAAGACGACCGTGGAGCCTAAAGACGCTTTTGATGCAACGGCCTGGTTTGAGCACGTAGACGCCTCGGCCACCGTGTACCGTTTCTGGACCTGGGAGAGTCGCGGCTAATGGTGTTGCTTGAAGAATACGCCTTGGAGCTGACGCCCGGCGGACCGCCGGTTTTGTTCGGCGCGCTGTTCGTCGAGATCGAAAATCAGTTCCGCGAGGAAGACTTTACACCGCTGTTTGGCGAGTTTCAGGAAACACTCCGCGAGGTGCATGCCGGCTATTTCGCCAACCAGGCAGGACCCGAGGGACCGTGGCCAGCGTTGGCGCCGTCAACGGTGGCGAAGAAGGGCTTCGACACGATCCTTGTAGAGACGGGCGACCTGGCGGCAACCCTGACTGGCATTGGCGGCGACGCTATTCGCGACGTGTTCCGTGAAGGCGATACGCATGGCTTGGTGTTTGGCACGTCCGATCCTAAATCACTGTTCCACCAGGAACCGAAGCCTGGCGGTTTGCCCGAGAGAAAACATGTCGGCATGACGGAGCCTGTTTTGCAAGGTCTGGTCGATGGTATCGCGGATCAAATGGTGGAGGCACTGAAACTGTGACCTACCGAAACACCTACCACAATTGTTTGATCGAGAGCAACCAGCAGCAGACCGAGCACTCGGTCACGTCGCTCGATAAAGAAGGTGAACCCGACAAACCGATCGGGCAGTTCAAGACGCTGGGCCTGGCGATCCGTGCGGCCAAGGAGTTCCGCGGGCTGCCGGTAGCTGAGTTGACCAAGCCTGACAAAGGCAAGAGCGGCGAACCTGCCGAGGAGCAATAGACATGGCCGACGACTCCCAAGGCGCACAAGCACAAATGGCGTTCGATCCTGTTACGCCAATCGACACGTCCAGCACGCCGGTTGAATTTCTCAGCCAGTCGATGGCGCGACAAGGCACCATCCTCGATACGGACGGGATTCGTGGCACTCGTTCCATGCCTCAAGAGCGCTCGCGGTTAGGCGCGTTTGACGTGGGCGGCACGATTCTATTGAACCCGTCGCCACTCTTGCTCGATGAACTGTTGCCCCGGATCTTGGGCGCTGCCGAAAGCACCGATACGTTCGCGCTGGCGGAGACGATCCCCACGTTCGTTATCGGCGTGGACACGGTGGCCGATGCGTTTGAGTACGGCGGCTGTTACATCTCTAAAGCGATATTCCGGGCCCAGGCCCAGGGGCTCGTCGAGTTGGAACTGGACATCATCGGCAAGACGATCGCCGATCTGTCGTTCCCCGCTCTGACGTACGGCGTGGCCAGCAATGACGCTCCCTACGTGATTTCCGATTCGGTTGTCACTCTCAGTGCCGCGGCTCGTAGCGCGGTGAGCTGGGAAATTGAGATTGATAATCTGCTTCAGGCCCGGTTCACCAACTCACGAAGCGCCGACAGTATCACGCCGCAAGGGCGAATCATCACGCTCCGTGCCCAGCTACCGTGGTCGTCGGCAGAGGCCAATTTGTATGGCGACGCTTCTCACGGCACTGGCGCCACGGAGTCCACACCGATCACCGATGGCGTGTTGGCCATCACCAACGGCGGTATGAGCACCACGTTTACATTCGCAGATTTTCGCGTGGTAGCGCCGACTCCTTCGGTCCAGGGCAAGAGCAGCATTCCATTTAACTTCTTCGCCCAGGCCCGGATGAGTGGGGCGACCCGAGAACTCGTGGTGACCAGCGATAGCGTTGCATAAAGGAAACACGATGGCAGAGACAGCTTACATCCATGACGGCTACACGCGCGACGGTTACATCGCGGCGCGCGAGGGATTGCACCCAGCGGTGCGGTTCAAGTACCGGCCAGTGATGCCCCAAGACCGAGCGGTGATCTTCCGGAAAATCCAGGTCGCCGACGATCCGCGGCGCGGCGAAGAGATATCAGCGGCGGCCGTTGTCCAGAGCATCGAAGAATGGGACATCCGCAAACAGGACGGATCCCTCGTCAAGCTCGCAACGTCGCAAGCGCTTCGGTTGGTGCCGAGCGTTATCGACCGCCTGTTCCTCATTGTGATGGGCAGTAGCGGCACTGACAGCGATCCCGAAGCATCGATCGAAGATCGTGCCGAGCGGGCCGACAGCGACCTAGAGGCCGCCCTGGCGGGCACCACGCCCGAGGAGCTTGAGGAAAAAAACTCCGGACCGGGGTGAGCTTGATTTTGCTTCACCCCGGGGCGGCTTCGATTAACTGCGAGGATTGTGCGAAGTGGGTTTACGACTTGAAAACAGGACAGCGGCTGCAACACCACGGGCAAGATGTGCCAAATCCGACGGTCACGCCCTGCCGCAAGGATCCCAAGATCTGTCCCAAAGGCAGCCCAGAAGCGCGCAGCGAGCTCACCCCCCGCAATTGGCAAGCGTACGGATTTTATCTAGAATGCAAAGCAGTGATGCAATTCCCCGACGACGCAATTGCACGGCGAACAGCCGGCATCATTCGTGCCGTCGAGGATCGAGTCGCACGGAGTTAAACGAGGGTTTGGTGGTGAGCAACGCGCAATCTTACTATCGCGACGCTCAGAGTGGTTATCTCGACGCGGCCGAGAGCCTTCGCGGCTACAAACGCGAGGTGTGCCGGCTGCATCCCGAGATGATAACTCCGATGGTGTATATCGAGCACCGCGACAACCTGATGCGCCTCGTCGATCACCAGATCGAGACACTCGAATTTTTCGCATCGCTGCTGGACAGCTTCATTGCCCTCGACGAGAGGGTCAACGAGCTAGAAGGCAGGATCGATGGCGGAACTCATTCGTGATGTTGTAATTCGCATCGCGCTCAAGCAAGTCGACACCAAGCTCAAGGCGCCCGATCTGCGCCCGGTCGAAAAGGCGATCGACCAGTATGACAAGAAGGTGCAAGCCACCAACACGGCTGCCCAAAAGGGTTTTAATGCTACCAGCAAAGCGGCTACCGGCGTTGGTAAAGCCGTTGAAGACACAACCCGCAAGATCGTTGACGGCAATCTAAAAGCCGCCGACTCTTTCAAGCTGGCTGGTGAAGGCGTGTTCACGATGGTTCGTGGCATGGCTTTGCTTGGCGTGACGGGCGAAGAGAATCTCGGGAAGGTAGTGGCCGGTATTGCCAGAGCGCAGGCCGGCTTCGATCTGTTCAAGGG
>SDBV01011493.1_pt1 | contig 11465 bp, 13 predicted proteins | sample 2277081 | NCBI WGS metagenome assembly SDBV01 (sample SAMN10402039, study PRJNA504765) | marine sediment metagenome | isolation source: marine sediment core GS10_PC15, 223 cmbsf | place: Arctic Ocean: Southern Knipovich Ridge | collected 2010
AGAGAACAGACATAGAAATAGAAAAAAAAGGAATGTTTATCGGAAGATTCGCAGTTAATCCTATGACAAAAGAAGAAGTCCCTATTTATATTGGAAATTTTGTGATTTATGAATATGGAGCAGTTTTTATTGAGAGGAACAGACACAAAAAACATATTTGCTGTAAATGAAATCGGAGAGGATGAGGCTTTTAACTGTTTCTTTCTCGGTCAAGACAATGAAAATCCTATTTATATACACGAGTTTAGAAATCTTCACGAAGCAGTCAATAATCTAAAACACGAACTGAGAAGAAATTATTATAATCCTCCATTTACTTTAATGAGTGATTCAGAGACCTTAAATTGGGCAGATTATCAATATTTTCCTGATAAAGATGGAATTGTGTCATATAAAGATAGAGTTTTAGAGTTAAATGAAATTACTAATTGGATAGACCTACATGGTAACGGTGATAATTCAAAAGGGGATGATTATAACCTGGTTTGCTTTGCCCATAATAAATATCTCAATAAGGCGATTAAAATAATCGAAAAGAGTCCATTTAATATGTTTAATTATCATAGCGGGATCGTTTTATATTGGTGTGGAGCTCTTGAGATTTCTGATAACGCTATTCAAATTGTTAGAATTGAACATTTAGAAAAATCTAAGTAGGTATTAGGATTCTTTCCTTCGCCGTTGTCCCTCGCGATAACTAAATTATTTAGCGAAACAGCGATAACTCCCCCTGTATCGCTAAAGGATGCCCTTTCGCTGGTTGCTATCCTATTGTGTGCTCTCCAAATTACTTTGGGAAGAAATTTCTTTCTGGTAAGCTAACTCCATGTTGGTGCTCTCCAATTACGTGAAAAAAGTTATTCTTAGCCTTATATTTCATATTATAAAAAATTTAGAAAAAATTGTCCTTCTAAAATAGCATATAAATTAGAAATCATTATATCCTCAAAGAAGTCACTTAGTTCCTTCCAATTAACTTGTGCTGCTGTAATAATCACATGATTTGCGGGTAATGAAAAAACTAAATTAAAAAAATCATCATTTAGCTTTTCCCCGTCGATGTGATGAAATGCTACCCTATCTCTTATTTCCAATATTTCACCTGTTAATAAATCTACAAATTTCCATCGCTTATTCTTATTTAGAAAACTGAACAGTCCTTCCCAAGTTTTAGGTGATTTTTTTTGATCTATTTGGATTAATCTATTATTATCAATTTTTTTTACTACCTGAAACCAGGTGTTTTTGACTCGGAACTCGTCGTCTTTAAATACTTTTGAATCTGTTTATAAGATGCGAAAATAAACTTTTTTTTATTTAATTTATAGGGGATTTATAGATACCCTATTTTCAAACAAGGAGATAAATTTTATTTACTAATTTTTATCGTTTTCTTCTAAATTCTTAAAACTACAAGAATAGCAATACTTTCCATATTCAATATGTTCTCTTCCACAGCTGGGGCAAATTTTTGTCATTTTATCCCAACATTCCTTACAATAGGAATAACGCTCTTCATGGACCTTACCACACCCAGAACAAGTTTTTGCATACTTGTTTTTCTTTCTTATCTCAATCATACATTCTTTACAATAAGCATGAAATTCAGTATGTTCTTTACCACATTCTAAGCATAATTTTATTTCCTTCACTTCAGACTTGAAATAATCTTTATTATTCATTATACTTCTTATTGAGTGATATTTAAAATCAAAGTCTACTATGAACTCAATCCTTTTCATTTTCTCTGGATATCTTCTCCTCATTTCTTCTATAAGAAATTCAAATCCATTAATATCTTCAGGGATAAACGGTCTATTTTTTGATTCTATTGTTTTACTTCTGTAATCTCCATAACGTCTTATTTCATCCCATTCCTTTCTCCATTTTTCTTCTCGAGTTACTCCATCGTTTTCTTTATTAGGATTTCTATCATAAATTATCATGTTATTGATCATACTAAGTGTATGAATTTGCCGATCCTCAAACTCAGGTTTACCTACATCTGTCCAAGCAAGGATTAGATCTTCTTTAAAATCAATATATTCCTTCTCAACAATGTTCTTCAATTTTTTAATAGCAATTTTATTTTCTTCAGGTGAGATAATGTCTTCATATTCTTTATCTAATCTAGCTAAGAATATTGGTTTTAACTGTAAGACCTTTTGTTTTTGTTTTTCTATTTCTTCTTTCCTTAATTGATTCTCAGTAAAAGCCTTGTTAAATAGATCTTCTTCTGTTTTATTAGCAATCCTTTCCTTCCTTATTGGTTCATTATTTTTATTACCCCATCTATTAAATTTAGTCCATCCAAAAGGGTATAAGTAATTATCTCTTAGGCTTTTTTCTTTCCTCTCATTCAATCTTTTTAAGATTTCAGGGTCCTTATTCCAATTAGCTTCTATCTTTATTTTAAACTGAAGGTCTTCAGGTTTTTTAATGTTAAGCCAATTATCTGGATTGTTTAAAAAACATTCTATTAATATCGAGTAAACAAAATCATTAAATAAGTCATTCATTGCATTAGAGAAATAGAAATTAGTTTCTTTTGATAATATCTCAATTTTACTATGCTTTTTTATTGCTCTTTTCAAGATATCGTCATCAACATAGAACTGAAGCATTTCAATATGTCTTTTTTTGTCTTTTCCATAATTTTCTAATTCCATTTGTTTTTTATTCCAGATATCTGGATAAAGTTTACTGAACCCTGGCAATTCATTGTTAACTCTATATAAGCCATTCCTCTCAAACAGATGATCATGTATTACTAACCATTCCAACCCTCTGTTAAGTGTTGTCCTAGTCATTTTTTTCATTATTCTCCGTAAATCAGAATAATCATGTGCTAAATCACGGTTTAAATCTCTTTTATTGCAATTAGGATTTTCATGAATATATTCCACTATTATTTTTTCGGTTGGATAGGGATGAGTTTTCTGCTTTTTCTCAACTTTTATTGGTTGTTTTTTGACCATAAGTTATCACTCATTAGACCGTTTTTAGGCTTGTTTTGTCCAATATTAGCAAGTTTGTTTCGACAGTTGTCCAATATTAGACATATTTTCTTCATATTAAATAATAATAGTATTAACGCACATATAAAATTCATGTTAATAAAACATGTAAAAATGGGATTATAAAATGAATACAAAAGAAATAATCCAAAAGTATAAAGAAGTTAAGAAAAAGACAACACTCCGTAGTATCACTATAGAACCTGGAGAGAAAAGGGAGTTAGGAAAACACACTAAAAAGTTTAATATAAGTTTAACTCTGCTAATTAGAGACATTGGTGAGAGAATCAAGTGGAAATCAGCTTAACATCAATATATAAAGAGATTAAGAAGTATTTAAGCTTATACTCTTGTTGCTGTCTAAACCCAAAGGAATGCAGATACTATGATAATTCACTAGATCCTTTATATCATTGCGTAAAAGACATTGGATCAGGAGTCTGCCAAATAGAACTTTATAGCCTCAAACTTAAGGCTAAACTCATTGAAGAGATTGATAATTATTTTGAGACTTATGATTTAATGATCAAGAACTCTGATTTCTATTTTAACAAATTGGCCAAAAAATTCTTAGAACATCATAGTTATAGGAAGAGTATTCAGAAACTCAGTAAACAAGACTTAATCCTCTTAATAATAGAATATGCCTTTGAATATACTGATTTTGACCCTGATAAATCAAGTGATATTGTTGGGTTTTTTACTAGATTTTCTAACGCTGTTGTAAAACTTTTAAAAGGTCCGAAATTAAGTAATTTCTATTAACCTTTGTGTTACTATAAAAAAGTGACTAATGAAGTCATTAAAATCGGGGATAAGATTAAAATAAATTTTAAATCCCTGATCTGATAACTTTAAAAGATGTTGGCATAAGAAGACTATAAGGAAAGATTTTCTGAAGATTTATTAGAATTTAATCAAACATTAGAAGAGCTTTTAAAAAGATAGAGAAGTTCTTTAATCATAATCATAAGGGATTCCTTAATCTCAATCGATTAGATATCTATTTTATCTAAAGGAAAAATATAACTATAAACAAGATAATTTTGGTATATGAAGTTTGAAAAAAAAATTTCAGAAATTTTTTTGTCATCAATAAAGCAAAATGTAGATTTTAATTTTTTTATTGACACTATGATAAATTGGAATGAAAAACAGAAGACAGAAAGTATAGATTGGTATAATTCAATTGTTGACAATCAAAATAAACTCTTTTTAAAAATAGTTCATATTTATAGCATTACGATTTTTGAAACCTTTAATCAGGACTTTTTCAACGAAATTGATAATGTTAAAACATTATCGAAAAAGCATGTAACAACTACTCCCTCAAAAATGTTAGGTTTCTTTCAAAGTAACTTCAAAATTAACCTAGAGACAGATTTTAATTATTGGAATGATTTAAAAGAAAATATTTGTAGAAGAAATGTCATTACTCACAACATGGGAAGAATTGATAAAAAATATCAAGATTGTATAAGTTCCAATTTAAATATTCTTAATAAAATGATTGGATCAGATATTCTACATGATATTAATTATGTAAAAATATCAAATCATACTGTCGTTAAATATATTATTTTTACATTTAAAAAAATTGTTGAGTTTTATAATCTTATAAATATCGATTCAATAATAAAATCCATTGCGAATCATCCTAATTTTGGAGAAATCAATCCAAACCTTCTGAATGAAGAAAGCTATTTCTTCGAGTATAAAGTAGAATTAATTGAGGATTAAAGTTATTTCTCTTAAGAAATTCTTTAGTGATTTTACAATTACAATTAATGATTATATTACTCTGAAATTAGTAAATGGTAAGACATTTATTTATGTTAAGGGTAAGTGATTTATAAAATGCAAGTAGCATATTGTTGTTATAATAGAAAAGAGAATGTAGGATTTCTTCTCATTTACGATAATATAGAAAAAATTAAGGATTATTCCAAAAAAGATTTCGGTGTATTCGAAGAAAAAGAATATAAAATCGTTGTCCTACTATTAAGGGGGAACCATCCTTACCCTAGTATTATAAAGCATAAAAAAACAAGGTCATAATAATGAATTGAGTATATATATTAGGTGCGGGAGCTTCTCGCTTATTAATCAATTATAAGATACTTTTATGTTTTTATTAAAATCTTAATAAAAAAAAATAATATCCCAAAATTCTATTAATATAATAATCTAAAGGAAAAATTACTTGGAGTATATGAAAATGGGTGGTAAGGAAAATGTTAGAGGTATTTTATTACAGACGATAATTTGTGTTTTAGATTTATTCAATAAAGAAAATGATTGGATTCATGTCTCCTTAGAACCTGATATTAACGCAGAAAAAGTTGATATCCTTTGGGATTATATAGACGGTAAAAAGAAAGTGGTTCAAGTTAAATCTAAGCAAACTTCGATAAGAATGTCTTTGGCAGACAATTGGGCAACTCAATTAGAAAATGATTATATGGCTGATTCATATGAATTAATATTAATAGGACCTTGTGAACCGCAATTAACAAAGAAAAAAAGCATTGGAAAAGTATTTTTAAAAATAAAAAATCTTGATATTGATAATTTATTGAATACCGCTGCTTTTTCTCTTGGATTGTATTTAGAACAAAAAGGAATACAACCTTTTAGTTCTGATGTAAAGATAACTATTATTGAAGCATTAGTTACAATTTTTGAAAAATTTTCTACACGAGGTAAATTGGTATCTAAAAATGATTTCGAGAACTTACTCTATAAGAAAATAGAAATTTTTATTCCTTTACCTAAAGTTGAGACAACTAATAATGATTTAAAAGAAAAATTCCAGAAGTTATACACAATTTTATTTAAAACTGATCATTCAAATATAATCCGAGCTGAGTTAATTACTTTAATTGACAATGAAATTGGGCAAGTTAATATCTCAAGAATCTTAAAATTAATATATAAAAAAGAATATTCCAACTCTTCTGGAGAAGTTATTTCTCTTTTTAATGAAAATTGGCGAATTAATTGTCAATCTGGTCTTGAAGCAGGTCATAGGTTAAATACATTGAACATTTATAATGCTAAGAAGAAGATTTTTACTTATGGGAGAAAAGACCAAGATAATAAAATTCTTGAAGACTTTAGAACTTATTTTGTTAATGAGTGCTTAAAATCAGAGATAATGGTAGACGAGACATATTATGTAAACCAAATGATTAAAGTATATAAAGAATATGAAATAAAAAATCAAGAAAAATCACATAGAAGAAGAACCGTGTTTTAAAGAATCAATGTTTTAATAAGTTCTTGATATGTGTAACCAATCTCTTAATTATTATATATTAATTAGATATTTAAAATAAAGCAAATCGAAGGAAAATTATGGGATTTTATACAAATATTGGAATGGTGAAGAAATAAACAAATGATTTACAGAAGATAGAATCAAACTTATAATACAATAAATTGCTTCGCATAATACAAAGATAGATTATTATAGTTGTAAATAAATTAGGTAAGGTTTTTATATATATTTTGAATCTAAATCAAACTCGGAAAACACATAATCTTTAAGTGTTTCTATACTATTGCAGCGAATTTGAAGACTGGTTAGATGAAGTTAAGGTATTATTTTGTAGGGTGTGGAAAAAAATGTGGTTTCCTCCTTAAGAGAGTAAAATCTAAACAATTTATCTATCAAATAATTCGAGGTTGATTGTTTGATTTTATTTTCTTTAACTCTTTGTCCAGACGCATTTCTATGAATTTAAATTTTCCCCCATGTAGAGCAAAGAAAACTAAATTATTTTTCTTTAACTTAAATTTATCTGGATAAATTGATGGATTGTGAAATAATTCATCCACAATAAACATACCCCCTATCCCAGTAAGATTAGAACTTTCGTCAATAATAACTATATCAGCCTGTTTAAATCCCTTAGCAATCTGAAATTTTAACTTTGATTTTTCAACTTCATTAAAGGCACCTTGTTTAATTGAGATCCACTCATTAGGGAATTCGGGATTATTTATTCTTGCAACTTGTCTTTCAACTAACAACTGCATTTGTAGCACGCCTCTAGACTTAACATCAATTGATAATTTCTTCTTTTTTTTCCAAACAATAATATCTGGAAGTAGACCTTTCTCATGCTTATTTCTTTTAGGAAATTCGATGATAAAGTTATTGGAGACTAAGTAGAAGCTTACTTTCAAAACGGAAAGAAAATTTGACACATATATGAAGTTATTTTTCTGTTTTTTTAGTTCATTAATATTATTAATTATATCAACACTATTGTCTTCTAAATATTTTAAATAATAAGCTCCTAGCAATATTGTTGTCACCGGTGAGAAAGATTGTTTCTGGTACGCTTTAAATATTTTTAGAAAAGTTTTTTCCATTTGTTGATAATTTGAGATGATATAATCGTAGCAAAGTTTAATTTCAGTGGCATTTACATTATAATTAGTTGTATAATCATTAAATACTCCGATCTCTCTGAATCCAATTAAGTTTTCTCTGATTTCAATATTTAGGCTTGTAATTTGGTTATCTTGTGTCATTATAAGTCTAACTCATTGTAAGTTCTTTAATTAATCTCTAATCTTATCCTATCTTCTTTTTTAAAATCAAGATTTCTACTTAGAAAATTTTTAGCGATACTAAAATCATTATCCTTAGAGAAGATGTATTTATTTGAAAATGCAGTTATGTGTTCATTAAAATATACTATATTGGGCTCAACTGCCTGTTTTTTCGGGCTAGTCATTAAATCAACAAGATGTTTTGGATACAAACTCTTGAACTGTGGGTATTGATCAAACACAGCTAATTGTTTTCCCAGCGGTTTGAGATCATAAAGTATCAAGCATAATTCTGGAGATAAGGGAAGCTGGATCTCAATACCTTCTGAAAAATACCCTAATCCTTGATTAAGAACTTTTTTCCCCGTTAATTTTTTAATACTATTAATGTATGAATTGTCCTTAACGATTGGATGGTCGGATGTGAAGTAAGATTTACCTGTGTTGTTGATACATATACACCAGTGGTATTTAGCTATTACGGGAGCAAGTTTTTCGAACCTCTTCATCATTCCCATTTGTAATTCTTTTATTACTTGTTCGTCAATTTCCATCGAGAATTTTTTCTCCTTTAATTCTGGGTATTGATGCGGAATGAAGTCCTTTTCAACGATTAGTTTAGTAAATGCCTCAAATCCGAATTTGAGTTCATGTCGATATTCTCTTGTTCGTAGGTCTTGAACCAACATCCATCTAGCAACCGCTTCTTTCTCACTCTCATTCAAAAAGTCAATTGACTGGTTGTCGATGATTCTCTTTATCAGAGCAATTCCTTTAGATTCAATTTCATTTGCAAGCCATTCTTCTATCATTTGAGGATAGAAATAGTTCTCAACAGCAACTACTTTAATGGGAAGTTTTTTAATCGTCCCCGTAGCCTTATTAAACCGCCATATAAAAGGTTTACTATTCTCAACAAATGAGAAATTTTTGAGATACTCTTTCTGCACGATGTGGGTGTGTTTTGTCGGCTGTTTTGCCATACTAATTAATCATTATATCTATAAATTTTATAAAATACTTATAAAGTTACAATAATTCAACGCTAATATATTTTATCATCTTTAATTCCCATTGATTACCCCATTAAAGGTCATTTTTTATCTTTGAATCGGTTTTAAAATATTAAATTAATCAACTTTCAAAATTCTTGACATCAAACTTGGGTTGCAGTTAATCGTACCAGCATTCCATTTTTTGATTTCCTAGCATCACAATAAAACCTTATTTCCTTCTTGATAAACTAAAAAAAAAAATTAACAAAAATTTATCATTAATAAAAGACAAGAAGGAGATTATAACATGATTAAATCTAATCCAAAACTTCTTTATCTAGATCATAATAAATGGGTAGAGTTGGAAAGTGTTAATTCAAAGAAAGAAAGAAACACAGAAATTGAGTCCCTTTTAATCACAATCAGAAATAAAGTATCTAATAATAAGCTAAGAATTGTAGCAAACCTTACCAATTTCCAAGAAACAACTCAGAGAAAGTATAAGGAAAGCAGAATGAATCTTGCCAATTTTATAATGGATTTGACAGAAGGGTATTTTTTCGCACCTTATGTATACTTAATGGATACTGAGATTCGAAATTATTTCAGAAAGAAAAGGGGACTTGTTGAAATTCCACTTCGAGAAAGGGGTATGGGAAAAGGAATAGGATTTTTAATGGGAAGTATACCTAAAATGAAAATGGGTTCCATTGACCCTAAGCTATTAGAACAAATTAATAAAGATGCGGAGAAGCACTTTATGAAAAAGGAATTCATTTTAACTTTATTTAATCAGCATAATATAGTTGATGACAAGGAGAAAGAGAGATACATAAATCAGTCTGAAGATGTGCGGAAAAATTTATCATCATTACCGAGTGATTCAGAAAGGAGAAAACATCAAATTAATGTTAATTTTGAGAATTTTTTCATGCCCGAAATAATGCGAGCAATGAATGTAACAGACAAACTAACTCGAGAAGGACTGCTTGGAGTTATAGCAGTTGCGAGCAACATTCCGAAACAATTAAAAACTCATAAAGAGAGACATAAATTTATGAAGTCTTTTCCACTTATGTATGCTAATTTCTGTCTTACCGCATATAGAGATAGAAATCTTGACCGAAAAGTTAAATGGAACGATATGATGGATATTGTAAGCTTATGCTTTCCAATTGCGTATTTTGATTTTGTAATAGCGGAAAAGTATTTTATAACGCTTGCAAGACAAGCAAAATTAGATGAATTATATAAGACTATTCTATTAACCGATTTAACAGAATTAAATGATATTTTGGTTAATGATGTTGGATGTGGTCTTTAATTCATCATTTTTAAATATAGGAAGAATATAATGATATCAATAAATGATACATTATTACCAAAAATATATCATTTAAGATTTATGCATAATTTAAGACAGATGTTATGAAAAATTTGAAAGTCAGTAGAGTTTTAAAGAGAAAGAGATGAATTAATAACAAACTATTTTTTTGAGGTTCAATGAGTAATATTATTCCAAAATATTTATAAAAATTTTTTTTTATTCCAAAACATTCCTAAATTCATTCCAAAATTTATTTAAAAAACTCCCTTTCAGTATAGTACCCTATTATTATAACAAATATTGAGAGAAAATATTTGCATTTATTTTGGAAATTCACATGGATTGTAATATTTTATGTATTTTAAATAATAATATTAAGATTATAATTCATACCTTTGTTTTCGACCATTCATACCAAACTTTTTTAGTCCATACATCTCCTTCTCATAAGGCCCAACAGTCTTTAGATTCAGGGAGTTTTCAACTCCCTTCTACTTCTTTTAAAAAGATGGTACTAAAAATTTGAATATCTTATTATATCAGCTCTAACTATGCTTAAAGAGGTTTATCAAAAAATGGCAAAAATATATAAATACAAATGCATAATACTAATGAATTTAATTATTTTCAGGGATAATATCTCCATGATGTTTAATGCATTCAAACACTTAACTTCTCTCGAGATTTCTCTAATTCATATTTATAATCAACCTGAAAATCTATGTCGTTAATATCTTTGTAGATTGAGATAAATAAATCCCAACATCAAATCGCTTGTTCAAAACAGTTCTAGTATTTTTAATTAAAGTAAAAAAAATTTTAAATCTAATATATATAATAATTTATATTTAAACAATTTAAAGATTGAATTAGCAATCTTCTTTATATAAAATGTAATTTAAGAAGAAATTTTTAGACATTGAATATTTTGATATACAATCACAAAAATTTATTGGGCTAAAATAGAGTTTTTAATCACCCTCTATGATAAAACAAGAATTTGATCAATGCTTTTAATAATTTCTAAAGAAGTCCGAAAAAATCTCATTTATACGGATTATGTGGTTAAGATATCTTAGAAGTTAAGTAATATTTGACTCAATTTTTTTTAAAATATAAGTATAATTTTATTGCTATTCACTAGAAATAGAATTTTTTTATTTTACTATTTTATAATTTAGGATGTTTATAAAGGGGAAACAAATCTTCTTATTTTGTGATACCTAGGACTTGATTAAATAATATCACTAAACATTTATTTTTTATTTATACTTTTATCATAAAATTAGATTCTAATTTATCAATTAACTTTTTTTTATAATTGCTTATATAAGTATTAGTTATTTTGGGCCTAAAATTCACAAATATTTAAATAAATCAAGATCTAGATAAATATTGTTAAGTGTTGAGACGTTTTATATCACTTTTGCAAGTAGGTGTTGTCGGAAGTTTTATTGTTGTTTAAATATATTAGGACAGAATTAATAAAAAAGTAATATTGACATGAGACAAGAGAGAGAAGAAAATAAAGAGTTTGATGAATTACAAAATTTAGAAAACTCT
>SDBV01011494.1_pt1 | contig 11464 bp, 9 predicted proteins | sample 2277081 | NCBI WGS metagenome assembly SDBV01 (sample SAMN10402039, study PRJNA504765) | marine sediment metagenome | isolation source: marine sediment core GS10_PC15, 223 cmbsf | place: Arctic Ocean: Southern Knipovich Ridge | collected 2010
CAGCATCAGAAAAAGAAAAATAGAAGTTTCTCGTCATTCGGTCGGACTCATATTATTAACTATTTCGCTCCGATTTTCTTATATCAAAATCGCGAGAGTAAATCAAGAACAAGAAAGGAATTAATAAACGATTTTAAAAGGATTGATTGGGCAAATAAAGCTTACCCTGAACTAATAAGTGGAGCAAATACAATTGGAATTTTAGATTTAAATGAAAATGGTTATATCTTGTCTAAAATTGGTCAATTCTGTCTGGAACATTTTATTACCATTGGCATAGATTCTATATCTAAATTACAGGAAATGTTAAATCAGACTCAGAGAAACAAGTGCGTGTACTCCGAGTTCCCATCTCTCGCCAAATTTCTACAGCTGATTTATTTTCAAAATCCAGATTTTAAACAGTTCATCTCAATCCTTCAGAGTTTTGATATAACAGAAGTCAGTTCAAAAGATATAATAGATATATTGATAATGGAGTATCCTAATTTATTTTTGAATTTTTTTGTTAAACCAACGGTAAAGGATAAAGTTGTATCCATGTTCTTATCAGGAAATAAAGAAGCCTTAATGGATAATTATAAAAAGACAATCTCAGACTTCGGGCACTATAATTTCTTTTTCTCGTTTAAGCGGCATCTGGTGCATTTGGGCGTATTAAGCCAAGAAAATAGGATTTTTTATAAGAAAACTGAAGAACTTAACGTTGAAAATGATACCTGGATTTTGGGAAACAATATATTAATTTAAGAATAAAATATGTCCTCGGTATTGATCACCACTAATTCTTAAAAATTTATTGAAAAAGTAAAAAATTACAAATCCCTCTTTAATGTAATTGCTTGATTGATAGAACCCTCATAAGTCCATATCTCAATATCTGTACGATTGAGTTCTCTGAATGCCGCTCTTAATTGAGGAGATATATTATTAACAAGAAGTATTCCCTTAACTTGGCCTCTCCTATCTTCTCTTACCCAATCAATGTAAGTCAATATTTGCCCTATTGGATTGCCTCTAGGACTACCTGTTTTAATTTCTACAACCCAATGTGTCCCATTGAGTTCTTCCAAGAGAATGTCTATTCGCCCTACCTCATTAGTTGGGTATTCTTTTTGAATTCGGATGATATCACAATCAATAATCTCTTCAAAAAGTAAAACATTATCGCAAAGATAATCCTTAATCCAATCATGTGTAGGCTCTCCAAAAAGATCTAAATCGCTAGGAGGGCTTTCTAATTCTGTGATTCTTCTATCATAAATTCCAACTATTCTTTGTACCCTTTCGATATAAATTCTAGGAATAATAAGATCAACATTTATGTCTTCCTGATCTCGATAATTATTTTTTCGTGTGAAATAAGGGCTCCAAAATCCAATTCCATTTATTACTAGTAAATCACCTAATCCCCAGAAAATAAATTTTTGTTCTCTTCGATGTTTGTATTGGTTTCTTTCTATAGGAGTCCATAAATTTTCTAATTCCCAAATCGTCTTGTAAATTATATCTGTATTAAAATTTGTATTTAATTGTAGATTGGAATTATGATTTAATATTCCTACATTATAATTACTAATTTGAAAGTATTCCAAGCTATATGTCCTATCAGTATCAATTTTTGAATCGCATTTTTCCTGAATGATCTTTAATATCCACCTGATTACTATTTTATCTTCGTCACTAGCGATATCTAGTCTTTCAGAAACAATGCTAAAATATTCCTCAAATTTAGACTCGAATAAGAATTCTCTTAGAATATCATCATCTGTTTTGAAATTTTCACTCAAAAAATGTAAATGGAATAACGATTTACAAAGAGTTATAAAATTTGAAATAATTTCTCTTTTTCTGTGCCTCTCTAAATTAGGATACCTGAAATTTAAAAGTCTGGTTGAAGTTATTCTTAAAATTTTTAATAAATTTTGTTTATTTGGGTTATGAAATCTGCTTTGACTAAAATGTAGTAAAGAAAATGAAAGATTATATAACAAATCTAATATTTGTGGCTTATTCTCAATATTTTCATCAATAAATTGCCGGATAGCTTCTATCATATACTTTAATATAAAATACAACATTAAAAATGTATTTTTTAAGAATTAAGTTCTCCTATGTTCCCTTCTTCTGTAGCGTTGAAAATTTGTCCTGGAATGATTTCAAGGAGTTTTTTTCTTTCACTTTTAAGAAAGCTTATAATTTCTTCCTCAATTAACTCATTTTCACGGTCAATGACGTCCAAATCGCGATTCTTCATTATATTGTAATAATAGTAATTCAAATCATTGCGAATTAAGGAATACTCTTTATGTGATAAGCATAATTGGATATGAGATCTGATATTCTCCTCCAAAAAATCCGTCCATTCGGGAATATTATTTGACTTCTTAATATTTATTGATGGTTCACTTGGATACAAATTCCAAAATCGATTGATTGGATAATACGACCACGGTAATAAGTGATCTATATGGTAATCCGCCTTAGAATTAAAAAGGGTTCCAGTGTAGACGCTTCGCATGGCACTAATTTCTTCATACAACCCTTGATAATGGGAGATCAATAGAGGATCTCGCGATAAATCACTTGAATAAATATAACCTAAAAGTTTGTAGAGTAAAATCTCGATGTTAGGGGAATTACTTCTCTTGCTCTCTCCTTCAAGGCAATAATTAAACCACGCCTTCAAAATTACATCTCTGGTCCAAAATCGATAATGAGTTAATTCTTGATATGTCAGATCGTCGATTATTAAAGAAGTTCTATCATATTGTAGTAATTCCGACCATGTCATTGATGAGGGGCGTTTTTGTTTTATAGCTTGCGCGAGGTGCTCATCATACGATGCTTTAAACATTAAATCGCTATTTAAGATGCCAAAGAACCGAATAATTTCGCCATTGACATTATGTAGGAATTTTAGAGGTTGTGAGAGTATCGTTTTTCGCACACGCCATAATAAATCTGTTAAACTTATGGGTAATTCATCTGGCAGTTCATACAAACGATTAATCCAAAAAATTCTTCCTTCATCTAATGAACGAATTTTGCGAAGAATTTTATTTTTAATATCTCCTTCTAAACGAAAATTTAACTTAAACTCATCAATATAGTTTAAGACCTTTAGGCTTTTATCTGCTGCTAATGAACCTTGGTAAAAGTTATGAAATGAGAATGGATAATAATAAGAAATGAATTGACGCGCTAAATAGTCAATCGGAATAAAATGCAAATTGTTTATTGGTAACTCTGAAGGGTGTTCGGTAATGTAGTCGATAATACTAAGCAGCGTGGCATACTTGTATGATGTGGTTTTCCGCCCATACTCAAGAATATTATTAATATCGCGAATTAAGGTCATTTTTATAAATAGAATTTAATTACAAATAAATAAAACTTCAGTCATAAAATTAAGAATTTTTAGGAAATTATTTGAAAAATTTAGTTAAAATTCTTAATTGGTTTGGTGTATCTCTGCAAGTTCTTATATCCCCCTTTATTCTCCCCTGAGATTACTTTTTTAATGGTTTAAGTTTAAAAAAACCTATTCAGAAATATTAATTAAGGAAAAAAAAGAGATTTTTAAATAATTTTAAACAATTAAGTCGGTTCTTGAGGTTGATATGGTTAAAAAAAAATTTTATTTATAAGTTTAGTATCCTTTTCCATGTAAGAAACTAAACACGTTATCGAGTTTAGATTTAACATCTCTCAGACATTCACGCCCTATTTTATTCTTACTAAATCTTTTCTGAAGTATTGACTCCCATCCTGAACTAATTAAGATATCTATAAATTCTCTATTACCAATCATCACAGGTACATATCTCGTTCTACAATATTAATTTGCCTTATCAATAGTTTTAAAACTCTCAGTACATTGACCAATCTTATCAATTATAACCCCTAATTGACGATCTGACATAGAAATCAACCTATATGTAGTACCTTCTTTTTTAGGCGACATTCCACATAACTTCAATGCATCGAACCATTTATCTAAATTCTTTATTTTATAGATTGGTTCTTCAACATACTCACATTCAAATCCCCTATTATATGTTTCAAACACCTCAAATTTTTCCATTTCATATATAGGTATAGTCGGTTTAAGACATTCAAGACTTTCAGTTGGAATAGCTTGTTCACCATAGGTATACATTGCCAAATAACTTATAACACCTCCATGATTTTCAATATGTTCTTTACAATTTCGTCCTCTCGCAAACTTCTTTTCTAAAATCATTTGGCATATTCTCCATTCTTTCGCAGTTTTGGGCATAATCAAACTATAATCCATTCATATCAACCCTTTTTTTGTTTGATAAGCCCCAATGACCGATTAAAGTCAGTTCGGGTATGATTAAAAAAAAAATCAAAATTTAATTCCAAATGGATCGTACCTTTAATATTTCCTCCTGAACGGTGCTCTGTAATGAAATCAAAAATGGCGAGCAGGGTGGTATATTTATACGATTTAGTTTTCCGACCGAACTCAAGGATGTTATTTATATCATGAATTAATGTCATTGTAATAAAATGAATTAGTTATAAATAGAATTTACTTACAAATAAATAAAGTTTCAATCACATGACTTGGAATATTCTTGTTTCATTAGAAATGAAATTTAGTCAGATTTTTTCTGATTTTAATAAAATTTTCCCAATTTCAGTTAGGTTGTAATAAGTAATTTTTTTATTTTCACCGTGTTCTTTAACCTCTTTCTCAACTACACCAATAGCATAAAAAAATTCAAGAGCTCTCCTCATTGTCTCAAACTTGCTTTTATATATTTCAGATAAATGAGAAGCAGTATAAGAACGATTTTTCATCTTAAATTGCTTTAATATTTGAATTTTAAGATTATCACTTTTAATCAATTTTGCCATATTTATAGTTAAGGAAATAGTAAATAATAGAATGATTACCAAAATTATGGAGATTAGTCCTATTTTTTGGAAAAATCATATATATGTTGTAACTCCATTTTTATATTATTCAAAATAGTAAATTCGTTTATATTTCAATTTTCAGGGCTTTCTACTAATGGCAAAAATAATTCAGTACGATTTAAATGAAAATGTTAGAGGTTGTTTAAGAGATATATATTCAGGCTATGTAAACAAATCGAAAGAAGATCATTTGGAAATAGATGAGGTTTATTCAACAAAAGAAGAATTAAGGGAAATTGTGGATAATTACTACCTAAAAGTTAAGGATATTTCAGCTAAATCTAAGTTGGGTATATTAGCGGAATTGAATCCTTGTTTCAAAGAAGTAGGAATTAAAAAAGGTAGCAAAATCATAGAGGTTTTAAAACTTAATCCATTGACGAATCTATTAAGATTGAGAGAAAGAAAAGTCGAAAATGAAATACTTTATATTAGTTTACTTAAATATGCCGAGGGTTTTAAAGATATTAATATTCTCATACTTAATTTATTAGGCACAGATAGAAATGTTGTGAAAAATAAAGATTATTTAATACAAATACTCATTGAAAGAAATCAAATACTTGAAAAAACTAAACCTCGACCCCCCCTAAGTTTCTCAAGTATTGATAAAAATGTGCGACGATCAATTAACAACTTAATTCATTTAAACATTATAATGGATTCAAAGACAGAAAAATCTTTAGAATCTGATGAAATAAGAATTAAAACTTATTTACCAGACTATAGAATAGCTTTACTTCTATATCTTGAAGAAAAAGAAAAAAAAAATCAAACTAGACCCCCCTTAAATTCCATTATTAATGAATATGACTTTATTAAATATTTTTTCTTAACTAAACAGAGTTTTAAAAAAACTTTAAATCCAGGGTTAAAAAATAATACATTTTATTATCAAGAACAAATTGGGGAAGCAATTAAACTTAATCTGAATGCCTGGGAAATAAGTAAGAAATAATGGTGAAGTATTTGGAAATAGAATTGATGAAAGAACAAAAAGAAGCATTTGAAATGATTATGTCATCAATAGGCGTTTCTAAACAAAGAGCACCAATCTTTATATATGGAAAAGCAGGAATTGGAAAAACCATGATCACAGAAAAACTTAAAAAATGCATTGAAAATGTACAAATAACATCAGTTAAGGAAAAAATGAACAAACTCTTATATACCGAAAAGTCTGATGAAGAGGATTTCAAAAGGGTAATAAAGAATAATTTTCTATTAAAATATAGTCCAGAAACATTCTTGGAAGAAATATTTAATGACTTTTCAAATAAAGATATCTTAGTTATAAATCAATTAGAGAATGTTGTAACTAACAGAATTGATGAGACTTTAATGGTAGATATGAATTTTGATTTTGGAATAAACTCTGATATCGCTATGAACGGAAAAATAATATGGGTTTTTCCTGAAAATGCATTTTTGAATTATAATAATCACTGGAAACAAACGAAATCTTCATTAATGGATTGTAGTTATATTAAAGTTCTTCCTCCAAGTGCGAATTCATTACAAGAATATTTTAATAATAATAGGCTTTCTGAGGAGTATGAAATTTCTTCAGAAGAGATTGAAAAATGTCTAAATAACAAATTTTATTACACCATGAAGATAAGAAATAAACGAAAATTAAGGTAAAATAAAATGACAGTTAGAGATTTAATTGGAAACATAAGAAAATTCACTAAAAATGTTATAAATGTAAAAGACTTCTATAAGATAACAAAATGGACTGAAGAACAGAAAGCTGAATATATAGAAAATTACGATTTGAATCAAGAAGTAATATCCATTTTGAATAAAATATTTCAATACATAAAAAATAAGAGAGAGGATCCAAGTGAAAAGGGTTGTATTGATTTATTGGGTAGTTTTGGTTCGGGAAAGTCTCACATTCTTTTATTTTTAGCTGTTTTATTAAAAAGAGATGAATATTCGGAAGAGATTAAAGAAAAAATTGACAAAAAATTAAATGAAAATCCTGATTTCTATTTAAAATATAATGAAATATATCAATCGCTTAATACTAAATCCGAAAATTCAAAATTATCAGGAACATTGTTAATACCTATTCGTTTAGCTGAATTCAGAAAAGAGGAATTTGATAAAATTTTAGAGATCGCTGTAACCAGAGATATCCTGAAAAATTTAGATAGTAACGAAACACTAATAACTGATGTTAAGAAGTTAATTAAATTTTTTGAAACAGAACAAAAAACCGCTTGTCGTTCATATATAGATCCTTCAGATTATAACCAGTTTGAACGTTTGTATGATCTAATTAAAGATTCCCAACCTGTAAATTATGTTGAGGTAGCAAAAGCAGCAAAAAAGATCAATAAGGCTTTAGAGGATTCAATGGGAATGACGACACATATTTCTACCAATCCCCTAGAGGATATTTGTAAACATCCATTACTTGGACGAAAATATAAAAATATTATTTTCTTATTTGATGAATTAACTCAGTGGTGGGGTACACGTCCAAATGATGATCTTTTGGATAATTTGCAAACAATCTCAGGTAAAATTGACGATATTTCGACTGATATTTTAAAAGATGATGAGGGTAACGAAATAGAAAATAATAATGTAATCGCAATTTTCGCTCATCAGAGAGAGATTTTTATAGGTGCAAAAGGCCCAACAGTTAAAAATCGTTTTGAATTTGCTCCAGATATAACGAGCGATTATATAAATAGCATAATCGTCAAAAGATTCTTTTATAAAGATTTGATGAACCCATCAGAGATCAGACGGGTTGCTGAAAAGATATATGATAAGTTAGAATCCTTGGGAATTCCACAAGAAGTTTTGGAAAATATATATGCTACCAATGCAGTTATAAGCTCTTCGAATATCAAGGAAAAAATAATTAGAAACATTGAATCTTTTTACCCATTTCATCCATTTCTATTTTCAACAATGATGAAATCGGTATTTCTTACATATTCGACAGAAAAAAGAGGTATTTTAAATTTTGTCGATGATTGTTTTAGAGACTATCCTTCTTTATTGGATGAAGAGGAACAAAGCTTAATCAATATTGATACTTTTTTTATGATTCTTAAAGAAAAAAAATTATTATTTAAAAATAATGAGGGTGAAGAAATTTATAATTCTCTTGAAGAAGTAAGAATGAGAAAAAACCCCGCTGATATTTTTACTTCAAATACGATTGAAGCACTAATCTTAAAATTAATTGGCAAACTAAATCCTAAATTCTTAAAAAATGAAATTAGGGCGATATTTTCAATAACGAAAGATCAATTTATTAATTTTATTGAAGATTATGTTTCCTATTGTATGAGTGAAAGTATCCAGCATATTTCAATAAAAGAAAACTCGATCGAATTAACACAGAATAAAACAGTCCCTATTGGGATTTATTTAGAACAATTAAAAACAAAAATAAAGGGAGAGGATATTTATAATATTCTGGTAACTTATCAAAATAAGCAAATACAATATCAACCATTTCTCCCTGAAAATTCAAATAATTTGCGTTATAAAAAGTATCAATTCATCGGATACGAAGAAAGCCCTAACGATATTATAAATCTCATTGAAAATAAAACAAATTCTGAAAAATTAATTAAAGGGAAAGCTAACACATGGAATATCGAGGTTTTTGATTTAATCTATTATCTATTACCTCCTAATCAAAAATTTCTATCAACTCAATTTTCAATTAAGAATAGATTAATAGGAAAAATAGAAAACTCTAAAATCCCCTATATCGTCTGCAAACCAAGAAAGGATATTATTTTATTTGATTACGCAATAGTAATACAAAATTATATTTCTCTAAATATTCTTAAATGGTGTTTTGATAATTTGGATCGGATACAACATGGTGAAGCAGAACCAATTTATACCTCTTATTTTACTGAAAACAATATTAACGTCCCCCTTTACTCTGAAGTATCAGACGTGTTACTAGATATTACTATGAAAACCCCCAATATAATCTCTGATTTGGAGTCTCAAACAAAATCTAATTTAAAAGATATTGTAAAGGATCAAGACGATTGGTTAGAAGATTGGTTAAATAATTACGAATGTCATTATTTCTTTGATAGATATTCAACAGTAGAATTCAATAATGATGAAATTGCAGAGATTGAGAATCAGTTTGAAGATTTTAAATATCCACATGTTTTCAAAGTGCATGAAAAGATGTTAGGTACTGCTGTAGATTACATCTGGAAGTTGATCTATAAAGAAAAAGATCAAGTGACATCAAATCGATCAGCAGAATATAGAAATTTAATGATTTCGTGTGAAGTATTAAAAATATTAAAAGTTGATAACCTAACTTTCTCACTCATAGATGAAAATAATTTACATAGTAATTATAAGAAACTTGAATCTGAGATTGATAAACTTTCAGATAAACTTAATATTATAGAAATTTTAAATACTTTCCGTTTAAATGAATGCGGTATGTCTGTCTATTTTACTAGTTTAGGTCTTTTTTACCTATATCAGAAGGGGAAAATTAAGTTTTATAAAGCTGATAACGAACCAATTACCCAAAATACATTAATTAAAAATAAAGTAGTACTGGGAAAATCATTGAATTTTATAAGTGAATTGGTTAATAAATATGGGAAATTGGGAAAAGTTGAATTATTTGATAATACAAAATGGGGATATATTATAGAAAAGATTTTAACGTTTAGGGACGAGAACTTGCTTATAATTTACTCAAAATATGAGGATGAGACACTGGTAGATTTTTATTCCCTGCTTAGAAGTCAATCTTTCGATCGAGAACAAAAACTCTTCACTATTATTAAAAAACACAGTTCAATAGCAGAATTAACAGAATTAAACACAAATTTCAATTTATTTTTAACAAGATTAAAACTTCAGAAGAATAAAAATGTAAAAGCGGAACTCGGTTTGGATTTTTTTATGGATTTATTCAAAAAACTAAAAAACTTTTCAGATGTAGAGCTTTTGTATAATTTTTTCTACGATAATGATGAAAAAATTACAACAAATCTCATCAAATTTAAAAGAACAAAAGAATTTTATAATTCTAAACTATCATTAATCGAAGATATTTTAGATAAAATAAACATGATAATTATTTAGTTAGGGGTCTCAGGATATGAATTTAAAGGATTTAAAAATAAAAAAGAAAGAATTAATTAAATTGCTTGAAGATAAGAAGATCTCATTTATTTCTGATGAAGATTCCTTTTCTAATATTATAAAAACATCAGAAGATTTAGAGAAAGAATATTTAAGCATGTATACCGATGTTCATAAAAAAAATTTGGAACAATTAAGCAAATTAAAAAAATTGTTAGAAGAATCACCTGCTTGGCTTTTATTAGTTCAGCTATGTAATGAGAATAAAAAAATCAAAAATTATTACGATATAAAATACTCCTTAAAAGATGTAATTAGTCAGATATCAAATTTATGTGATCAAACAGATTTTCAGAATATGAAATCTGATATTGAAATAGCTGGAATCTGTCAGAAATGTTCTAAATCAATTAAAGAATTAAAGAACATCTCCCGTTTTAATCTTAAATCTGCAAAAACGGAACTGGATTCTTTAGTAATTGATAAAATGAAAGAATCAACAACCAGGGAAGTCTTACCTAAAGAAATAATCTCTAAATATGATAAAAATATTAATTCAGATTCAAATATTTATGATTCCTTATTGAATTTTTATAAGGAATTACTACCTCAAGAAAAGAAAGAATTTCTAAAATTATTAGAAACATTCTTTGGTGGAGGTGTAATGAAAATTGTAGATATTAATACAATTATTACTAATTTAAAATCAAAAAACAATAAAATTATTGGCACTGAAAATTTCATTAATTCTTTTAAACAAGAAATAGAGAATCATATAAAATCAAATTCACAATCAGGTAGTAATATTGAATGGATATTTCAATTATAAATGAACCCGTTATCTTCATCTCACTTGAGAAAAATCTTCTTAAAAAAATTATTAATTATCATATTATCACTAAAAAAGAAGAAATCTTAGTGAAAGATCGTTGTTTTATTTTGATACATGATTCAAATGGATATTTTAAGGATTTATCTCTTCCAACAAACATCAATATTTACAGTAAAAATTTTTCTATTAAAAAAATCAATTATAATTATCCAACAGAAATCGAGTATAGTGATATTTTTGATGAGTTAATTGAAGAAGATTTTTTAATTCTTTTTTATAATAAAGGAAAGCATTTTATAAAGGAAAATTTTGAAGAATTTATTAGCGAATCAATATTTATTGATTTCTCGGTTTTAGATTGCATTGTTTCGATTTTCAATTTTAGAATTGATAGAGAAATTAAAGAAAAAATACAAAACAACCAATCTCACTTTCTAGAACCAAAAATTCTGAACGATTTTTACATATCACTGAAATATTTTGAAAACAATAAAAATGATTTAAAATCAATCCAAAATTTAGAATTAAAGAATTTTTTCAATATTCTTCTACTATTCTTCAGTAATACAC
>SDBV01011495.1_pt1 | contig 11464 bp, 15 predicted proteins | sample 2277081 | NCBI WGS metagenome assembly SDBV01 (sample SAMN10402039, study PRJNA504765) | marine sediment metagenome | isolation source: marine sediment core GS10_PC15, 223 cmbsf | place: Arctic Ocean: Southern Knipovich Ridge | collected 2010
AGAGCTTGGTTTACCCACCTGGAACAAGCCCGCCTATGCCTGCTTGCTGTCACGGCTTCCGGTAGGAGCGGAGATCACGGCCGACGAGCTCAGCCGCATCGAGAGAGCGGAACGCTATCTGGTTTCGCTCGGCTTTGTCAAAGCCCGGGTTAGAAGCCACTCTGACATAGCGCGGATCGAGGTAGATCCTTCGGAGAGGCCGCGTTTCTTCGATACGTCGCTCCTGGATGCCGTCTCGGTCGAGCTGAAGAGCTACGGTTATCGTTTCGTCACGATGGAGCTGTCAGGTTACAGGATGGGGAGCATGAACGAGTAATGGACGAGAGAAGCGTAAGAGATCTATTGAACGGGATCCGTGACGGGCAGATCAGCCCGGCCGAAGGTGTAGAACGCATCAAGGAGTTGTACTACAAGGATCTGGGCTACGCCAAAATCGATAATCAGAGAGAAAGCAGGATAGGCCACCCGGAGGTTATCTACAGCGAAGGCAAGACGAACGAGCAGATCGAAGGTATAATCGCGTACATGCTGAAAAGCGGCAAAAATATACTGGCAACTCGAGCAAGCGAAGAGGTGTTTCTTTGCATAAAGGCCATCGCCCCGGATGCGGAGTATAATAAAATGGCTCGAACCGTGGTAATTCGCCGCCAGGATGTCGTCTCCGCAGAGACCTACATCGCCATTGTTACCGGAGGCACTTCAGATGTGCCCGTGGCGGAAGAGGCCGCCGTTACGGCGGAGCTACGCGGCAACCGTGTAGTGCGGGTGTACGACGTAGGGGTTGCCGGCATACACCGTCTCTTCGACAATCTGTCGGATATTCGCGGAGCCCGTGCCGTCGTCGTTATCGCAGGCATGGAAGGTGCTCTGGCCAGCGTAGTAGGCGGCCTGGTGGATAAGCCGGTTATCGCAGTTCCGACGAGCATAGGCTACGGAGCCAATTTTGGCGGCCTGTCCGCCCTTCTGTCCATGCTGAACAGCTGTGCATCCGGGGTGTGTGTCGTCAATATCGACAACGGCTTCGGCGCCGGCTGCCTTGCCAGCATGATAAACAGGTTGACGCTGGAAGATGCGCGCTAGTTGAACCGCGGGACAACCCCGAATGCGATGAAGCAGGTTTCGAAATGGTGGAAAAAAAATTTGAAAAAGTGGAGATAATACCCTAAACTCGAATGTAACCTAATACTACGGAACAGCAACTTGATAGAAACAGGCATCTTTCAGTCTCTGGAGCGAATCAGCCAATCCATCGGAAATATCTACCTCGATGTAGGCGACAAGTTCGCGAAGATTTTCAGGGAGCTGGAATCGGGATTTCAACGGTCCAACTTCACGCTGTCTCATTTTGAAGACGAGGGCGCCGATGTCCCCGCCGTTGAGCAGATCGCGGCCTTGACGCGCGACGCGGAAGCCGTGGTTCAGGACGCGTCCCGGTTCTTCCTCGATATGAATCAGAAGGACGACGCGCTCTTTGATTCCATCAACCAGAGTATCCGGAGCCTGCATGCCCTGGAAAGCCGGATCGAGAGCATCAGGGAGGACTCCATGGAGATGGAGATCATTTCTCTGAACGCTATGACGATAGCGCTAAAGGCCGGCAGCGCCGGCCGGGCGTTTTCCTACATTACCGAGGAACTGCAAAAACTCTCCGCACGCACGATTTCCTACGCGAACGAGCTCGATGCACATGGCAGGAGAATGCTGGACCTGTTCGCGCAGTTTCAGGTCAGTGTCGAGGAGGTGCAGGAATTCCAAAAAGAGTTCTTCGCCGGCTTCCGCAGTCGTTTGCACGAAAGCTTCGAGAGCATCAACCGCGGGCTGAACGCTGTTGCCCAGCGCCTGAATCGAACCGTCGAGAAGGCCAGGTCGGTTTCCGACCCGCTTTTCAGGATCAACGATGAGCTGCAACTGCAGGACATCATAAAGCAATCCCTCGATCACGTCGTGTTGTCTCTGAAGCAGTTGGGAGATCTGGATTATTTCGGCAGTGACCCCCTGGAGCAGATCGGAGCCGCCGAGCTTCTCGTAGATCTGTGCATCAAACTTCTGAACGATATACAATCCCGGATAAACGGCAGTTTCGAGGTGTTCCGGCAGCGCTACGTCGATCTCAGAGCGATCCTGGAATCAGTCGAGGCGGAACGAAAGTCAGTTGCCCTGCCTGCGGAACGACCCGAAGGCCGCGATCTCGATCTCAACGCCTTCTTCGATGAATCGGTGCAGTCTATACGGGAGCTGTTGAGCAGAATCGACCAGGCCATGGTGCAGAAAGATAACATTGCGAGCCAGGGCCGTGTCGTGGAAAGAGAGCTGAAACTGCTGGAAAACAGCATAGTTCGATTCTACGAAATCGTCGACCGCTATTACGGCATCGAAGTGGTCTCGCGCATCGAGGTGGCCAAACAGGAGGTGCTCAGAGATCGCAGTCAGACCATAATGGAGCTTGCTAAAATAACCGATCAAATCGAGCACGATGTAGATGCGGCCCTGTCGGACATCAAGGATTCACTGAAAAAAATGAGCCATACCCTGAGAGCGTACAAGAGCGAAGTCGAAGGACAGAAATCCGAAGTCGGTAACATACTGGCCACAATACAGGAAAGCCAGGTGCAGCTAGTTGCATCGAAATCCGGCCTCGAAAGCTCCCTGGGTGATTTCAGCCTGTACACGGACGATTTTTTCAGCCTGCTGAGAGAATCAGAGGAAAAGATAGAAAAACTGCACAGGGAGGGCCTGCAGATAGACGACTTAACATCATCGCTAAAAGGCATTCACTCCCGGGTTGCCGCGCAGAAAAAAGATTTGATGGCGAAGGCAGGCCTCGAAAAATGGGACGCGGGAGGGGAGAAATTGGTAGAGCTCGTGTCGAAGTTCACCATTCTGACCCACAAGCAGCTGGCCGCTGACCTGACGGGCTTCAAGGCGGAAACGGGTGATCGGGAAGGGGCTCTCACTCTATTTTAGTGGAGGATAGGCGTGTGAAAAAGCGAATACTGATTGTCGATGATTCGGCTTCCATTCGAGCAGCTACGGAGTTTACACTGCAGGCTGCCGGGTATGATGTATCTCAGGCCGAAGACGGGAAGGCGGGGCTGGAGGTACTGGCCAGTCTGCCTTCGGAAGAGCTAGGCATGATAATTACGGATATCAACATGCCTGAGATGGATGGCATCACTTTTATCAAAGAAATCAAGAAGACAGAGCACAAATTTGTTCCCATACTCGTGTTGACCACCGAAGCTCAAGACGACAAAAAGCAAGAGGGACAGGACGCGGGAGCCTCCGGCTGGCTGGTCAAGCCCTTTAAGTCAGAGCAACTGGTGGGAGTAGTGAAAAAATTCCTGGGCTGAGCCGGAGTCGATAGGTCGATGGACAGGCTCATGATCTGCGATCTGGTCGTTTCATGTATAATCGGCGTTCGCAAAGGGGAAAGAAAGCGCAAACAGACGGTAACGCTGAATATCCACCTCTACGGCGACTGGAGCCGGGCCGGGGAAACGGACGACCTGGCCCAGGCTGTCGATTATAGCGTTCTTGTAAAGGGCATCGAGGCTTTCGTTGCTGCGTCGGCTTTCGGCCTGCTCGAGGCTCTCGCCGAGGGCGTCGCCGCATTCTGCCTCCGGCAACCCGCCGTGAGAAAGGTTACCGTGACCGCGGCAAAGCACAGGGCCATTCATGCGGCTCGCGAGGTGAGGGTCGAGATCACCCGCGGCGAGCCCTGACACCGCGGGAGTCCCGCCGCATCCGGAATTTGCCGTACCCTCCGAATTTTCCGTATATTTTCTCACTCGAAAGGAGATCGATATGAGAAGACTAATCGTGATCTCTATCTGCTTTGTGATATTTGTGTCCGCAGTTTCTGCGGCCAATACCCTGGCCACCAAGATGAGTGCCGCGGGCCTGCAGGCAGTCAGGGAAGGCACCGAGCTGCTGGATTTCGAGCTCCAGGACCTGAAGGGCAATAACATAAAGCTGAGCTCTTACAGGGGCAAGGTCGTGTTCTTGAACTTTTGGGCTACCTGGTGCCCTCCGTGCCGCTCGGAAATGCCGTCGATGGAGACGCTCTACAAAGAATACCGTGACCGGGGTCTAGAGATTCTGGCCGTTGATCTCCAGGAGGACCGCGAGCGAGTCGAGGCGTTCTTCAAAGAGTACGGCTTGACTTTCACCGCTCTTCTGGACACCTCCGGCAAGGTCGGTGCCATGTATGGGGCCCGCAGCATTCCCACGACCTATATCATCGACAGGAAAGGCTTCATAGTCGCAGGAGCCATAGGGAGCCGGGATTGGGCGTCGCCGGAAGCGAAGGCGTACATCGAGGCGCTGCTGGCTGCGGAATAAGGGGGTACCTATGGCCGTGAGCCTCAACCTCGGTCTGGCGTTTCTGGCCGGGGTTCTTTCTTTTCTTTCACCGTGCGTATTGCCCCTCATACCTTCCTACATATCGCTCGTAGCGGGCACATCGTTTGCCGACCTCAGGGACAGAACCGGATCGCGACGGCGGGTTTTCGTCAATACCGTGTTCTTCGTGGCCGGGTTTTCCCTCGTTTTCATGGTGCTGGGCATCGTTCTCAGCACCACTTTCGGCCTGGCAGGTAATCTGTCGGCTATAATCAACATCGTTGCGGGACTCATTGTAATCCTGCTGGGTATCAACATCATTTTCGATTTCTGGAAGGTGTTGAGTATTGAGAAGCGTTTCCGCCTCAAAAAAAAGCCTTCCGGTGCTACAGGGTCGCTGCTGTTCGGTATGGCTTTCGGGGCCGGGTGGTCTCCCTGTGTCGGCCCGATCCTCGGGTCTATTTTGCTGCTGGCCGGCACGACCGGAAAGCTCTGGCAGGCCATCGCGCTTCTCTTTGCCTATTCAGCCGGCCTGGGGCTGCCCTTCCTTCTCACCGGATTTTTCTTCTCTTCAGCAATCAAGCAGTTCGAGAAAATCAAGCCTCATCTCAACAAGATACGGATTGTGAGCGGGACGTTCCTCGTTTTCATCGGGCTCCTGATCCTGCTGGGCAGGTTTCAGAGGATCAATATTTTTCTCTTCTCGATGTCGGCCGGCTTGCAGAACTGGGAGAGTGCCGATCCGCTGGGCGTGAGGTTGGTTTTCGGACTGGTTTTCCTGGTGTTCTGCCTCGCGATCGGTATATTTTACGCCAGACGCGTTCACAGGGACGAGAATGAAACTGCAGCATCGCCTGTAGCACCGGAGCGAGAACGGCACTCCGGTGCTTCGCGTGCCAGATTGTGGGCGTTCGTGCGCCCGCTGCGCCTGTTCTTCATGCTTCTCTTCCTGCTGGCCGGCATTCTGACTCTGTCAGGCCTGACCGATGTCACCTCTCTTATATTCTTCTGGTTGAATTTCCAGGGAATATAGCACACCGAGCGTTGCCGGCGATCCAGGAGTTGGCCGGACTGAGGACCGGAGTTATGCGTTTTAGCAAAGGTCCCACCAGAGGCCGGAAAAGGAAAGAACTATGGTAAAGCGATTCGGTGTATCTCTGGAAGATGAGCTGTTGGAGAAATTCGACACATTGCTGTTGGAGGAGGGAGACAGCGAGATAGCCGGTGTGGCCATTCTGGTTTACAACCATCACGAGCACGAACTGGCTCAGAAGGTCACGGACATACAGCACCACCATTTTGGCTTCGTCATCGCTTCCATGCACGCTCATCTGGACGAGCACAATTGCCTGGAAGCCATCCTGATGCGAGGAAAGGCAAACGAGATCAAGCACGTCGAGTATTAACCGATCAGCTCATTTTATGCGGTGCGGCCCGTGTCCTGCATGACGATGCGGGATTAGGGAATGGGGCTTTTCCAGATGATGGGCGTGCATCAGTGCCTCGTCTGATAACAGCTCCACGATAGGTCCTTCCTTCACGATCCTGCCGTTGTCCAGGAGGACTACCCTGGTGCAGGTCTCCAGCAAAAACTCGAGATCGTGAGAGGAGATAACCAGGGTCTCTTCGGTGCTGTTGATTATATCGATCACATTCCGCCGGTTACACTTCTGTTTCCCCGGGTGCAAAAATCAGGGTCCTGGCCGTCGCCATGGCTTCGCCTGTGTCAAACGACGCTTTCACCCCGATCACCCCGCCTGATAGCAGCTGGTAGTCCGTACCGTGGGCAAAAAGAAATGCGGGGGCGGCCAGGAGCAAGGTCAGGAGAAGAACCGGTTTTCTTCGGCGCGTTTCTGTTATCATAGTCTTTCTATCACAGCTTTCCGGCGGAGGACTGATGTGTTACCTCACAATGCCCCTCTCCCAGGTGGCCCAGGGTCCACAGGGCCCGAATCAGGGTGTCGTAGTTCTTCTTGGCATTTTTCATCTCGGACTGGCTGATCTCAACCTTTCCCTCTTGCGCAAAGTCGTTAAAAAAAATCAAATCCCACGGAGCCGGTGTTGATATGGTCGTCCATACCGGTTTCGATATCGCCGAAGACGTGGTCAAAGTGAAATGTCATCTCGACATCTGTAGTACCTTCTGCTGAAAGCAGGCCTTTGAGCTCGTCACCCACGTAGCCTTCCCGGCCGTCGAAATCCATCTCTTCGTCCAGCTTGATGGTAAAGGAAACTGCCTTTCCATCCCTGGCAGCCTGTCCGATCAATACCATGCTGAATCCCTTGTGCTCTCCGGACTGCTTCCTGCGTATCCCGAATTTCAGCGACTGGTAGTTGCCGGCCTTCACATGTTCCACCGACACGCCTTTTTCCCCGGGCGGGGCTGCCTGAATTGACCGGGCCATACGTAACTGCTATGATCCGGGGGTGCTGCGGCAGGACGAAAACCTCATAAAAGAAATGGCTCGCGATTCGGGTTACCGTAAAGCGGCCCAGTTCCTCATTATCCTGGGAAAACAGGACGCCGCGCGTGTCATGAAACATCTCAATACGGAGGAAATAGAGGGATTGGTGCGCGAGATAGCGCGAATCCGCGCGGTAGACCCACGGGAGGCGCGGAAGCTGCTGGAAGAGTTCGGCTACCTGGTAAAATCCAAAGATCTCGTGGCCCAGGGAGGATTAGAGAAGGCCCGGGAAATGCTGATCGCCGCATTCGGCACGGAAAAAGGGGAAGCCGCCTTCGAAAAGCTTCGCTGCAAACCTAGATTCCGACCGTTTTCTTTTCTAGAGGATATGGATTTCGAACAGGTGTTTCTTCTACTTAAGGACGAATCCGTGCCCGTCATCAGTGCCATAATCTCCTGCGTCGACCCGGCCCTCGCGGCGCGGATCGTCGTCAAGCTTCCCGCTGAAGCTCAGAACGCGATAGCTCAACGAATCGGAAGAATGGTTCAGATCACACCCGATGTGCTTCGCCAGGCGGAAGACTCGCTCAAGGAGAAGATCAGAACCCAGGGCACTCTCATAACCCAGGAAATCGACGGACAGGCCGTACTGGCCGATATCCTGCGCTACTTGGACAGTGCTACCGAGAACACATTGCTCGAGGAGTTGGCGGACCGTGATCCGGAGCTCGCGGCTTCCCTGAAGAACAAGCTGTTTACTATCGATGTAATCTTCAGGATCCCATCGCAGGATCTCGAAGCGGTTTTGCGCGATTTTTCCGACGGGGAGATCGCCGTAATACTCAAAGGCAAAGAGGAGCCGGTGAAGGAACGTATCCTGTACAACGTTTCTTCGAGGCGTCGCGACTTAATCGCACTCGAATACGAAGACTCGGGCAAGATGCTGAGGACGGACGTTGACAGAGCCACCGCAGATTTTCTTAGTTATATTAAGAAGAGGGCCGTTGAGGGCGACCTGGCCATTCTCGAGCGTGATGACGAATTCGTGTGAGAACCCGGGTACGTCATAGAGAAAATGGCCGACGTGAGGAGGAAGCAGGGGTGTATACCGTACCTATGGCCTATCTTCTGTGGTTTCTTTCGGGCTTCGGCGTTATGGGCTTTCACCGGTTCTATCTGGGCAAGATCGGAACCGGCGTGCTCTATTGCATCACCGGAGGGCTGTTCATGGTCGGGGCGATCGTGGATTTTTTCAGGCTGCCGGACATGGTGCGAGAGGCGAACCTTGGGTTTCGATACCGCGAGGTTTTAATGGATGAGAGAAACCGATTTCCTGCTGCAAGGCGGCCCAAAGAGTCCATCGAAAAGACGATACTGCGGGCGGCCAAGAAAAACAGGGGGCGCACGACGCCGGCTGAGATCGCCCTGGCGTCCGATTTGAGTATGGAACAAGCCCAGAAATACCTGGAAAAGCTCGCATCCAAGGGATACGCCGAAATGCGGGTAAAGAAATCCGGCGTCATTGTTTATGTGTTTCCGGAATTCGTGGACGATGACGTCGACTACGAAGATTTTTGATCCTGCCGCCTCAGGTTGTTCGGCCCTGCCGGCGAATTCCCGATTCTTGACAGCGGTTGACGCCGGATTTAGAATTGGCCGAGGAGGCTTGCGAAATGCCTGGAGAAGGCTTGCCTGATCGACTTATGTCGGAAATCGGCAATCGAACCCTCGTTATGGGTATCGTGAACTGTACCCCCGACTCATTCTATCCCGCCAGCCGAAAAACCACCGTTGCAGACGCGCTGGAGACCGCTCTGCGCATGGTCGATTCCGGCGTGGATATAGTCGATGTGGGCGGTGAATCTACGCGGCCTGGATCGGAACCTGTTCCCGCGGAAGAAGAGATTGAGCGAGTTTGTCCCCTGATCGAAGCAATTGGCCGGCGAGATAGTGTTCTGATTTCCATTGATACAACTAAATCGGTAGTGGCTCGCACAGCCCTTAGGGCCGGCGCCGGGATGGTCAATGACATATCGGGCTTCAAGGGTGACCAGGGGATGGCAGCTGTCGTCGCCGGCGCGCGCGTGCCCGTCGCTCTGATGCACATGCGGGGAATGCCCAGGACGATGCAATCCAACCCCTTTTATGCCGATGCGGTCGGTGAGGTAATCGCCGAACTACAGGAATCAGTTGGAACGGCCCTGCGGGCAGGGGTGCAGAAAAGCCGGATTATCCTGGACCCGGGAATCGGGTTTGGAAAACGGCTCGAAGACAACCTGCGCATTATCCGCCACTTGAGGACTATCAGAGAGCTGGGTTTTCCGTTGCTCATTGGGATTTCGAGAAAGTCTTTCCTGGGCTTGATCCTCGACCGACCGGTGGAGCAGCGCCTGATCGGCACAGTAGCGGCCAATACCGTGGCGATAATGAACGGGGCCGACATTATCAGAGTCCACGACTATGCGGAAGCCGTTCAAATGGTGCGCGTTATCGATGCCATTCGGACAGCCTGAAGACGCCGTGTGATACCGGCTGTGAGGGAGGGCAGAGTTGGACTGGTTGAACAGTATCGGAGTCTTCAGGGATTTTATCAAGCCTGTACTCGATATATTGATCCTGACATTCATTATCTATAAAGCTTACCAGATTCTCATACAGACCCGCGCGGTCGAACTGATAAAGGGCGGCTTCATTCTCCTCCTGGTATATGTACTGGCGATTTTTCTGCAGCTCAAGACACTGCTTTGGATCTTGAATTTGTTTGGCCCGGGCATCGTGATCGGCATCGCCATCATATTCCAACCCGAGCTTCGCCAAATTTTCACGCGATTGGGTCAGCAGAGCTGGCTGCGGTTTCGTACACGCACCAATCCGCACCAGTACGAGTCGGTGCTTAACTCAGTAGAGCTTCTGGCGGACAAGCGATGGGGCGGCCTGATCGTGTTGTCGCGTAGAATCGGGCTCAAGAACATCATCGAGACCGGAACGAGGCTGGACGCCGAGCTGTCGTCCAGTCTCATATTGACAATTTTTTGTGAAGACACGGCTCTGCACGACGGCGCCATCATCATCCAGGAGGGCCGCGTCGTGGCAGCCGGGTGTTTCCTGCCGCTGTCGGAGCAGGTCGATATTTCGAGAAGCTTCGGTACCCGGCACAGAGCCGCACTCGGACTGGCGGAGGAATCAGATGCCGTCGTAATCGTCGTCTCGGAGGAAAACGGGGCTATTTCCATGGCCTACGATGCCAATCTGTACTATGACTTGAGTAAGGAGGAAGTTTCTGAGCGTCTGAAGCTTCTGTTCGAGTATAGTGTGTTGGAAGAGGAGCAGGTTCTTGAAGATTAGATCCTTGGTCGATGGTGTCATCGCGAATTGGCCCAGCAAAATACTGGCCCTCACTGCCGCGGTCTTGCTATTCGTTTTCAACCGCACCAACAGCTTGAGAGAGCGGGAGCTGGAAATACCGCTGGATGTGATCTTACCCGGCGGCTATGCCATCGCAGCCCCGTACCAGGAGAAGGTCAGCATAACCATCAAAGGGGACGACGAGGCCAGCATAGCCAAGATCGATCTGGAAGACGTATGGGCTTACGTGGACCTGACGGAGTTGTCAACGGAAGGCGAATACAATTTATCCGTGAGGTATACCCGCAGAGGCCCGGCTCTGCAATCCGCCGTGTTTATCGATCGGGTTGAGCCGAAGGATGTATCGATCACCCTCGAGGAGGAGCTCGAAAAGAGCCTCGAAGTGAAACCAACCTTCAAAGGATCACCAAAATACGGTTTTATACTGAGCCGATATACGGTTTCCCCCCCGAACGTACGCATTCGCGGGCCCCGGACAAGGATTGCCTCGATTACTGAAATAGCCACGGGAGAGATCGCCTTGACCGGAAGGGCCGATAATTTCGTTCAGCGCGTCGGCCTGGTGTTGCACGAGCCTTTTGTGGTTATAGAGGGCGAGGCATCCGTGGAATTCCAGGCCATGATCGAGAAGGTCATCGTCGCAAAGGAGTACAGCGGCGTGGTTATCGAAGAGAGCGGTTTGCACGAGTCTCTCGCCTGGGAACCGGGGGGTGACACCGGCGTTGTCGACGTTCGGGGGCCGCTCGTGTTGTTGGACGCGGTGGGACCGAAAGACTTCAAGCTGCTGGCGCAATTCAGCGAAATAAGCGAGCCCGGGGAATACGACGTGGCCGTGACTCCCGTGGCCCCGGCCGGGCTGACGATACTTGGATCGAAGCCGCCGAATATCAAGGCGTTGCTGAAGCCGGTTCTACAGGAAAAGGAATGATACTGGGAGTTGGATTGGATGCCGTCAATATCTCGCGCGTACGGCAGTGGCAGGACAAACCGAAGCTCTTGGAACGGTTTTTTCATCCTGATGAATTAACCGCGGCCCTCAGCAAAGGCGTCATGCGCATACCCGCACTGGCGGCCCGCTTCGCGGCCAAAGAGGCCTTTGGGAAAGCAATCGGAACCGGTTTGATCGGCTTTGCGCTGAAGGAACTTTGTGTCCTGAACGATAAAAACGGAAAGCCGTTTTTCGCTCTCTACGGCCGCGCGGAGCAAGCTCTGCGGAGGATCGGGGGTGAAAGAGCTTTCGTATCTTTGACGCACGAGAACGACTACGCTATCGCAGTCGTGATAATCGAGGGCAGCGATGAAAGAAGCTAAAGCGAAGAAACTCACGTTTTTTTCAAAGGACACCACTACGT
>SDBV01011496.1_pt1 | contig 11464 bp, 25 predicted proteins | sample 2277081 | NCBI WGS metagenome assembly SDBV01 (sample SAMN10402039, study PRJNA504765) | marine sediment metagenome | isolation source: marine sediment core GS10_PC15, 223 cmbsf | place: Arctic Ocean: Southern Knipovich Ridge | collected 2010
GGGCAGAAGCACCGCTACACGTACATCGACGAGAATGGCGCCGAGCCCGTCCAGTACATCGTCACGACGGTGCCGCCTGGTGACCCCAAGGAGATCGCGTTTACACGGGAGCCGGGTAGACGTGGGCAGATCGAAAAGAAGGAAGCCCCGCGGGGCGAGTAGGAGGAGACGATGTCACTACAACACCGTGAGGCCGACGCGGGCGCGCTGGTCTATCCGGTCCAGTCCGCAGTCGCAGGGACCCTGGCCAGCATCGAGGCTTTCCAGGTCCTGGTCAAGGAAAGTCTCCATGACCCGCGGGATTTCACCAAGCTGCCAGGGACGGACCGCTTCACGTTGCTCAAGCCCGGCGCAGAGAAGATCGTGAAGTTGGTAGCCTGCGCGGACCTGTACGAGGTCGTCGAGGAGATTTCGGATTGGGACCGCCCGCTGTTCGCCTACGTGGTCAAGTGCCGCCTGGTATCGATGCGGGATCCCACGGTCATCTGGTCCGAGGGCCTTGGGGAGTGCAACACACACGAGCCCAAATATCGGTATCGGTACGCCAAGCGGTCCTGTCCCGAGTGCCAGTATGAACCCGTCCTCAAGAGCAAGGACCGCCCGGAGTGGTTCTGCTGGCAGTCACGCGGTGGATGTGGGGCAACCTATCCAATGGATGACCCGGCCATCATTGGCCAGCACCTGGGCCGCATCGAGAACCCGGACCCTGCCGAGCTACGCAACACCATGCTCAAGATGGCCAAGAAGCGCAGCCTGGTCGACGCTGCCCTATCGGTCGCGTCGCTGTCGGACCTGTTCACCCAGGACATGGAGGACCGTGTCGCTGACGATGGCGCCGCCAGCCCACCCGAGGAGGCCAAGGCCAAGGCCAGGACGGCCCGCAGCAACGGGGCAGCCCGGCCACCGTCGCGGACGGCATCGCAGGAGGCGCCCACCGATGCGGGCACGGTCACGAACGCCGGGGAATTCATGGGGTACGTCAACGGACGGTGGCCCGGTCACCCACAGCAGGACGTACTCACCGCCTTGGGGACCAAGAAGATGTCCGATCTGACCTGGTCCGCGGCCAAGGTGGCCGACTACGTGAAGGCCCTGGAGGGCTTTTGGGGTCCCGGCGGTGCGGGGGACGATGAGGAGGCGCAACCGGAGGCGAGGGACCCTGACACCGACCCAACCCGCGACAGCGAGGAGGCTGCGGATGTCAGTGCTACAGCAAGCGATGGTGTGGAGGCTGGAGTTACCGCATAACAAGGCGTGGCTCCTGATGGCCCTCGCTGACCATGCCCACGACGACGGGACCCGGTGCTACCCTGGGGTAGGGAAGTTAGCTTGGAAGACCGGCTATGGTGCGCGGCAGGTCCGTCGCATCCTCCACGATCTCAGGGGTGACGGGATTATTGAGGCGGTCGCGTTTGCGAAGGGTGGGCGTGGTCTCGCCACTGAGTACACCCTGTACCTGGGGCGGGGCACTATGAAGCCCTTGTACGAGGCGGACAGTGGTGACCACCAAAAGGATGACATTTTGACACTTGCCCTTGGTGGAAACCCTGACATCCTGGGCGCAAAGGGTGACATCCGGGGTCAAAACCCTGACACCACGGGTCAAAAGGATGACACAGCTATAGCCGCCCAACCATCAGTAACCATCAATAAACCATCAAAAGAACCATCAGTGTACGCCGCGTGGCTCATCAAACTACGTGGCATCGATGGATGGGACGCCAGGGGGGAACCCCACCTGGGGACCCTTCTGGCATGGATAGCCGAAAAGGAATGGAACGACCAGCAACTGGAGGCATCGGCCATCGGCTTGGCGGCCACGAGCGCCAAGACACTCAAGGGCTACAAAGACATGGCATCGGCCTACCAACGCAGATTGAACCAAGGATATGACGACCCGACCAGACAACAAAATGGAACCGGTCAGCGGCGTGCTGGCCCAGTATCAGGCGAGCCTGCTGGCCAAGCGGGAGGCGCGCGCTCTGAGTGGGATAACCGAGGATGACGGCCCACCGCTGCCGGTCATCGCGTGCGCGGACTGCCAGGACCACGGGTCCTACACGCTGGACGTACACCGGACTGACCCACGCTTCGGCCAGGTGTTGGCGTGTCACTGCCAGCCGGACCGGCGATCTGAGCGCATGGCCCGGTTCACGGCGTTGACTGATGGCCAGCGGCGGATGACCTTTGACGTCCTGGGCGCATCCAAGGCCACGGGCCAGGCGGATTTGGCGGATTGGAACACGGTCCTGGCGTACGCCGAGGTCTACGCACGGGGCGGCGGACCCACGCCGTGGATGGTCTTTGCCGGGTCCGTGGGTTGGGGCAAGACCCACCTCGCGTTGGCGATCTTAAACCACCGTATCGACAACCCGGACGATGGACCGGCGGGCAAATTCGTCAACTGTCCGGACTTCCTCGGCATCATGCGGGGCAGTATCGACGAGGGCGATTTTGAAGAAACCCTTGAGCAATACCGGACCGTGCCCTTGCTGGTGCTTGACGAGCTGGGTGGCGAGTACCGGCGGCAGGGCGGCGGCGTGTCCTGGGCCGAGGAGCAGATTTATCGGGTGGTTGACTACAGGTATCGGGAAAAGACGCCCACGGTGGTGACGACCAACGCCCCACTTGACCGCGTTGGGGCGCGTATCAGGGACCGCTTACGGGACACGCAATTAGTCACGGCCTTTGGCCTGCTACTGCCGAGCTATCGGACCGGGGAGGTGTTGACATGAGTGACCGCGTATTCGCAGCCCTCCTGGCCGTTGGGGTCCTTGCGGCGGCGGCTATCGCGGCTGGCCTGGGCTTCGCGATCTGTGGACGGGCGATCTGCTAATGAAAATCCTGGGCATCGACCCGTCGACGGTCGCCACCGGATGGGGCCACTTCACCTACCACGACGGCAGGTTCATCGCGCCGCGGTCCGGGGTCCTGCGCGGGTCGCATAGCGACACCCGGATGGGGCGCCTGTTCGCGATCTACCTCGGTTTCGTGGGCGTCCTCGATGACCTACACCCTGACATCGTGTGCATCGAGGCCGCCTTCGTGGGCCGGAACATGCAAACGGCCTTGGCCCTCGGACAGGTCAGCGGCGCGCTCTATGTCGCCTGCCGCGACCGCGGTTACGAGGTCCAATATTACTCGGTCGCTGAGATACGCCACCGGGTCACCGACTACGGCAAGTCGACTAAGAAGCAGGTGGCCCGGCAGGTCGCCGAGTTGATGGGTGACGCCGACCAGGTCATCCCCCAGGACCAGGCTGACGCCCTGGCGGTTGCGGTCTGCCACGCCTACCGTATCGAGGACCTGGCGGTCCGTGCCTAATGGCGACTAGGCTCAACACCGATGTGGACCTGCCCTTCCAGCCCTACTTCCGCAACACGATGCGATCAGGTCAGAAGCAGGTCACGTCAAGGACCCGACGCCTCGCCGAGCCGGGGCAGACGTTCCCGGCCTTTGACTACCACTACCAGATCATCTCGGTCGAGCGGCGGCCCCTGTGGTTCGTCAAGCGGGCGCTGTGGTGGTACGAGGGCTGCGAATCGCCGCGGGCCTTTGAGACCACGTGGTGCCAGATACACCAGAAAGCGGGGTGGACCCCGGACAAGCCCGTATGGGTCCACCACTTTGGGAGGCTACAGCTTTGAGCGATGTCAACATAGTTGTCCTGTGCCCGTGCGGGCGCGTTACGAACGACGGGGAAGTCCCCGTCTTCGGGAAAGTGCGAGTCTGTCTCAGTGGCGACCATGTCATGGTGGGCACAGACCCGGACAAATGGCGCGTCTACATCCACGTCGAGAACCCGGAGGATGTCATCGTCACCGCGGGCGGCGGTCTGTGAATAAGATGAGGCAGCTCCGTAGACACGACCAATCCGATCACCGCGGCCCTGTCCATGCTGGGAGGGTCGAGGCGCGCATTGATGGGCGCCTCGTCGAGGCTGTGATCGTCGGCGAACCGTGGGCCGAAGCGGGGCGGGCCTTTCGCCGTTTCGCCGAGGTCCTGGCCGAGGTGGCGCCCCTGCTGGAGGACCCGCGTGAATAAGACCGCGATCTCGTGGGCCGAGCAGACCTGGAACCCGGTCACCGGATGCACCAAGGTCTCACCAGGCTGCGCCCACTGCTACGCCGAGGGCATCATGCTCCGGTTCAAGCGGGGTCCAGCGTTCCTGCCCGGCAACGACTCTGTCTTCCTACACCCGGACCGCCTGGACCAGCCGGGGCGGATGCGGGACCCGGCCATCATCTTCACCTGCTCGATGTCGGACATCTTCCACGAGGCCGTCCCGATGGACTTCCTGGCGGATATGTTCGCGGTCATGGAGGCGTGCCACCAGCACCAGTTCCTGCTCCTGACCAAACGGGCCGACCGGATGCGTGAGGTCCTGACCAATCCGCCCTGGCGCTGGCCGCTGCCGAACGTCTGGCTTGGCGTCAGCGCCGAGAACCAGCGCATGGCCGATCTGCGCATCCCGTTGCTGCTCGACGTGGACGCCACCATCCACTACGTCAGCGCGGAGCCGCTGCTGCGGTCGCTGGACCTGGCAAGGTGGATGGTTTGCCGGGTCTGCGGCGAATGCAAGGATGCCCATACCCCAGTCGCCCCGCCGTGGCCTACGTTGACCACGGCTACGGACGATCACCCGTTCACGGGTATCGACTGGCTCATTGTCGGCGGCGAGTCGGGCGTCAAGGCGCGTCCCATGCACCCGGCCTGGGCCGCGGACCTGGGTATCCAGGCGTCCCTGGCAGGGGTAGCGTTCTGGTTCAAGCAATGGGGTACCTGGGCGCCCTGGGGTGACCGCGGGCGTCCCATCATCGTGACCGACGAGGGGCGGCGCCGCACCAAGTTCCCACTGGGCCAGGGCGACACCGTCCTGACCCGGACCCGCAAGGGTGGGCCGCAGGAAGAACTGATGGGCCTTAAACGACAGGAGTGGCCGCCCTACCAGCGCAGCCTGCTGTGATGTAGGCCAATCAGACCTAAAACGACGACAGGCACGGCGGTTTACCGCCAGGAAGGAGAACCCGTGCCGGACACTACAGGCGAACGCTTGCTGTGGTTCATCCGCCAGTACATCGCAGACCACGGATACTCGCCCACGTTACGTGAGATGTGTGACGGGGCTGCGATCTCGAGCACATCCGTGGCCAACTACTGGATGCGCACGCTCCGCGACGACGGCCTTATAACGTGGGTCGATCACCAGGCCCGGACGGTCCGGCTTGTGGGCGATGTGAGCCCGTCGGACCCCGTGCCTAGTACGAAAGTCCTATGCCATTAGGACCATCAGGGCATGGCTTCCTGGCGGTGGCGCCCACTATGGTGGGAGGGACATACTTTGGATTGGAGGCGGATGGATGGGGACTGTGTGGACGTATGCCGGGGACAAGGCAGACGAGGCGCTAGATGACTTGGAGGCGGCCATCGAGATAGCCAGTCGCCCTGAGGCGACCTTCATGGCAAGGTGGCTGATGCAACACAGGACGACCGGGGCGGTCTACCTGGTAGCGGGCCTGTGGGCCGATGACAGCCCGGATGGCGATGGCAAGGCCGAGGCCCGGCGGCGGGTCAACCGTCTTAGGATTTACTTGATAGCGGCGGGGGAGTGGGATAGGGACAGCGGATACGACATCGACGACATCGACGCGATCAGGGTCGCGTACCAGGCCCTGGTCTGACGCGGAGGTCCGGGGTAGCCGATTAGGGGAGCCGGTCCTGCTGGACGGGGGGAAGGCGCAGACCCCCGACGAACTGGCCGCCTTTACGAGGGTTTGATGGGCTGGTACTGCCGAACTTGCATGGAATGGGTCCCGTGGATATTCGTGGTTTGCACCCGGTGCGGCCAAAGGAAGGGGTGATCGCTGATGGAGACACACGTCCTCTACATCGTTGACTTGCAGGAACTTATCCGTGGCAACCGGGTCGTGGTAGGCCCTGTGTGTATTGTCATAGACCCCCGGGAACTCCAGAAGGCGTTGACGGCATTGGACCCCATCAGGTTGCGGGACCCGGACCACACCAGGGTTGGCGTCGAACTGCTGCGCGATGTGGGCATCGACCTGGACGCTAAGAAGGACACGTGACCGCGGACCGGCAGGACCTCGTCTGCCCCGCCAACGATTGCCAGCAGCCGCTGGCGCGCCCCATCCTGATGTGTCGGCCCCACTGGCGGATGGTTCCCAAGGTCATCCAACGGGACGTGAACGGGACGTGGCGCAATGCGGCGCGCCTGGCCAAGGAGCCGATGGGCGACAGCGACCGCGTCCAGGCGGTCCGCGACTACCTGGTAGCCCGCCGCGCGGCGGTGGACTTTGTGAACGGGAGGCTTGCCCATGATTGAGTACCGCGGTATCCGGGCCTGGTGGCGTCGGCGGCGGAAGCCCAAAACGCCATTGCGGCGGATGTTGACCCACGCGGACTTCAACGTCCTGGTCAGGGGCGGCGAGGTCGAGCGCGACGGCGTCACTATCGCCTTGGCCGACATCGGGCTTTTCGAGATGAACGACGCCATCCAGGGCGCATGGAAAGACCTCGCCAATAGGCGGGAGGCTGGCCCATGACTGACATGACACCACCACCGGACGACGACGCCGCCGAGGGCGCCTGCCCGCAGTGTCTCAACCTGATAGGGCCGCGGTCCCACTGGAAGGATGACGGCGTCGTTCTTGGCTATACGTGCGCGATGGCCAGCAAGGTCCAGGGGCGCGTCCAGGACGCCGTGCTGGCCGAGCGCGCCCGTCAGGACAAGCTGTGGGGTCCGGTCGAGGCGCTGACCCACAGCCCCGACAAGTGGAACAGCCTGGTGGTTGAGGAGGTTGGGGAAGCGGCCAAGGCCCTAAACGAAGGCAGCCCGGCCCACATGGTCATCGAGCTGGTCCAGGCCGCGGCCACCATCTACTCCTGGCTTGAGTCCATCGAGCACGCCAGCCAACGGGTCCTCGATCTGGACAACGAGTCCCGCATCCACCTGACCAGCCATGAAGAGGGGCAGCGATGAGCGATGTTGAAGACCTGTTCGATATGGTCGAGGACAGCCACGTCGGGATGGTGATGTTCACCGACGCATACCGCGACGACCCGAAGGCGCTCTTGGAGTTGGCCACGCTCATCGTCTTGGATAAGCCGCTATACCTGATCGTCATGTATGGGGCGCTCCTCCCGGAAAAGCTCCGGGCAATTGCGGACGGCGTCGTGTTCCACGATGGCACCAAAGAAGGTCTCCACAAAGCAGGGTTGCAAGTCCTTGAAACAGCGCGTCAGGCGGGCCACTTACCATGAACCGCCGCAACATCTACCCCTACGACGCCAGCGACCCCAACCTCAAGTGGTGCGGGACCTGCGATTACCCGTACATGCCCGCGGGCGGCTGCGATGTCCACGTGGGACGGTGCCTAACCTGCTGCGGCAAGGACGACCTGGCGACTTGCCTTATCGGCATGTCAACCGAGCGCTTCAGGGCCGCCCGTCGTGAGATAGCGAAGCAGGCACGGATGGAGCGAGTCGACCCTGCGCAGGTCCAGGCCGAGATCGACAGCCTTTACGGGCCACCAGGTGGCCAGCGATGACCACCGACTGGTTCAGTGGACACGGGCGGGACAGGACGGAAGGACCATACTTGACCGCGAACAAGCTCCCAATCCACAAACATACCTGTGATAAATGCGGCGACTTCGGCTGCACCCGTACGACCTGTCTCCTGGGCGGCGTCATCACTCACCTCGGGCATGAGCGCGAGATAAACCGCCGCAAGTCCCGCGGCTTCGATGGACCAGACGGGCAGCCCGCGGCATGACCACTGCCACGTTCTCTTGGCCCCATTCCCACACCTGCGACCTTTGCGGCCCCTTCACTTGCGCACGTACGCGTTGTGGCCTCGGCCCCTACGCCCTCAATCACGAAAGCCACAGGCTCGAACTGGCGTCGCGGGCCGGGCGCCCACGTCAGAATCCAGGCATGTGTGGGACCCGTCACGCCTTTGTACCACCGCGGTACGCGTTCGACAGCCTTTGCACCGATTGCGGTCACATCGAGGGAGGCAACTGCCACGACGTGCGCCGTGATTAGCCGGGCCGAGTACCGGCGCCTGACCGAGCGCCAGGTCTACGGTCGCAAGGTCCGGAGTCTGGACGATCTCGTCACGAGGACGATGCGCGTACCCGCGGGAGCGGTGTTGACCATCCGCCGGAAGCAATCCGGGTATGAGCTGGAGACCGACCCATGCCCGTCCTGCGGCGTCGCGATGAAGGTGGCCAAGGTCCGACCGTCCAGCCTGGAGTGGGTCACGGTCCCGTACCCACAGGGTTGCCTGTGCGAGCGATACCCGGACAAGATGGCCCTGGACTGCCACGTCCACAATGGCGGGCCGCTTCACTTCGATAGCGTCTGCCTGGCGGTGCCGCTTGAGGCCATCGCCACACCCACGCTAAACGAGGACCACCTGTGCCACTGCCCATGACACACCCGTGTTCGTCAGGCTACATGCGCCACTGGTTCAGCCAGCGCGGCACGACGGGCGAATACCTGCCACTTTGCAGGCGTTGTGGGGCTGCGAACCCACGCTGCCCTTACAAGCGTTTTGACCCGGACAACTACGGACCAGTCCGCGCGTGCGGACGTAGCACCGACGACACCGGGTACTGCCTGGACCATCGCGCCCTGGCGGCGCTGCCATGACCATCGTGGTGATCTGCCCGGCGTGTGACCAGCAGACCGGCGAGTACCGGAACGGGTCTGCGGAGATCTTCGAAGCCCGGCTAAAGTGCGAGGGTGGCTGCCCGGCGCCCGTTGACGATGACCCCGAGGAGGGGGACGCGATGGCCCACCTGGCCGCAATACGTGAGGAGGAATGATGGGAGACGAAATCGGCACAGCGATCTGGTACGGATTCATCGGCGGGTTCAGCATCGGCGCGGGCGTGGTGCTGACCTGCTTCAGCGTGGGCTACTTCGTGTTGCGCCACCTGAGGCTACAGCGGGACCGCGACGACGTGGTCACCTATGACCGTGGGCTCGACTGATGCTGCGCAGATGTTGGCGGTGGCTGACACGACCGCGGCCCTGCCGCCAATGCTGACAGGGAGGACATCATGGATCGGCAGCATCCTATGTAGATTCGGGTGGCATGCCTACCCAACGCCCAAAGCGGCGGCAGAGTTGTGGGCGGCGCATTATCTCACCCAATTGCTTGAGAGTCCGCTGGCAGAGGAGTTAAGGCATGCGGGGGATTCCTGCCTCCGGTGCAATAGTAGGAGACACCATGACCCAGATCGCTGAGGCCCAGGAGCGCACCTTCCGGTCGGCCCTGGTGGGCTTGTGTCGTGTCTGTTGGATGGTGCTGGTGTCACATGGCCGCGATAAGCAAGGAGGACTGATGGACGCCCTGAGGGAACTGTCCCGGATGCAGCCCGACCTGTTCGCGGAGTGCCTCCAACGGATGCGCGAAACGTTGGGCAGGGACGGCGGCGCCCGCACCAAGGCGATGCAACCAATCATCGAGCGGTTCAGCAGACGCGCCCGGCGCCGCCGGGAAAGGATGACTTGATGTACACACGCCCAGGCCAACAAGGCGACGAAGAACTTGCCCGGATGCGCAAGGAGCGCGCGTGCACCTGCGACCATGCCATCTACACCCACGCCATTCTGGAACCCCCCGGCCATCGGCGTTGCGGCGTCGGGGGCTGTGGCTGTACTGACTACAAGACGGCGCCATGACTACGCCACGCCCCAACCGCATCATCGATCACCGCATCGTCAAGGGCCGGGACCTGCTGCCCAACCCTGCTAACTGGCGCACCCACCCGCCGCAGCAACGGGAGGCCACCCGCGCCGCCCTGGACCGCCTGGGCTACGTGGACGAACTCAAGGTCGTCCAGACCCCGGACGGCCTGCTGCTCCTGGACGGCCACATGCGCGCCGAGATCGGCGAGGATGATGACATCCCCGTCGCGGTCGTGGACCTCAACGAGGAGGAGCAGCGCATCATGCTGGCCACCTTCGACCCAATCACGTCGATGGCGTACGCGGACCTGGACGCCTACGCCCGCCTCGGTGTCATGATCGACGACGACGGCCTCCAGGCCCTGATCGATGCGGTCGCCGCTGGCGAGTACGTGCCGCTGCTGGCCGAGGACGGTGTGGTGGGCGGTGGGTGGTCCCCAACCGAGGACACCAGCCGCGGCACCGCAGTCGAGACCGTTGGCTACGATCTGACCTCCGTTTGGCCCACGACGGGTGACGAGGATACCCGCGTCTGGAAGCACCTCAAACCGCTGCCCAGGGACCCAACCGAGGGCGTCCAGGCCCTGCGACGCAAGTTTAGCCGCTCACCCGCCCTGGAGATGGAGCGCATCGTCAGGACCTACATGCGCCCCGGCGACGTGTTCCTGGAGGTCTGCGCGGGCTGGTGGACGTTCTCGATGACCGCGGCCCTGTGGGGCTACAGCGGCGAGGGCGTCGACATCTGGCCCCAGTCCCTGGCCTTTGGGCGCAGCCAGAAACGGCGCCTGCGCAACATCGAGGGTGCCGGGACCTACAAGGTCGTCGACGCGGACGCCCTCGCCCTACCCTACCCGGACAGCCACTTCGACCTGGTCTACTGCAACCCGCCCTTCTTCCAGCTTGAGCAGTACAGCGAGGACGACCGGGACCTGGCCAGACGCCCCACCGTGGAGGACTGGCTGGCGGACAGCGGCAAGATGATGGCTGAGATGCGCCGGGTCGTGAAGCCCACCGGTCTGGTCGTAACCGTGATGGCCGACTACCGGGACAGCAAGGCCGTGCTCCAGCCCCTACACGGGCAGTGGGTGACCGAGGGTATCAATCAGGGGCTGGTCCTCCACGACCTGGTCGTCCAGGCTATGCGGACCGAACAGGTCCGGCTATGGAGGAGGGCGTTTGACCGCAGACGTACCCTCAAGGCCCAGGAGTACGTGGTCGTCTTCAGTCCTGGTAAATCGACCGATCAGTCCGGGTGACGACCATGAGGCGTATATCCTGCCCCTCGTGGTGGCGTGCGGCGTGCTTGAGGGCGTCCTCGGGGGTGGCGAACCGGCGCTGGACATCCTTCCACGCACCCACGTGGGGTGTCAACACCTGGAGCTTGTAGTACGGGAAGTAGCCCTCGCGGCGCCGCTGGTCGATCACCTTGGTTCGCATCGTAGACTGACTCTAGGGCTCCGGAGTGGCAGAGTCAATGGGCTGATGGTACCATCCACGAAAGGTAACACCTTGGGGGTGACGGACATGGCGGCACACGATTTTGCCGACAACTCACGGGACCAAATGCTGGTGGTGACGCACCACGCGGACGACTATTGCTGGTGTGTCGAGGACGGGGAGGACTGCGACTGCGGCTTGTGCTGTTATGGGGAGCCTGAACCTGCGGAGCGAGCCGATTACCACAATGGACAACCTTGTTGCCCGTGTCATGCCCCGTAAGCGGCGGGTCAGCATGGAGGCCAGAC
>SDBV01011497.1_pt1 | contig 11464 bp, 10 predicted proteins | sample 2277081 | NCBI WGS metagenome assembly SDBV01 (sample SAMN10402039, study PRJNA504765) | marine sediment metagenome | isolation source: marine sediment core GS10_PC15, 223 cmbsf | place: Arctic Ocean: Southern Knipovich Ridge | collected 2010
GATCAACAAGCTGCTGCATGATGCCACCCTTCGCGGCCGGCTGGGTGAGACCGCGCGCGCCCGCGTGCGCAAAGAGTTCGATGCGCGGCAGGTCGCCCGCACAGAGTTCGAGATCTATCAGGAAGTGGCGCAATGTCCCCAAACTGGTATCTGATATTCGGCTACGCGCTGATCGAGTCCTTCATCATTGCGATCTGCCTGACCGCCCTGATGCGATTTCTCGCGGTCCGGTGGGGGGTCGTCGACCAGCCGGGCGACCGCAAGATGCACAGCGAGCCGGTCCCGCTGCTCGGGGGCGTGGCCATTTACCTAACGTTCAACATCGTGATCCTCGTGAATCTGGGCCTGCTGACCTTGGCCACCGAGTTGGACCTCGCCTGGCTGCAAGAAAATGTCTTGTCCTTCCTGGGCGATGACACCCTACAGCCCCTCTTAGGGATCTTCGCGGGCGCCTTCATCATCTTTCTACTCGGAATCGTCGACGATATTAAGGTCCTGAGCCCTGAAGTGAAGCTGGCCGGACAAATCGCCGCGGCCCTGATCCTCGTGCTATCGGGGATCCGGCTTGACATCTTTCTGGAGCCGATTATCGGAGGGATGCCGCTGATCGACCGATTGTCTGAAACGCAGGTTCAGTGGTTCTCCACCGGCGTTTCAGGTCTGGTCACAATCATTTGGGTCGTCGGCATCACAAACGCCGCGAACTTCTTGGACAACATGGACGGCCTGTGCGGCGGCGTATCGGGCATCGCGGCCCTGTCCTTCTTCCTATGTGTGCTTCCTGAGCACGAGTATTTCGTCTGCGTGTTGCTCATGGTCTTCGCTGGGTCAGTCGCAGGTTTCCTATACCACAATCTAACTCCCGCCAGGATATTCATGGGAGACGCGGGCTCGATGTTCTGTGGCTATATTCTCGCGACCGTCGCCGTATTGGGCACCTTCTACACGACATCGAGTCCCTCCCGCGTGGCCGTCGCAGCGCCGCTCTTGGCGCTCTGCGTCTTTCTGTTCGACGCCTCGACGGTCATTTTCATACGAATTCGCAACGGCGAATCCATCATGAAGGGCGACAAACGGCATTTTTCGCACCGCCTCGTCGAGTTGGGCATGACGCCGCGCCAGGCCGTTGAGTTCATCTTTCTCGTCGCCGCCGTGACCGGTCTCGGCGGCGCGCTGTTGTCTCAGGTCGGCATTTCTGGCACGCTGGTGATTCTCGCGCAGACAACGGGTATATTCCTGTTGATCGTTCTGCTCATGAAGGCAAGGAAAACGGGCGAAAAGAGGCCAATTGAACAAGAACCGGAAGAGGAAGAAGGCGAGAGCATCTGAGGCGCCGCGCACCATCGAAGACAGCGCGGCCCCATCTTCGGAGACGGCTTCGAGCGGGACGCAGCCCATTTGGCGCGCGCTCCTGTCGGAGCCGGTCGCCATTGGCCTCGCCATATTCGTCCTGCTCCGCCCGTGGCGCGACGGCCTGACATTTCCGCCGTTCAACATCTACTTCTCGGCGCTCATACTTCTCATTGCCGCCCTCTGGGCCACGCGCATGCTGTTGCGTAACGAGACCATCAAGTTTCCCGTGCCCGCCGCTCTATTCGCGGGCTTCCTGCTCGTCGTCTATCTGACCGGCTTCAACACGATCGAATACAACCTAACGCACCGCACCTTCCAGCAGCTCATCGCCCATTTTCTGCTCTTCCTACTGTGCTGCAACTCACTCAGGACGCCTCTCTCGGTGGGCCTGGTGCTGGGCGCCGTCGTCTTGAGCTCCTTGCTGAACGCGGGGTGGTCCAGCATTCACTACTACTGGACCTTGCCCGAGATGCGAGCCGTACTAAACGCCAGACCTGACCTCCGCGAGTTCTATTTTGGGCCGGACATGACCCCGGAGCTCAGGAGCCGCCTGGAGTCAAACAGGGCATTCGGCTCGTTTCTCTTTCCCAACAATCTCGGCGCGTTTGCCATACTCGTCATCCCATACTTGATTTCACAATTGCGCCCTTCATGGCGCGCGTTGCGCAGAGGCCTGCGCCGCTCCTATGGGGGGAGGGGGAGCGATGAAACGCCTGCCGATCGCTCCGTGCGCGCGTGGAGCGCGCTGGGATCGGCCATCGCCATCTGGCTCGTAACCTTTATCGGCCCATTCTTGCTGAACACACGCCTCGGCGCCATCAGGGGCGAGGGCGGGCCTCCCGTTGCAGGTCTCGGGCCCGAGGTCCTGCTCTTCGGCTTAGTGCCCGCCCTTCTGGGCGCGGGAGCCGGATTCCTCGTATGGCGGCGCGGCCTGGCCGCCCTTGGCGTTACATTGCGCTTTGCCGGCATCTTCCTCGCCCTGCCCGCCACGTCATACGCGCTGTGGCTATCCTACTCCCGAGGCGCGACCGCCGCCCTCATTGCGGCCGGCGTGCTGACAATCGCCCTGTATCGATTCGGCGGGCGTGTGGGCCCAGTTACCGCGGGCCTATCCAAGGCCGCCGTCGCCGTCCTCCTGGCCGTTCTGCTCATCCAGGGACTGCATGGGACGGACGCACTCGCCCAGGAAATGACCAGGCCGGAGCTGAAACCATCCGGCCTTCACTTTGGCGCGCCCCACTCACCCGCGCCACTGGACGGAGCATCGAAATCGCTCAACGTTGAGGGGGCACAACGGGAACTGGGCGAGCTGGCCAGCTTGGCCTCATTCAAGTTGCGCGTTACGTATTGGCAGGTCGGGTTGCTGATGTTCAAGGACAACTTCTGGACGGGCGTGGGCCTGGGGAATTTCAAGGTTGCCTACCCGCGGTATCAATTCCTCGGCGCGGGAGACGTCGAGATGACCCACAACGACTATCTTCAGGCTTTCTGCGAGACAGGTGTCTTTGGCGGCGCGTTGTTCAGCGCTTTTTGGATCTACTTCGTGGTGTGGGGTGGACGGAGGATTCTGCATGAAGCGGATCCCTCGCGCCGCGCAGTGCTCGCCGGTCACTATGCCGGCGTGGTAGCGTTTGCCCTGCACGCCATAGTCGATTTCGATTTCGCCAACCCGAGCCTCGCCGCCTTCGCCTATCTGCTGGCAGGGACCTTCTATGCCCACGCGCGCGTGTTGGGCCCCCCGGATGAGGTGGCCGTGCGCAAACGAACTCAGGCCGGCCGGATAATGGCCGTTCCGCTGCTTCTCCTTATCGGCCTCTCGACGGGCTCGATCGTGCGCGTGTTCCTCTTCGACTACGCGCTGACCGAAGGCGCTGGACTACAACGCTTAGGCGGCATAGGCGAGCGGAAACCGTTCCAGACGCGCACCAATGCTGCCATTTTTTTCATCCAAGGTCTGAAAGAAAAAGTACCCAGTCCCCAAAAGCCGGGCGTTACAGGACTTGCCCAGGCCTTTACGCTGATTCCGGATCGGAAGCTGTTGGAGAGTTTCGGCACCGTCTGGGTGCCCGTCAAGGGCGGGCGGCCACGGCGGCTGCGGCCCAACGAGGCGCCCCCCGCGGACGCGCTTTTCGTCATCGCCACTCCAGCGGATGCGAGCCACGCGAAGCAGGCAGCGATGAGGGCGGCTGAGCGAAGGGTTGAAGTGCTGAAGGAATGGGACACCATGTTCCCCCACGACGCCGATGTCGCCGTACGAGTGTTTTCCTGGTACGATCTCTTGTTTAATGCCACCGACCACGACCGGGTGTCGGACAGGAAGCGCTACGCCCGGGCGGCCCTCACTTGGTCCAAGACCGCCGTTGACCGCAGCCCCGAGGCCGCCGCGTACCGTCTGTACTACGCGAGATCGTTGTGGCTGGTTGCCAGTGTGGAATCTGGACGTGCTGCTGTGCTCGATCACTTGTACAAGGGCATCGAGGAATATAAGACTGCGTGCGACCTATACCCGAATTCACCCGACTTCTGGCAGTGGTACGGCGCGGCCCTGCAAGAGCTCGGGCAGAAACTGAGCGATGCCGGCCAAACTGATGAAGGCGCCGCTATGATCAGACAGGGCGAGGAGGCGATCGCCCGCGGCAACCAGATCCGCAACTACAAGGCCTTCTCGTGGGCAAGAACATGACGCGCGAGCGCATGGCCGCGCGAATGATATTGGAGGAACACGAATGAAGATTCTAGTCGTTCACGGTCCCAACCTGAATCTGCTGGGCACGCGGGAAACCGACATATACGGAAAGCAAACGCTCGACGACGTCAACGCGATGCTTTCCTCAGAAGCAGAGAAGCACGGCTCCGAGATCAGGACGATGCAGTCCAACAGCGAGGGCGCCCTCGTCGACGCCATCCAGGAAGCGCGCAACTGGGCCGACGCCGTCATCATCAATCCCGGGGCCTACACCCACACCAGCATCGCACTACGCGACGCCGTCGCCGCCGTCGACCTCCCGGTGATCGAGGTGCACCTGTCGAACGTCCACGCCCGCGAGGAATTCCGCCGCCATTCCCACATCTCCCCGGTCGCGGTGGGCCAGATTGTGGGCTTTGGCATCGACAGCTACCGTCTCGCGTTACTCGCCGCCCTGTCGCTGGAAGGGGGCCAATGAACGATCGCCTGGACCAAGTCCGGAGCGCCCTCGACAAGGCCGGCTGCGATGCCTTCTTCAGCGTATCGCCGCCTGCGAACCAATACCTCAGCGGGTTGCTGACGAGCTTCGAGGAGACATCTTCGGCCATCATCATTACGGATGATCAGGCGCATTTTCTGTGCGATTTCCGGTATACGGAGCAGGCCCGGAGGGAAGTCACGGGCTACGAGATCTCCGAGATCAAGGGCGACATTCTTCTGCGTAGCGGGGAGCGCCTTGAGAGTCTCGGGCCAAAGAAAGTCGTTTTCGACCCATCGGCCCTCACGGTTGACGAGAAGGCGCGGCTCGAATCTGCCTATACGGGTGACCTGTCCGGGAAGAAAGCGTTGGTCATGGATCTCCGAATCGTCAAGTCGGACGACGAGCTCGAGCTTCTGCGCGCGGCTTCTAATCTTGCCGAGGGCGTCCTCGCCGACCTGACGCCGACGCTGGCCGAGGGCCTCCTTGAGCGCGAACTGGCGGCGCGCTTCGAGTTTGAGTTCAAGAAGCGTGGCGCCGCAGGCCCGTCCTTCGACACGATAGCGCTATTTGGCCCCAAGAGCTCGCTTCCCCACGGCATCCCCGATGAAACAGCCTTGAAACAGGGCGATATCGTCCTGCTCGACTTTGGTTGCCGGCGCGCGGGCTACTGTTCAGACTTGACTCGCACTTACGTTTTCGGTACGATTCCGGGCACCTGGTTCGAGGAGATCTACGCCCTAACGTACGAAGCGCAGCAGCGGGCACTCGATGCCGTGCGGCCCGGCAAGACAGGGCGCGAGGTCGATGCCGTCGCCCGGAATATTATTTCGGATGGGGGCTATGGCGAGTATTTCGGCCACGGCCTCGGCCATGGTGTCGGGGTGGAAATTCACGAAGCGCCGCGCCTCAATACCGAGTCCGACACGGTGCTCGAACCGGGTATGGTCGTGACGGTCGAACCCGGCATTTACCTTCCCGGCAAAGGGGGGGTGCGTATCGAGGACTTGGTCGTCGTCAACGAGGACGGCTGCGAGATTTTGACAAAGACGCCAAAGCAGTTAAAGGTTTTAGGTGAATGATATCCACTGCTGATTTCCGCAATGGTATGGTGGTCATCATGAACGATGCGCTGATGGAACTGGTTGAGTTTCAGCACGTTAAGCCTGGAAAAGGCGGGGCTTTCGTGCGCACGAAACTCAAGAACGTCATCACGGGGCGCGTCGTCGAGAAGACCTTCCGGTCCGGCGAGCGCATGGAAGAGGCGCGGCTCGCCCGCGAGCCCTACCAGTATTCGTATTCAGACGGCGACTTGTTCTATTTTATGCATCGCGAGTCCTACGAGCAGACGCCGGTGGGCAAAGACATCGTCGGCGACAGCAAGAATTGGATCAAGGAGAACCAGGAAATCGATCTTCTGTTCCACGGGAGCGAGGTCATCCGCCTTGAGCTTCCTCTTACAGTCGAGCTGGCGGTTACTAAATCGGAGCCCGGCGTCCAGGGCGATCGTGCGCAGAGCGGAACGAAGCCCGCGGAACTCGAAACGGGCGTCACCGTGCAAGTGCCCCTGTTTCTCAATGAAGGCGATGTAATCAAAGTTGATACGCGTTCGGGCGAGTATCTCGAGCGCGCTTAGGCGTGAGGGTGTCGCGTTGTGCGACACCCTATACTGAGCACGCTCACAGCGAGCGCGCGAGGAGGTGGCCTTGGATTTTAAAGAGCTTCTAGAGCTGATTCGCATTCTCGAGGAGTCTGGTCTTTCCGAAATCGAGGTCGAGGAGGAGGGGCGGCGAATCCGCCTGCAGAAGCCAGCACCTCCGGCGGTGCTGCAATCTATCGCCATGGTGCCCGGAGTGGCCCCAGCAGCGCAGGCGCCTGGCCTGGCGGATCCGTCCGCGGCTGAAACCGAAGAGGCGCCTGGTCTGCCGACCATCGACGCACCCATGGTGGGCACTTTCTACTCTTCACCCGCGCCGGGCGAGGAATCCTTCATCCAGGTGGGTGATACAGTCGAAGAGAACCAGACCGTGTGTATCGTCGAGGCGATGAAACTGATGAACGAAGTCACGTCGAAACTCGCCGGAGTTGTTGAAAAAATCCTAGTTGAAAACGGCCAGCCGGTCGAGTTCGGCCAGCCCCTTTTCGCCATACGCACCACTGAATAGAGCACTGGCGCCACAGACGCAGTCCACATAGGAAGCCCTTTCTAATCATGTTCAGACGCATTCTCATAGCGAATCGCGGTGAGATTGCGGTCCGTATCATCCGCGCATGCCGCGAAATGGGCATCACCTCCATCGCCGTCTACTCACAGGTCGACCAGACCAGCCTGCACGTTGGGCTCGCCGACGAGAGCATCTGTATTGGGCCCTCCGCGCCCAGCGAGAGCTATCTCAATATCCCAGGAATCATCGCAGCGGCCGAGATCTGCGACGCCCAGGCCATCCATCCCGGCTACGGTTTTCTTTCAGAAAACCCAAAATTCGCCTCCATCTGCCGCGACTGCCACATCGGATTTATCGGGCCGTCGCCCGAAGCGATCGCTTTATGCGGCGACAAGGCCCAATGCCGCGAAACCGTCAAGGCCGCCGGCGTTCAGGCCGTCCCCGGCAGCGACGGCCTCGTCAAGGACACGAACGAAGCGCTGTCCGTTGCCGAGGAAATTGGTTTCCCGGTGCTGGTGAAAGCCTCTGCCGGCGGCGGCGGAAAAGGAATGCGGATTGCCCACAACGACGCCGCGCTGAACCATGCCTTCAATATGGCAGTATCCGAAGCCCAGGCCGCCTTCGGCGATGGGGGCGTTTACCTCGAGAAATTTGTCGAGGGCGCGCGCCACATAGAAGTCCAGATTCTCGCCGATCAGCATGGCAAGATAATCGCATTGGGCGAGCGTGAGTGCAGTATTCAGCGCCGCCATCAGAAGCTAATCGAGGAGACACCGTCCACCGCTCTCCAGCCCTCGTTGCGCTCGAAGTTCTCGCGAGCGGCCATTCGTGCAGCCAAGGCGACGGGTTATACGAATGCTGGAACGGTTGAATTCTTGCTCACCCCCGATGGCCAGTTCTACTTTATCGAGTTCAACGCCCGAATCCAGGTCGAGCATCCCGTCACCGAACAGGTCACCAGAAAGGACCTGGTGTGCGAGCAGATTCGAATCGCGGCAGGTGAACCCTTGGGCTACAGTTCAGTGAAGCCTGAGGGTTGCTCGATCGAGGCCCGGGTCTACGCCGAAGACCCCGACAACGGTTTCTCACCCTCCCCAGGCATCATCGAGAACCTCCACCTGCCTGGCGGGCCCGGCATTCGCGTTGACACGCATCTTTTTACAGGTTACGAAGTCCCGCGCTATTATGATCCTTTATTGGCGAAAGTAATCGCCTGGGGTAGTGACCGGAATCAGGCCATCGAACGCCTCGCGGGCGCGCTCGACGAGTTCCAGATCCAGGGCATCAAGACCACCGCGGGCCTCTGTGCGAAGATCGCCCGGAGCGGGCGTTTCAGGCGCGGCGACATTTCAATGGATTTTCTCGATTGGTTTATGCACACCCAGGTCGAACCGAAAGACGTGTAACGGCTGAAGACCATAGCGTCGAAAGATAAATGAACGCATGTTGGGGCGCAGACGCGTGAACGATAGGGAATCTCATCATGAAAATTGTCTACGGCACCCTTAAACTGGTCTTGGCCATCGCGATGATGGCCTTCGGCGGCCTGCTCATCGTCTTTCCTATCGAGGAGGTCTACGGCTTCATCGACGAATATTACGAGCAAGGGCTTGAGTTTTTCCCGGAGGACGCGCCCGTCAGGGAGGTCGTCGCCGGGGCGATCGCGTTTGCCGGTGTGATCTTGCTCATATCCATGTTCTGGGGCCGCAAGAAGGTCCGCTCCATCTCGTTTACGGGTATGCATGGTCCTGTGACCATAGAGCTGGAACATGTGGAAGGCATGCTCGAGAAAGTCGCCGCGAAACTGCCCGAAGTCAGGAAAGCGTCTATCAAGCTCGGGCCGACGGATTCGCCGGGGCGCGCGAGCGTGATCGCCAACGTCGAACTTCTGAAAAACGCGGATGAAGACGCCCGGATGGTGACCGCACGCGTCCAGCATTACATTCAGATACACACGAAAAGGATTCTGGGCCTGAACGACGTCGATGTCCGCTTGAACGTGAAAAAGTTCGTCATGAAAATGAGGACGCTCAAGCTGGAGCCCCTACTGCTGGAGGGACCCGCCAACCTGGTCGAGATGACCGAGGTCGACGACGAATTGGCCGCCGAGGCGGAAGAGCAGACCGTGGAAGTCGCCGTGGGAGATTCCGATGACGAGCTCCGCCTCGATCGCTGAGTGGGAATAGGGCAGTGTCTGCAACGCAAATCCAAATGAGCGCAGCCTGAACTGGGCCCATAATATGCTGGCGAAACGCATCATACCCTGTCTCGACGTCGCCGACGGCCGCGTCGTCAAAGGCGTGCAGTTCCTGGGCCTCCGCGACGCGGGCGACCCCGTCGAGGTCGCGCGCCGCTACGACGCCGAGGGCGCCGACGAGATCGTCTTTCTCGATATCCAGGCCTCGACCGACAACCGCGACACCATGCTCGACGTCGTGCGCCATACCGCCGAGCAGGTATTCATGCCCTTGTGCGTCGGCGGCGGCATCCGCAAGCTCGAGGACATCCGCCGCCTCCTGAGCGCCGGGGCCGACAAAGTGTCCATCAACACCCCCGCCATCGAGAACCCCGACTTTGTAAACGAGGCCGCGGGCCGTTTCGGTTCACAGTGCATCGTCGTCGCAATAGACGCCAAGCGCATGCCTGATGGCCGATACATCGTCAAGAGCCACGGTGGACGAGAGGGGGGGAGGGCGACCCCGCTCGAGCCGGTGGCTTGGGCGCGAGAAGTCGCCGAGCGCGGCGCGGGCGAGATCCTGCTGACATGCATGGACAAAGACGGAACCAAGTCCGGCTACGACATCGAAATGACACGCGCGGTGGCCGACGCAGTCGGCGTGCCGGTGATCGCGAGTGGGGGAGCGGGGACCCTGGAGCATCTTCGGGCCGCCCTCGACGAAGGCGGCGCCGATGCAGCGCTCGCGGCGTCGATCTTCCACTTTCGCGAGTTCACCATACGCGAGACCAAGGAGTTTCTCGCAGCCAGGGGCATCCCGGTCCGCACAACGTCCCCCGAAACCGAACTCATGTCTCAGGGCGGATAGGGTGCGCGATCATGGCACACGAACACCACTCCTGCCACCGATGGCCTGCGCGCCACCCCCACTGATTGCGCCAAAGCTCCCCCGCGCACCATTTCACGAACAACCGTCCTGCATTTGGAGAGACAGCAATGAAAAACCTATTTGACATCATCAAGTACGACAACCAGGGCCTGATCTCGGCCATCATCCAAGACTCCGACACGGGCCAAGTGCTCATGCTGGGATACATGAACGAAGAGGCCCTAAGGATTACCTTGCGCGAGAATGCGGCGTGTTTCTGGTCCCGGTCACGCCAGGAGCTTTGGCGAAAGGGCGAAACTTCCGGCAATACGCTCAAGGTTGAAGAAATCCGCGCGGATTGCGATGCTGATGCGCTAATATTGAAATGCAGGCCCGCCGGGCCCACCTGCCACACCAACGAGACCAGCTGCTTCTACCGGGTCGTGGACAGCGAGGCAAACCTGGCCTTGGCGGGGGACGGCGTCGCCGCAGAATAAACGGAACCGGCCCACGGCCGGCGATAGGTATATACAATGAATCATCCAAGCTTAGAGGACTTCAAGAAACTGGCACGTCCCAACGCGCTCGTTCCCGTGTACCGGGAAATCATGGCCGACCTGGAGACCCCCGTGTCGGCGTATATGAGAATTGCGAAGGACCAGCCCTATTCGTTCCTGCTTGAGAGCGTCGAGCAGGCCGACGTTATCGGCCGCTACTCGTTTCTCGGCGCGAACCCTTCAATCGTATTCAAATCGCGCGGGAAGCAGGTGACCATTCGCCGCGATGGCGTGTCGGAGAGCTTCGAATCCGACGACGCCCTGGGCGACCTCAAGCGGCTCATGTCCGTCTACGAGCCGGTCGAGGTCGAGGGCCTCCCGGCCTTCCATGGCGGCGCGGTGGGCTACCTTTCCTACGACCAGGCCCGCTTTTTCGAAAAGCTGCCCGACGACAACCCCGACCTACTCGAATTGCCCGACATGTATTTTCTGATTACCGACACGATGCTGATATTCGACCACGTGCGGAACCGTCTCCTGATCGTCTCGAACGCGCACCTCAACGGCGATCCCGAGGCCGCCTACCATGAAGCGGTCCGGAAGATCGACGCCCTTGAGGCCAAACTCAGAAAACCGCTCGTCGTCGCACAGGAACGTGTCCACTCAGGTGACATTGACGGGGCCATCCACTCAAACTTCACCCAAGATGAATTCTGCGACGCGGTTGAAAGCGCCAAGGAGTACATAAGGGCCGGCGATGTCTTCCAAGTCGTCATCTCGCAACGATTCAGACGCGACGTCTACACCAGCCCGACAAACCTCTATCGCGCGCTCCGTTATGTCAACCCATCCCCCTACATGCTCCTCATGCAGTACCCGGAGTTCTCGCTGGTCGGGTCCAGCCCAGAAGTAATGACGCAAGTCTCCGGTCGTCGCTGTATGGTGCGCCCGATCGCCGGGACGCGGCCGCGCGGAAAGACCCCCGAGGAAGACCAGGCCCTGGAGCGAGAGCTCCTGGCCGACGAGAAAGAGCTCGCCGAACACATCATGCTCGTGGACCTGGGCCGGAACGACATCGGCCGCGTGAGCAAGATCGGGACAGTCCATCCGCTCTACCTCAAAGCCATCGAGCGCTACTCCCACGTCATGCATATCGTCAGCCAGGTCGAAGGCGAGCTGAACGACGACGCGGACGCCTACGACGCGCTCAAGGCCACCTTCCCCATGGGCACCGTGAGCGG
>SDBV01011498.1_pt1 | contig 11463 bp, 10 predicted proteins | sample 2277081 | NCBI WGS metagenome assembly SDBV01 (sample SAMN10402039, study PRJNA504765) | marine sediment metagenome | isolation source: marine sediment core GS10_PC15, 223 cmbsf | place: Arctic Ocean: Southern Knipovich Ridge | collected 2010
CGGCGCGAGCCACACCACGGTCAGCGAGCGCACACCCTGCGCGCCGCGAATCAGCACGCCCTCGATATCCGCGGTCGCCGACGGCCCCGTCACCAGCGCTGCGTAACGCGCCTCGCGAAAGTCCGGCCGGCGGTAGACGTCCTGCAAGCCGTCGACAATCTGAGCCGGGTCCAGCAGCACGATCAGATGCTGGACCAGATAGCCGATTGCATTGACGCGATACTCCTCTTCGCTGAACCATACCGAGCCGGTCTCCGCGACACCAAAGCGGGCCCGCACCACGCCCACATCGACGTCCTGCAACGAGGCCGGCGGCGTATCGGCGCTCAGCACGCGGGTGCCCGGCACCTCGGGCGTCGCCGAACAGACCGAGGCCTGCGCGCCGAAGCGCTCATGGATCAGCGCCAGCACCTGCGCGGCCGATTCAGCGTCGGCACAGGTGCCGCCCATGCCTGCCAGCGCGGTGGCAAAGCGCCCGCGCAGATCGCCGCCAGGCGTCGCAAACAGCGGTACGACGGGCCGCTGCCGCGCCTCGGGCTGGGCCGCGCGAACTTTGGCGAGAAATGCTTCACGCGTTGTCATCACCACCTCCACGATTCTTTCGGTACCACGCGTGAAACGTCAGCTTGGGCGCTTCCGGCAGTTCGCGCTGCCGGCCCCAGATATTGAGCGGGTTATACAGCACAAAATTCGGCAAGCGGCGCAACGCGCCACCCATCGACGCCACCGTCGCCCGGTAGAGCGTCGGGCTTGCCAGCAGACGGCCGGCCATCTTCAACACTTCTTGTTTGACGAACGGCACTTCGTGGCGCTCGGTAATCACTTCGCGCCACTTGTAAATCTGCTCGTGAATATTGATCTTCACCGGACACACATTCGTGCAACTGCCGTTGAGCGTCGAGGCGAACGGTAGCGCGCTATAGCGTTTCAGATCGAAGGTGGGATTGATGATCGCGCCAATCGGACCGGAATACGTGCCGCCATACGACAGCCCGCCGCTGCGCCGGTACACCGGGCAGGTGTTCATGCACGCGCCGCAGCGAATGCATTTGAGCGAGTACCAGAAGTCCTGCATCGCGAGCCGTTCGGAACGGCCGTGATCGACGAGGATAAAGTGCATCTCGGTACCCGGACGCGGTGCACGAAAATGCGAAGTGTATTGCGTAATCGGCGAGCCAAGCGCGCTGCGCGACAACATGCGGATAAATACGCCCAGGTCCGCAATCTGGGGAATCAGCTTCTCGATGCCAATGGACGCAATATGCAGCGGCGGCACATTGGCCGACAGATCCGCGTTGCCTTCGTTGGTGCATACCACCACGGTGCCCGTTTCCGCCACGGCGAAATTGCAGCCCGTCATGCCGGCGGTTTTCTCGCGCACGAAATACGGCCGCGTGTTCATCCGCTGGCTTTCGGCGAGGTAATGGATGTCGCTGTTCTGCGGGTCCGTGCCGATCGTGCGGCCAAACAGTTGCGCGACGTCGCCGCGCAGCTTGTGCACGGCCGGCACCACCATATGGCTCGGGTCCTGGTGGTCGAGCTGCTGGATACGCTCGCCGAGGTCCGTCTCCATCACGGTAATGCCGCGCGGTTCGAGATAGTCGCGCATCGCGCACTCGTCGGTGAGCATGGACTTGCTCTTGACGAGCGTCGTCATGCCGCGCTCCGACATGATCTTGTGGACGAGCTGGTTATGCTCTTCGGCCGTCGCCGCCCAGTGGACGATCACACCGTTGGCCTCGGCCGCAGAAGCAAACTGCTCCAGGTACTCCGACAGATGCGAGAGCGTATGTTCCTTGATGCCGGATGCCAGTTCCCGCAGCGTTTCCCATTCGGCGATGTTGTGCGCCTGCGCGTCGCGCTTTTCGCGCAGATCCCAGAGGCGCCTGTCGTGAAACGCCACGTGCTCGGTTTTCGCAATGAAAGCGCCTGCGGCTTTCGCGTGGTCGATGCGGCTCATTCGCGTGCTCCATTCAAGACCTGCGCGATATGGATAAAGCGCGCCTCGGCTTTCATCCGTTCTGCGCAGCCCTGCTGGTGCATGAGGCACGACATGTCGCCCGAGACGATGTACTGCGCCCCGGCGTTCAGATGGTCGCGGACCTTGTCCTGCCCCATGCGAACCGACACCGGCTCTTCAGTGACCGAAAACGTGCCGCCGAAACCGCAGCACTCGTCCGGACGCGCGGGCTTGACGAACTCGATGCCCTTGACGCCCTTCAGCAAGGTCAAGGGCTTCGAGAACGGCACGCCGGCCACTTCGGAAATCGACGCTTCTTTCAGGTGCCGCAACGCGCTGCAGCTATTGTGGAGTCCTACCCGATGCGGAAACTCGGCCCACGGAAACTCGCGCACACCCAGCACGTCGTGCAGGAACTCAACCAGCTCGTAGGCACTCGCCCGCACTTTTTTCACCTCGTCCGTCTGCTCGATAGCGGTCAAGTGCTCGCGGACGTGGTGAATGCAGCTTGCCGACGGCCCGACGATGTAGTCGTAACCGGCAAAGTTACGCGCGAACACCGTTTCCGCGCCGGCCGCTTCGGCCTGGGCGCCGCTGTTGCCCATTGGCTGTCCGCAGCAGGTCTGCTCCTGCGGATAGTCGACTTCAATGCCGAAGCGTTCGAGCAGTTCGAGCGTCGCGATACCCACTTCCGGATAGAACGCGTCGATAAAGCAAGGGATGAAAAGTGCGACTTTCATGGTTTCCAAGGCCTGCGTATTGAGGAGACGAAGCGAGGAGACGAAGCAATCCCGGCGCACGCGCACGCCTATGCCTACTCTACTGCGAATTGCGCGCCGCCGATGCCTGCTGCATGCATTTGCTCGACCAGTATGACTGGTCTTGTTGGTCTGACCAAGAATATAAGGAAGTGGAAAACGCGTGTCAATCGAAGAAAAGGGGGATGGAGCGAGGCGGAGGATAGCCGGTGTTGACTGGCCCGGCCAGAGAGCAGAGAGCAGAGAGCAGCGGGCAGCGGGCAGCAGGCAGCAGGCAGCAGGCAGCAGGCAGCAGGCAGCAGGCAGCAGGCGAAGGCTAAAGCGCCGCCGGCGCCGCTCAGCGGCTAAGACGGCTTCGCCGCCTCCTCTTCATACAATTCGCGCACGTACGTCAAATGACGTTCGGCCGCCTTGCGGGCCTTTTGCGCGTCGCGCGCCATCACGGCATCGAAAATCGCCTGATGCTGGGTCAGCAGTTGCTGCTCTTTGGCGTCGTCATAGTCGATCAGCCGGTGGTATTGCCGCATCCCCTCGCGAATCAGTGTATGGATGCCATGCATGACATGCGCCAGCGCGATGTTATGGGTCGAATCGGCAATCGCCAGGTGAAAGGCGGCATCCAGTTCCGGCAGATTCGCACGATCCTCGGAAAGTGCACAGGCCTTGAGTGCTTCAAATGCGGTCTCGATCTTCTGCAGGTCCGCGGCAGTCGCGCGCTCGGCGGCGTACACCGTCGAGATCGACTCCAGCCCCTGGCGCAACTCCAGGATATCGGCGCTGGTGCGCGGATTTTGCAGCAGCAGCTCGGCCAGCGGCTTCGAGATGATCGGCGCGGTCACGTCGACCACGGTGAAGCCGCCCCGCCCCGAGGTCTCAATGTAGCCGTCCGCTTCCAGCCGGATCAGCGCCTCCCGCAACGACGGACGCGACACGCCCAACTGCGTCGCCAGGTCGCGTTCCGCGGGCAAACGGTCGCCCGGCATCAAGGCGCCATCCGAGATCAGGCGTTTGATCTGGTCGGACACCACGTCGGACAGGCGTTTGCGCGTGAAGGACTGTATCGGGTGAAATTGCATGGGCGAGAGTGGCGTAGCGGTAGAGGGCGCGACGGGCTGCGAGAATAGCCGCAACCTCGCCAAGGCGCGTGACGCTTGCTCTGGACGCAGCGGCCGCAACTGGATGGCGCAATTATAGCGTCCGTGCCCCGCATGGCGTCTGGGCTGAACCGTGCGCCTGGGCACGTCTCACTCTGCGGGCGATTCAACCGTAGCAGCACTGGCTCACCGCGATGCCCTTCAGCGCGGTTCGACCAGCGAGACCTTCACGAACGGATCGGGCTGCGTATGCAGCCGCTCGGAAAACTGCTGCATATGCAGCGCGACGCGCCGCGCGTAGCCCTTGCCGCCACCGCTATAGCGCGACAAGGCGGAGTTCATGTCGCCGCCCGCGTCATCCAGATAGCCGCGCAGGATCGACGAGCCGATGGTCACGTTGATGACCGGGTCGGACAGATCCTTGCCGCCTGAGACCAGTTGCGGATGTGCGGAAGGCAGCACCTGCATCAGCCCTTTGGCGCCGGCGGGACTGACCGCGCGGCGGTTGAAGCCCGATTCGGTGGCGATCACGCCGAGCAGCAGGACCGGTGACATGGCGAAGCGGTTCGCGGCATCGAGCACCGCGCGGGCAATCGCATTGGACTCGCTGCGCGCGAGGCGAAATTGCCCCGACAAGATGGTTGAAATTTCAACCAGAGCCGCCGCGCCAGGTGTGCCTGTTGTCTGGCTGGCGACCACCGGCGGCGCCATGCCTGCTGCGTCGAAGGCCGGCGCGGAGGCGCCAGACGCAGCGAAGCCGGGCGCCTCAAGACCCGGCGCATCCGTAATAAGCGGCATCTCGGCCGCCTGCATCGCGCTCGCAAATGACAATGCCAACGCGCCCAAAGTCAGGCCCACCAGTCGTGCGGCCCGCGTGGCGCGGCTTTCGTTTCCCCTGTTTGTCTGTTTGTTTTGCATATCGCCCGCTGGTTATTAGCGTGCGATCAACAGTACCGGGAATGATGTATCGGACGAACAAAAACCTGTCCGCCCGATGTAAACACCGCATCAAGATGACAGCCTCGCCATGCCATGGCAGCGAAGCCGGAACGCAACCGCCCTAGCCGGCCTTCAGCGCCGGCGCCCCAATGTTCAGGCTGGCGACAAACGCCGCGATCCGGTCGCACGCCTCGGCCAGACGCGCCTCGTCGACCACAAAGCCTAGCCGCACGAAGCCCGTGGCAGTCTCGCCGAACGCACTCGCATCGAGCAGCGAAACACCTTGCGCGCGAAACAGTTGCCAGGTGAAATCAACGGTATCGAGGCCGCAGCCGCTCACGTCGACCATCATGAACATGCCTGCTTCGGGCAGCAGGCATCGCAGTCCGGCCACCCGGCTCAGGCGCTCATACACCACATCGCGGCGGCGCCGGTAGACCTCGCGCATCTCGGCGACGATCTGCGCCTTATGCTCGAATGCCGTCAACGCCGCCTCCTGGATGAAGCCGGGCAAACCATAGAGCATGCACAGCGCAAGCCGGCCCAGATGCCCGATCAACTCGGCCGGCCCAATCGCCCAACCCACCCGCCAGCCCGCCATGGCGTGCGATTTCGACAGGCTCGCGACCGTCACCGTACGCTCGGCCATGCCCTCGAGCGAAACGATGCTGACATGCTCGCGTTCGAAGGTCAGGTCGGCATAGACCTCATCGGACAGCACCCACAGGTCATGCTGACGCGCGAGCTGAGCGATGCGTTCCAGATCGGCGCGCGGCATCACGACGCCGGTCGGGTTACACGGTGTGGCAAAGAAAATCGCTTTGGTGCGCGGGGTAACGGCCGCTTCGAGCGCGTCGCAATCCACGTGGAAGCCGCGCGCCGGGTCGACCGGCACGGGCACGAGCGTCGCACCCGAGGCGCGCACGCAGGCTTCGTAGGTGAGGTAGAGCGGCTCCGGCACGATCACTTCGTCGCCCGCTTCGCACAGGCAGAGCGAGGCAGCGAAGATGCCGTTCTGCGCACCCGCGCACAGCATCACGTTCTCCACGCCGACGGGACGGCCGGTGGTGCGGGTATGCTCGCGCGCAATCGCCGCACGCAGCGGCTCGCGTCCCACCACCGCGGTGTAGTGCGTGTCACCGCCGCGCAACGCTTCGACCGCCCGCTCGACGATCGCCTCGGGCGTTGCGAAGTCCGGATCGCCGACGCTCAGCACGATCACATCCTCGCCTCGTGCCCGCGCCTGCTGTGCGGCATGGTGAATCTCCCACGCTGACGTGCGCTTGCCCTGCAGGCGCTCGACCAGGCTTGAATACTTCATCCCCACTCCTCGCGGGTCGGACAGCACGGTCAGCCCGCCGTGTCCAGCTCCGCCGTTGCAACATGCAGGCCTCTGCCGGCATGTCATGTTCGAGATATGTTTCATTGGTTCTTGCCGTGCAGGCAGGAACGGACCAGGCGCCGCCCGCGCAGGCGCGCCGTTGCCGCACGCCAATGACGCGCGGTCCGGTCAACAATGTAATGGGGAGCGGCAAAAACGTCCACCCTCGCGCTGGCTGCGCGAGGGAGAAATCAGCGGGGAAATCAGATCTGGCGGCGCAACTCGGCGGGCGGCACCTTCATGAGATGGCGGTACTTCGCCACCGTGCGCCGCGCCACCAGCACGCCCTGCTCGGCCAGCATGCGGGCGAGCGTCACGTCGGGTAGCGGATCGCTGGTGTTTTCCGCCGCAATCATTTCCTTGAGCAACGCGCGCACGGCCGCCGCCGAACAGGTGCCGCCGCTTTCGGTGCCGAGCTCGCGCGGGAAGAAGTGTTTGAATTCGAAAATGCCGCGCGGCGTGGCCATGTACTTGTTGCCCGTTGCACGGGAGATGGTGGATTCGTGCAGGCCCAGTTCCTCGGCGACATCGCGCAACACCATCGGCTTGAGCGCGATCTCGCCGTATTGGAAGAACGCCTTCTGATGCGCGACGATGCACTCGGCTACGCGCTGGATGGTATCGAAACGCTGTTGTGCGTTGCGGATCAGCCAGCGTGCCTCCTGCAGTTGCTGCGCGAGCGGCGAGCGGCTCGTGCCCACCGACTGCGCAAACAGCTCTGCGTACATGCGATGGATGCGGGCGCGCGGTTGCACGGCCGGGTTGATATTGACGGTCCATTTGTTGCGTACCTGGCGCACGATCACGTCCGGCACCACGTAGTTGTCTTCGGTACGGCCATAGGCGTTGCCCGGTTTAGGGTCGAGCTTGCGCACCAGCGCGCAGGCCACGCGCAGCTCTTCCACTGAGCACCCAATCTGCTTTTGCAGTTCCGCCTGCTCGCGGCGCGCGAGGCGTTCGCGGTGATGTTCGACGATCTGCAGTGCGACGTCGCGGCCCGGTATGTCGTCGGGCATCGCATGCAGTTGCAGCGCGAGACACTCGGACAGCGAGCGCGCGCCGAGACCCGGCCGGTCCAGCGACTGCACGAGGCGCAGCGCCACCAGCAATTCCTCTTCCGTCAGTGCGGGTTCGAGATCGACGATCGCAGCGAGGTCGGCCAGATCCTGCCGCAGATAACCGTCGTCATCGAGCGCCTCAACCACGAAGCGCGCCACCTCGCGGTCGCGATCATCGAGCCGGTAAAGCCGCAATGCATCGTGCAACTGTTCACGCAGCGTGGGTTGGGCGCGGGCCCAGTCGGCCGGATCGCTGCCCTCGGAATCGCCGTTGTGGCGCGTCGCGCCGCGGCTAAACGATTCTCCGGAAAACTCGCCGGCGAAATCGGCAGGCGCATCTTCCGCGGCGACGCTCTCAACCGTATCGGCAGCGCCGCGCTCCGCCATCGTGTCAGGTTCGGCAGCAGCAAGTGTGACGGTGTCGCCGCCCATCGTGGCGGCCATCTCGTCGCCGCTGGAAGAAGTTGCGAGCGCAACGTCTTCAGTATCCGTCGAGTCGTATTCGAGGAACGGATTGGTGTCGAGCGCAGTACGCAACTCCTGCTGGAACTCGAGCGAAGACAATTGCAATAGCCGCACCGACTGCTGCAGACGCGGTGTCAGTGCGAGTGACTGCCTTGTGCGTAGTTCGATTGATGGCGGCATTGTCGTGAGGTCCTGTGAATAGTTCGAAAAGACGTGTTGCCTATCCAGAGCAACTGCCGTACCAGTTCTCGCAACGTGCTGTTTTTTCTGAGTTTTAGTTTTTCCGCGTGCACCTGGCGAGGCTGATCGCGGGCCATTTTTTACAACAGGCAGGAAAAATGCGCAGGTGCTTTGTGGTATCGGCCGGGTCACGCCGAAGGCCATGCGCCAAGGGGCGAATTCCCGCGCTACATGAGGGCTGGCGCGATTCGATTCAGCGTCCTGCGAAGTCGGGAACGCCGCTTGCGAACAGGCGTTGTGGATGGATCGAGGTGACAAAACCACATCCCCCTCTCAACAACACGAAGGAGCATTGATGAAGACCCTCCCTATTCTCAAGGCAGCCGGTGCTATCGCTTGTGTCGCTTTCGCCCTGAACGCGACCGCCCAAACCAGTAGCTCCGCCCCCTCGGCCAGCTCGGAAACAGTAGGCCAGCACATCGACGACGGCACGATCACGACCAAGGTGAAAGCCGGTCTGCTCGGCGCGAATAATGTGAAGTCCACCCATATTCACGTGAAGACCCGCAAGGGCGTGGTGTGGCTCACCGGCACTGTGCCGAGCGCCGATGACAAGGCAGCCGCCGAGCAGGTCACACAAAACGTGGACGGCGTGCAAAGCGTCAAGAACCGCCTGAAGGTGGTGGCCGAGTAAGCCGCGAGCTACGGCGCGAACTGCAGCGCCGCAGTACAGCGGCCAGCCTCGCGCCTCGCGCAGCGCGGACATCGGCGGTTTGCCGGTCTCCGCATGAACAAGGGGCCGTCCGCATCGCGGGACGGCCCCTTGTGTTTGGGCGTGAGTGCCGGTCGGGCCGGGTTAGCGCGTCTGGTTAGCGCGCGGGTTAGCGCTTCGCCACCGCGAACTGATCGCGCAGGTCGCGAATCCGATCGTGGTTCTGCAAGACGCCTTGAAATTGCTGCTCGACCACGATACGTACATCGGCCGGCAGGTCCTTCTCCAGCGCGTCGTGATAGCGCTTCTTGGCGACGTCCTCACCTTTTTCGCAATCGGCGAGGATGTCGTACTCGGTGCGCCCCGCCACAGCCGACTTCACGTCGGTCCAGCCGCGATGCAGCGCGCCCGCTACCGTGCCCCCTCTCTCAGGCTTGCCGCCCAGTCGCTGCACCAGGTCCTGCAGTTCACGCGCGCCACGCGAGCAGTCGTCGGCCCGCGACACGAACAGCGACTTGAGCTGTGCGTCGTGCGAGTCTTCGGCGGCCTTGCGAAAGCCACGCTCACCATCTTTCGACGTTTCAACCAGATCGTTCAATACAGCGGTCACGTTGGTAGACATTGCATTCCTCCGGTTTTCATGGTCCATCCAGTCCGCTGCCTGGAGCGGCAGCGGGCGCCTTCCGGTCCCGCATGCCGCGTGCCCGGCGTCGGCTTGAGCGCGGCCAATGAGCCAATGGGCCAATGCGCAGATGACATGCCATGGAGGTTGCGCGAAGCACCCTGCTGGTTCAACGCCGTCATGCGTTTCGGTCTGCGCGTGCTACCCTTTCGCAGCATCGCCACCCGCTTCCGGAGGAACACCATGCGCATTGAAACCGCCTTTCTGTTCGACCTCGACGGCACGCTGGTCGACAGCGTCTATCAGCACGTCCTCGCCTGGAAGCAGGCTCTCGATCAGGAGGGAATCGAACTGTCGGTATGGCGCATCCATCGCAAGATCGGCATGAGCGGCGGCCTGTTTACTCACCAGTTGCTGCGCGAAACGCGCAGCGAGATGAGCGCCGAGCGTATCGAGCGTTTACGGCAAGCCCATGCCGAAGCGTATCGCGGCCTCGGCGGCCAGGTGCGGCCTTTGCCCGGTGCGCGCGAACTGCTCGCGGCGCTGACCGAAAGCGGCACGCGCTGGGCCATTGCGACGAGTGGCCGGATGGAGACAGCCGCCGTGAATCTGGCCGCGCTCGGTGTCGATCCCGAGAAAACGGTGGTCGTCACACGCGACGCCGTCAAATATGCCAAGCCCGACCCCGATCTGTTCATCGCGGCGGCCCACCGGCTGGGGGTGCCGATCGAGCAGAGCGTGGTGGTCGGCGACAGCATCTGGGACATGCTCGCTGCGCAGCGCTGCCGCGCGCTGGGGGTGGGTTTGCTATCGGGCGGCTACGGTCAGGATGAGCTCGAGCGCGCAGGCGCGCTGCGCGTGTATGAAGACCCGGACGATTTGCTGCTGCATCTCGATGAGGTGGCCGCACGGCCCTGAACCTGGCCCTGAACCTGGTCCTGACCTTGACAATGAGCCTCGCGCTGTAACGGGCGCATCCGGCCGAATCGCCCAGGCGGCGCGTGCAGCCTTCGCGCCGGGCGCCCCCGGCAACTCACACGCCCTTTCTACCACGGGCTACACGGAGCGATGACGACGATTGCGATCTCGGTGGCGATCAGCCCGAGGATGAACATCGAGCTGGACAGCGCGCAGATGCGCGCAAGAAACCAGTCGCGCTCGGCGCGCGTGCCCCTGAGCGCCGACGGAAACCTCCATGGAATGCGCGCGGTACGCCACAGATTGCGCCATGCCATGAGCGTGCCGAAAGCGCCGAAGAGCAGACAGAGCAGACTGGCAAGCGCCACGGTCAGCGGGGTCCACGGCATGGCATGGACGACGAATAGCGGAGCGCCCACCACGCAACGCTCGCTCAACATCATCTCCGCGATGGCCACCTGAGCCAGCCAGGCAAGCGGCGCCACCAGCAATGCGATCAGGAGCTGCGGCGCGCCGATTGTCCCGGCCGCAGCCTGCTCCAGGCTCATGAGCTGTTGACGCTCCTGCGGCGCGGCTGCCGGCTCGCGCGCGAGGTCATGACTGGCCGGGCTCCGAGTGCCGGCACCGGAGTCGTGGCGCGGGTGGGCGCGCGAATTGATGCGATCCGCGGTCATGCTGATTCCGATAAAAATCCTGGGTGTTCAGTGGCATCGCTCACACCAGCGTGGCCGTGAGCGGACCCCGTGACGCCGCGGCCGCGGTGCGTTCGAAGCGGGCTAAATTGCGATCGAAAGCAGCGGCCGGTCGTTCTTGCTGTGCGGTGCAGCAAGAAACGGGCCGAATTCGCAAAAGATGGAAAAACGCGCTGGCGCAAGGCCGCGCGGTGCCGTTCGCCGACGCACGAGGCAACCCGCGCGCAAGAATTGCAATCGCCGGGACGTTTTTTACGCGCCTCGCGTCATGCTCGCCCGGCACCGCAAGGCCTGCGGCGCACTCCCGGCGCCAAGGCGTCACAGCGGCCTAACCGGCAGCGAGCCGGCAGCGAACTGATAGCGAGTCTATAGAATAGGCAGCTTCGCAGAACGTCCCCGTGGAATACACCCCAAGCCTATGACGGAATCCTCTCAGACCCGGCGAGCCGAGCGGGTAAGTGCCGCGAACTCGCTATTCGCGTTCCTCAAGACACTGCCGTTCTCCGACCGGTTAATCGAGGGTTGCATCATGGCCCTGCAGGCGGTCATGGGCGCGAGCATCGCTTTTACGCTCGCCCGCGAACTGCACGCCGAGCAGCCGTTCTGGGCGGCTATCACCGCGATTGCGGTGAGCCAGCATAGCTATGTCGATACGCGCAACCTGTCGCGCGACCAGTTCATAGG
>SDBV01011499.1_pt1 | contig 11462 bp, 10 predicted proteins | sample 2277081 | NCBI WGS metagenome assembly SDBV01 (sample SAMN10402039, study PRJNA504765) | marine sediment metagenome | isolation source: marine sediment core GS10_PC15, 223 cmbsf | place: Arctic Ocean: Southern Knipovich Ridge | collected 2010
GTGGGGGGCTGGCCTCTTTTGTGCCACTGTTCCTCAAGGAAGAGATTGGCCTTACTTCGGGTACGGTCGTTGCAGTGGGTATAGGCACATCGGTCGGGATGCTTTTATCTTGTTACCTGTGGGGCTGGGCCGCCGACCGTTACGGCAGCAAACCCGTTATGCTGTCAGGGCTGTATCTGCTGCTGCTTATGCCATTTTGCTATTTTTTTATGCCCCGGGACAGCACCTGGAGCTTCTACTTCGCTATAGGTGTGGCCTTTCTTGGAGGTTTGGGAACTATGGGATGGGGTCTAGCCTACAGTCGCTATCTTTTCGTAAGCGCCGTCCCTATGGAAAAAAGGTCTTCCTATCTGACAATCTTCTATGCCATTCTGGGCTTGGTTGGTGGTTCCGGGCCTCTTCTGACCGGGTTCTTGATCAGCGCGAGCAGCAGCATCAATAGCAAGCTTCTGGTATTCACATTAGATGGCTACACTCCTTTATTTGCCGCCTCCGCTTGCTTATTGATCGTTAGTCTGGTGCTGATCAGCCGGGTGCATTCGGATGGTGCGGTACCTCTCGGAAAGTTCGCGGGGATGTTCTTCCAAGGCAATACGTTGATGGCCTTTGGGTCCCTGATCAGACACAGGTTAACCGGAGATGAGACCGAACGGGCATACAACACCGAACTTATGGGAGTTGCCCGAAATCCCCTTACAGCCGTCGAGTTAATCGAATTACTCAATGATCCCAGTTTTAACGTGCGCTATCAAGCCATTCTCTCCAGTTCCCGCATTCCTTCCGATACTGATTTGATCCGGGCCTTAGTGGAAATACTCGAAAGCAATGAACCTGACTTGAGCATCGCCGCTGCCTGGGCCTTAGGTAATATTGGTGATAAAACAGCCGTTTCCCCATTGCGCCAAGCTGCCAGATCCCACTACGCTCTTCTGCAGGCCAGGGCCGTGCGGGCTTTGGCGGCTTTGAACGACGTAGAAGAAATCCCGTACTTTATTGAGAGGCTACGCAACGAAACTGATGAAGGTTTGCGCATAGCCTACGGCTCGGCCTTGGGAAAGCTGCGATGCAAGGAAGTATTGGGGGACATGGTCGAACTTCTAAGAAATGCAGAGGGGAAGATTCCAAGGACTGAATTGGCTTGGGCGCTGGCGAATATGGTTGGCACCGAGCGGTATTACGTGCGGTTGTGGCGCAAGATTTCCATGGACCCTGGAACCACTGTAGCACAGGCTTTGCTGAACATAAAAAAAGACTTGATTAAGCTTTGCCCACCAGATTCGGGGGTCGATGATGCAGTCAACAGTTGTGTTGGGAGTTTCGCCAAAGAAGATTTCGAGAGTGGCACATCAATGCTCGCTGAACTCATTGACACCCTACCGATGAACGAACTGGATGATGTCTCGCGCAAACTTCTCAGCGAATGCGCACGGTGTTTGAGGGAATTCGGCTTTGCTCGGGTGGAATATATTGTCCTTGCCTTTCATACTATGACCACAGTACTTAAGAACTCTTGAGATCCATGGTTTTGTCTATATATACATATTTCAGTGGCCGAAAATGTATCCGCTGTGACTGGTGTAAACGCGTAAAAGCTCGCGAGTCAAAAAGAAAATGGTGGAACAAGCAACTTCACATCTAGGGGACTAGATAGTTTCGTTTCATTTGAGCCAATGTTTACGGGGGTCAAATGGGGGTGGTTTTCGCTTTACCGTACCATAGTACCTATTGGGCGAAAGTATCTAGTTTGGGGGATTTTTGGGGAGTATTTCTGACAGCAAGGCCTTGCGGCGAACTCAAGCAACACAATTGACGCAAGGAGGGGCTACCAAGGGGCGTGAGTCACCAACAATTGGTGAACGAAGAACTGGGCTACCAGTTACAGTTCACTGCAGTCTGGCAGCCAGTTCCACACCCTCGTAGGACGACAAGCCTTCCACTACGATCAGGTACCATCCCGCAGGAACTCGGGGAAAGGTTAGGGTGTGTAGCGTCCCACCCTCGGACCGGTAGGACTGCTGGGCAACCTGGGCTTCGGCCGGTCGGACCAACAAAGCCAAGTTACCCTTACCCCCGCCGGTCATGACTTTCAGTGCCTGTGCCCCATGCGGTACGAAGAGGCGAAAGAGTTGCTTGCTCCCCGCTCGGCCGCGAATATTTCGTAGCGTTTGGCCGATCAAGAGCGTCGGAATATGCGGTTTGGGTGTGGGTTCGATTGAGAACGAGTAGTGTCCATTCTGCCAGGCGGCGTATGGTGGGTCAGTATTGGACCAGGGCGACTCGAAACCATAGACAGGTTCATGGTTCTGTACATTGATATGAACTCGATATAAACCTGTTTCGTCATCATCCTGCGCCTCGAACTTCAGCTTGAAGTACTCCAGCCCGTGCGGGGCGCCCAGGATGATCCGCCCGCCGCCTTCTGGGAACTCGAACCGCTTGGCCTTCTTCTCCTTCTCGCCAATCAGGCGGTACCGGATCTCGCCCTTCAGTTCAATGGTCGAGTTGACGATGTCCACGACGTATCGGCCCGGTGTAGGTGGATAGAATACTATCCAGTCTTTATCCTCGTCGGGATAGATCGTTCGGCTTTGGGTTTGGCCGAGGATGATTTGCCGGGCCTGGTCTCGTTTATCGTCGTATTCGAAGGCGTCTCGTCCGTAGGAGAGATTATATTGCAGCGTCGGGCTGTAGAGGAGAAAGGTTTTCCGCCGTGTGTGCGGGTAGTTTTGTCTCACGTGGTGAGGGGGTATCGCTCTGGATGGTGCGACCGGGCGAGAAACTCTTCGGACAGCCGGCGGAGCTAACTTCACCCGCTTGAGCTGTTGCGACTGATGTAGCGGGCCCGCATGTCTAGCCCGTTGCCTCACCGCAGCCCGTGGACGAGGACGTCCCACCGTTTGCTGCTGGGGAACTGAACGGTTACCTCGCCTTAATGGCCGGTTGCCCCTCCGAACTTGCCCAAAACGCCTGGGGCTACCAGAGGGTCCTCGGATCGTTTGGCCGTTTCGCCGCACATTCCCTGCCGTTGCACTGGCGGGATGAGAACGTCCCACCATTCGCTGCTGGGGAACTGAACGGTTACCTTGCCTTGATGCCCGGTTGCCCTCCCGGATTTGCCCAACACGCATGGGGCTGTCCAAGGATTCCCGGGGCGTTTGGTTGTTTCGTCGCACTCTGCCAACGGCCTCACTAGCCAAGAGTGGAATACTCAGAAGAACCACGGCAGTCAGGATGGTATTTCGTGTCGTCTTCATGATTGTGCTCCTTTCCGTGCAGTTTGGGTCATCTCAATGGGATTGTGTTGCCGGCAGCAAAATGGTTACAGACTGATTGTGAAGTTGAAAGACATAAGCCATTAACTACCATTCCACGAAAGTTTTCGAATCGCCTTCCCTTGGCCTTGGATCACCAGGGGATATTTCAATACCCCTGAGGGCATCAGAGGCCGAGGAAAATACCACGGAAGGCCTCGGAGATATATCGGGGAAGGTAAGCGGCACGGGCATTGGACGGCCGAAGGCCCCTGGAACCATCGGAGAGGCTCCTCTAGCATTGAATGAAACATGTTGTTGATATTTCAGTTATATAAAGCGTATAATTTCTAACGGCTGTATAAACTTCAATGTTGGAGGCATTTGTTTAATGTTGCCTGAAATCAGTTACTCAATCAACGGTAAACCATGCAGTGGCAAGGAATATCTTGATCTAGTCGAAGAAGTCTTCACTAGAGCGGATCCTGATGTCGAACATATAAAGTTGCAAAATGGCGAAGTCATATCATTGGGAGGAAACGAAGCTTGTGTGTCAATACTGCATCACAAGCATGACGGGACGATCTGGACTCCTTCAATACCAAAAAACACCAAAAAGGACGTGGTCACACTGCTTGGAGCATTCGTCCAAGGTGACGAGGCGATTTTATCGTCCTATGGCGCAATCCTATCCTCCGGTGAACGGCACAAAGGTATAAATGTTTCTGAGGGAAGCAAAATTGACGAGAGGCTAAAGCGTTTGTTCCTTGTTTTTTTAGCCCTTGCAGTAATCAACGGTATCATCTGGGGGCTAGCACGTGCACGCTCGGTGTTCTTACTCCCAGTTTTCCTGTTTTCTGCCTTGGCTTGTGTATGTTTCATGATTGGCGGCATCGCTAGGCTCATAGATACCTATAGGTATCTTGTAAAGTCTTTCGCCACAGATAAAAAAAGTTATGCTTCTTGGCAAATGGCTATCATGTACTGCGTTTCCACGTTTAGTATTATTGGTGTTTTGGTCTTTTTCGTTCTTTTCCCGGTATACTTGGTTGCTTTTCTTGTTGGGCAGGGGTTACGAATACTTGGGGCTGGTTGACGCGGCTTGTTGTCTCTTGTCCCTACCTAAAATTTCACCTAAGTATAAATGGGATGATTGTACATTTCTTGGTATTCGTTCTATCCCATTGCCAAAGTTGCTGAGATTAAACACAGGCATGGACAAAGTTTTAGCAGAGTACCAAGACCAAGTGACTCGTTCATGGACTGGCAATAAGGGAATCATAATCCGCCATACGAATAGGCAAGAACGTCCTACAAACCACGGCTGTCACCCACACGTAGTAATTATGAAGCGGCCGCCGATGAGGGCGACGTGGAATAATTCAAACGAGCATAGCGGGCCGGTTTCGGGTCCGTCTGACCGGCAGACCAGGTAAAGGTCAAATACCAAATACGGGTGAAAAGTTCCCCGACAGGACGAACCTGTCTCTGGTTTTCATGTTGGTTGACCAGACACTTCAAACCGAAAGTGAAGAGCTGGGGACGCTGAGGTCTTTAACTTGCAGATTTATCAATACAACAAATCCGGGCAATTCCCCCCCGCCGTAACCCGGTGCCCCAATAAAGCAAGTGTTTCTCACCTCATGAACTGCTATGCTTTCCCCCAGGGATTTCCTGAAATACCCCAACTCCACCTTAACATTAATTATTTGGGTTGGTTGGGGCTAAAGGCGGGTGGTATGGATTAAAGAAGGGGTAAACAAACTCGCAAATCAAATGAGAGGTATATGTGAATTAACGATGTTTAAGGGGACAAATCAACTGATCAGAGGGAGTCTGTAATGTTCGAACACCTTAATTACATTTGTCTTTGCCGCTTATCCTTCATATCAATTTGCCAGATATACTTCTGTGTTCTATAAACTACTATAATTAACGCAATAATTGTGATTAGGGCTATGAAAGGCAGAGTCTTTTCGACGAAACCGGTACCGACTATAATAATCATAGTATTCAATACAATGATCAGAAGTCTTACCTCGGTGGGACCCATTCCAAGAAAGGTAATTTTGAATTCATCTGTTGCAGCAAATGACAGATAGGAATTGACCATCAAGGCACCAAAGATTGGGACTAGGGCCAAGAATATGTTTCTATATAGACCCTCAAATAGCACAGCGTAGCCAATGAGAACAGAGCACATGAATATGAAGTCAAGGAAGTGGTCCATGAAGAACCCCCACTTTGGGATGCCAGTGTCCCGATATCTCCCAAGAGCACCGTCAAAGGAATCGGTAAACCATTGCATGAATAGCATACCAGAGGCAAGCCATAACCAACGAAGATCTTGTTTGGCTAAATATCCGGAGATAATCAGTCCGGCACTCCACAAAACCGTTGTGAGTGTGAGGTGATAGCCTTCAATCCATCGCGGAAATTTAGGCACACAGTAATCAATGAATCTCCTTTCTGCTTTCGCAAAGGGTGATTTGAATGGGAGCTTTTTATCGCCTTGGAACTGTTCTTTGGAATGCATAAGGTTCTACCCAACTAAAAGGTCGTGTAATTTCAGTCAGTGATTATGTTCAATACCCAACGTCCTGAATGAGGGTTTTTGTGTGTTAGTTCAGAATACCCTCAATTCACTTGTTGGAAATTTCTTTAATCCTTTGCTTCAATCACACGTTTTGATTCTTCGTCAAATTGTTCAAGATTCTTGTCAGTGTAAACCGAAACAATGATCTCTTTATTGAAATCTGCATCACTGACATGGTGATGGTGTTTCTCTGGATGACTCGATAAATCAGATGCTGAATCACCAAGCTCTGCGGCTTCTTCCGGAGTCAAAAAGAGAGTTACATTTTTGAGAGTTCGTTTGGAGTCTGAATCATATATTTTCATTTTCTATCTCCAACATATAATAGACAGTGTTTTCCCCGCCTATTTACAGGGCGGGCCTCATGTTTGTCAAGCTACAACATCGTTCCACAGCGATATTTGGAAAATCTGTACAGTATTTATTAATATGCGTGGATTTCCGAGCTGTTCCTCCCGATAATTCCGTCCTCGTTGATTCTGCGATACACGCTGCAAACGGCAAAATCAAGACCAACTATTTCTCAAATCCACGTTCTTGAAACCGAAAAACAGTTGGATGCAATTTTCGGTATATACATGGGGACATGGACATATTCCAATTGTGTTGCTGCTGCGGCCATTGAAGCTGACGTTCCAGTAATCGTGTGGAGAGACGCCAGGCTGGAAACCGCAGGGTTAGTAGGAAGCAGCGTGTCTTGCGGGGCGTTAAAGAGATGGGTATCCATTACCACCATATATACGGTCTCTTCAATGATGAAAAACCTTGGAAAAAGTACGTTTTTATTTATCAAGTGCGTGTACCGCCAAGGGATTGCAGGGTCAGATTCTTGGGGTAGGTGGAAACCGGTCAATGGGGATGGTTACCGCCGTGTGTGATCCCAACGAGGTACGTAGGAAATTCTCCAACTCATCGGCTGTAAAGAGTACGTCAACCTGTTGGAGTGTCGCGTGAAGTTTGCTCGCCAGACGCAGTGGTAAGTGCTCTCCACGGTCCGCGGCTTGCTGCCGACCTTGCGGAACGCCTTGGATCTAGCCAAGTATCCTTATCCGCTAAACGTGGAAGTACGGAGACTGTGCCTTGGGAGCCGAAGATCATGAGATTCGTCAGATTCCCTTGGGCGATCAGATGATCGATCTTCTAACCCCGTTACAGGCGGAAGCTCCTGAGAATGTGCCATATGTGTTCCTGACACGAAGTCGCTACGCTGTTGTAATGGGTCAGCTAAAGGAAAGTCGATGGCACGAGGGCAAGAACCTGACAAACAACGTCCTGCGAGAATTCAATACTATCCGGCGTAGGGCGGGAGTTGGGCCTTGCACGATCCATGACCTTCGTCGCTCCAGCATCACGAACTGGGCTCGCAAGCTTCCAGCCCATATGGTTCGCAAACTGGCGGGGCATTCCTCGTTGGACACGACTATGAAGTACTATTTGATCGTGCAGGAGACGGATTTGCGGCGAGCTAAAGATATTGGAGATGACGTGCTGAATGCCGGGCTGACTGACCAAATAGTGACCAACTCGAGCGAAAAACGGGGTATTTCGAGCAGGAAGGTCGATCGAGCCAAACGAAAAGCCCTTGATTGACAAAGACTTGCAGGACTACGCCCGAGAGGACTCGAACCTCTGACCTTCGGTTTAGGAAACCGATGTTGGATTTCACTAAACCCCTTAAGAACAGGCATTTGGATAATCCTTATTTTGCGACTGTACCCCCCACTGACCCCCCAAATTATCATCTTCACCTCCAGTATCCATGCAAAAGTCATTCTGGAGGCAAAAATGGTCTCAAACTTTAATTCGCCGAGTATCTCGCTGCCTTGTTGCTGGCCCAAGCACGTCAAGTCTTCTGTCCTGCACGTCATCTCCTATAGTCCCAAAACTCGAGCCGAACCGGATCTCTCAAGGCTCCGCCAAACTGCTTGCCACTGACGGACTTGGGCTGTGGCTGAATATTGGGACCACACGAAATTCGGGGACGCAGCAAGTTACGGCCTTCACCACACCGCACGCCCGTTACTTTGCAGCCGGTCGAGTCGTCGATCGGCTGGTCGGCTGAGTTGCGGGCCACTTGCGCACCGGGCCGGTAGCGAGACCGCCGCGGGCGAGGAGGTCCTTGAGGACCTTCTCTGCTGCCTTCGGCTTGACGCCGCTCGGGCCTCGGGAATGAAAGGCGATCTTCCCGTCAAGGTCGATCACGGCCGTTGCCCCCGGGCGGGCTTTATAGCTTTTCTCGGCGGGGCCGTTGAGATCATCGACCAGGAATGGTATCGTCAGCTTCAGCCCCTTCATGCACTTGGATGCGGCGATGACCTTCGACTCGATGGACTTGTGACGGCCGATATCACCAAAGCCCTTTCGCGTGGGGCTGGGGGCAGTCGTCGCGCGGGTCGGATGGGCCTCACGCACGTAAATGAAGTAGAATGCGATTTTGTTGTTATCCTTGTACGCCTTGTACAAGGCCTCCACGGCCGGGGCCATGCGGCGGAAGGGGGGTCACGTGTAGCTCGAGAAGAACACGCATACGAGCTTCTTCCCGCGGAAGCTCGACAGCTTGATGCGCTTGTTGGTGATGCGATTGACAATGGTGCCGTCCTTGGCGGTCTCTACGACCAGAAGCGGGAGGGCGAAGTCCGGGGCGGTTGTTCCCTTTTTGAGAACCTCGCGCCTGTTGCGATTGCGCTTACCAGCGGGCCTGCTGCGGGGCCTTCCCCGGGTTTGTATGCCTTTGCGTCCGGATGGTGTCGTCGTCGGTTCGGCCGCGATCGCCATGGTGATGGTGACCGTAAGCGTGAACCCAACGAGCAATGCCATCGGCCGATATCTCCGAGTCCCAGTCATGCTGCGATATCCTCTTTCGGATGCGTCGCTAAGAATACCTGCTTCCAAAGCTAGTACCAGCCCATTTATGCAATTATACGTCAAGACGCCTCCAATTGCAACAAGATCTGCCGGTGCGCCAGCTTCCGAGGGCGTATGGTCCCAAAACTCGACCGGACTGATGTGAAAGGTGTACAAGCGCCCCAGCGATAGTGCCCGCTTCACGCAATGAGGGACGCCTTCTGGGAGAGATGGGACGCAGCAGCCTAAGCCACAGCCCAAGTGAGCATTGGACAAGCTCGAGGGCTTGCGAGGCACATAGGAACGCCGGGGGGAAGACTGGATGCGGGTTGTCCAGCGCCGGATCCGGGGGATCGTCCGAGCACAGACCAGTGAGAAGGCTCTTGGCTTGTCCTCGCGTGGCGACTATGATCATGCACACTAGGGACGCCAAAAATGAACTGATCGGAAAGGATTGGCGCATGGCCGGGTTCAGACGTTTGCTGATGGGAGGGGTTCTGCTTCTAACAAGCGGATGGGCTGGATGTTCCTCACCGCCACTGACGGCTGAGCAAGAGCCGTTCTTCCAAGCTATCAAGCAAGGGGAGGTGGCAAAAGTCAAAAAAGCATTGGACGCGCACGCGGAATGGGCGAACCTTCCGGGCAAGTACGGGTTTCGGCCGCTTCACTGGGCTGCAGAAAGCGGCAACTTGGAAACCACCGAACTACTGCTGAACAACGGGGCGAAGGTCAACGCCAGGAGCGATGTCGGGCTGAGACCCATGCACATGGCGCAAAGAGGGGGCAGCAAGAAGGTGGTGGAACTTCTCATCGCTCGCGGCGCGAACGTGAACAAAAGGGACAACGACCGCAGAACGCCCATTTGGGAGGCTGTGAATTATTCCCATAAGGAACTCGTGGAGGTACTCATCGCAGCCGGGGCCGATTTAAACGCCAGATTCGACAGCGACAAGTCCATCGTTCAAGTCGCGGCCCATCGTGGCGACAAGGACATAGCCGAAGTACTAATCAACAAAGGAGCAAGCGTCCATACCAAGGACGACAAAGGCAGGACACCGTTGCACGAAGTTCGGAATACCGACGTGGCTACCATGCTCATGGAAAAAGGTGCCGACATCCGTGTCAGAGACAAACTCGGGCGGACGCCCCTGCACGCTGCCGTGTGCAAGGGCAACCGTGATGTTGCGGAGTTGCTTATCGCCAGAGGCGCTGACGTAAACGCGCGTGATGCGTACGGGGCTACTCCACTCGTGCGGGCATGGGCGTTGAGTAAGGAAATGGCCCTACTCCTGTTGTTGCACGGTGCCGACGTCAAGGCGCGTACAAACAACGGATTCACGGTGATTCACAGGTTGATCGGCCGTGGAGATGCTGGAATTGAGCTCGGCGCTCTTTTGATCGCGGCTGGGGCCGAAATCGAGGCGGTCACCGACTCAGGCGAGACACCCCTGCACCGGGCTGCTTACTGCGGGGATCAGACTTTGATTGTGTGGCTACTCGACAAGGGCGCTAAGATAAACCCCGCGGACAAGACTGGCCAGACGCCACTGCATAAGACGGCCATCCGGCCGGACTGGCGCCATAGTCATAGTCCCCGGGACGACATGAAGGCACAAGCCGCCGCCGCCAAACTCTTTATGACCCGAGGTGCCGACATCAACGCCAAGGACAAAAACGGGCGGACGCCTCTGGAATTGGCCAAGAGAAACCGCCACGAGAACACGGCAAGTGTCCTGCGAGAATCGACGGCTACGGAATAGGGGGATGCTATGACGGGCGTTTTCGAGCGTCGCCAACGGAATATGAAACAAGCCATCATCTGGGAGTGTCCCGGGCAACCTTCCGAAAAGTGCAACATCGCGGAATCAACCTGCTAGGCTCCCCTCCCGGGGCCGATTCTTGCGCGTATTTTTTCCTATGCGCACGGTCACCCGTGTGTTTCTGGAAGAAGAGCCGAATTTTCAGCGACCAGACTTGCTCGATCTGTAAATATTACCTTGAAGATTGCCCTGATTATCCAGCAGATGCTCAATTGTGCCCTCCTTATTCTCGTTCAAGAGGGCAATCATAGGTCAAAAGTGGTCTTTGCTTAAGATCCATAAACCTTTATATAATAAGCCGGACGCAATTTTCAGGACCCACAGGTGGCGCCGTGGGCGCTCGATGTGACGACGTTTCAGGATGCACTTGTCGTACAGGGCGCCAAACTGCGACGCGGGACCGAAGACGACGGCCCCGCAGGGAGAAGCGAATGAAATACCGAAGGCTTGGCGGAACGGACCTGGACGTGTCGGTGATATGCCTGGGCCCGATGCGGGCGGCAGCGCGGGAGCCCGGCGACGATGAGAAGTCCAAGGCCGGCGAGCTGGCGCTGCGCAAGGCGCTCGATGCCGGCGTGAACTTCATCCATTCCAGCTACGAATACGGGACGCGGTGGATGATGGCCCGCGTCCTGGCCGATCACCCGCGGCGAAGCGAATTGCATCACGTGATCAAGGTGCCCGTCCCGGACTTCAAGGACGGCGACCGATTCCACCCCGGCACGTTCCGACTCCGGGTGGAAGAGGCCCTGGCCGACCTGCACACCGACCGCATCGACGTGCTGCAGTGGATGTGGCGGTCGGATCCGAACGATGACGAGCGACGGGTGCCGCTGCTCAGGCGAATCATCGACGACGTGTGCGAGACGTTCGAGAAGATGCGCGACGAGGGAAAGGTCGGATACCTGATGACCTTCCCCTACACCGTCGGCTGCGGCGCCGCGGCGATCG
>SDBV01011501.1_pt1 | contig 11461 bp, 10 predicted proteins | sample 2277081 | NCBI WGS metagenome assembly SDBV01 (sample SAMN10402039, study PRJNA504765) | marine sediment metagenome | isolation source: marine sediment core GS10_PC15, 223 cmbsf | place: Arctic Ocean: Southern Knipovich Ridge | collected 2010
TTCTTCGATATCAGGTTCGATCGCTCGTTCTTCGATTACGTCATCTCTAACTTCGAGGACGACTTCGGAGTCCGTCCCTACATCGTCGGCGAGGAGATCTGGCGTCTGGCCAGAACCGACAGTGGTGTCGACTCGAGAGAGGAGATGCCCCTGGACGCCTTTTACGTCTGGGGTGCCGCCTTATTGAGAGTGGTGTTCGATGGAAACGCTCCACCACCCGCATTAAGAGCTTGATCATCTCGGCGTAGGACCGGAGCGTTTCTGGCGACTTGCCCTCGATCCCGCGGGACGTGAGGTAGAGGGATGAACGTGACTGGATTGACTCGCTAACCATCGGTCACATCACTGTCTCAGCTGGACTGCAAAGTCTCGACATCTGCAGAAGACAGCCTCACTGTAACCGGGCTTACAGCGAGGCATTCGTGGCCGCGGATAAGATTCTGAGAGTCAAAGCAATGGCCACACGCCCTCCCGTCCCGATGTTGCACCCTGAAGGAGGTTGCCGTGCTCCAGCAGAGACGCGAACAGTACATCGAAGCCTATGGGTCGGACAAGGATAGATCCTGGGAGGAGTTCTTTTTCGGTTCCGATTCGACCCCAGGCCACACTGCATCGGCCAGCTTGGATGGGTGGACCGCCGATGACCTTCTCACCGAAGCCCTAAGGCGCGAGGCCAAAGATACGGCCGCCCTTCGAATCATGCAGACGCGCGTTCTAAGGGCACTCTTGGAAGGAATTGACCGCGAGTAACCAACGCACGCATCCCCGGCTGGCTGCTCATCACTTGCCCAGTTGAGTCATCCAGCGACTGATCCTTAGGAGGTGATAGACGGGACTGAGCATTGTTGCGCCATCCGAGACAGCAAGCTGATTGAACACGAGACGAAACAGGAGGAGAAGCGTGGGTAAGAACGGAATCGTGGCCGGAGTAGACACCACCAAGTTGGAGGAGTTCCGAACGGCCCAGCAGGGCGACCCCGTAATTCTTGGGCTGAAGGCTGATGCTCTGTGGGAGGGTGAGATGGGCAGAGCGACTGTACACATCGGCCCATACAGCCTCAACGGAGACATCATCGATCGTCCTACAAGACACTACACCACTGCGTTCGGCGCCTGGAAAGAGGTGGAGGAGGCAGTGGGCGTAATCGGCCCCACCGACCGCCAGGAACCGGTGGAGATGGCGTTGGGAGCTATGGCCGCGTGCGTGGTGAACTCAATCACATTCAACGCCTATCGGCATGGCATCGAGCTAGATGATCTGGAGGTTTCGGTAAGCACCGATGTCAATCCCGATGTGCTGTTTGAACTGCGGGGCCCAGAAGAGCACAGTGCTTGCATGCAGAACCTCCGAGTCAATATCAAGGCGAAGGGAAAGGACATCACGCCCGAGAAGTTGGAGATCATCAGGAGACTGGCGGAGCACTCCCCGGTGGATGGTCTCATTTCACAGACGAATCGGATCGAGCACGTGGTCACGACGTAGTCGTGGCACACGCGCCACGCCAGACTTGTTACCTCGCGGAGCGAGGCCGGTGTACACCGGCCTCGCTCCGCGATCATCCAGCGTGTCGCCATCGTTTCCGAGTTCCCGTGGGGTGCCAATAATGCGTCCGTAAGCTGGATGGGTCACGCAGCCAGCTACTCGTACTCGTGGTGTAGGCCGCTCAGCACCGGCCGAGCAACGATTCGCCCAGCCTGCAGCGGACCAGCCCGAGGCGGCGGACCCATGATCGCCGCCGCCGGTGAACGCTACACCACCCTTTGCAACACGGTCAGGCCGCACGAGGCGGCTTCCGCACCCCCTCACCGCCGATCAGCTCTTCGTCACAGGTTCTTGAGCTCTTCTGTCGTCAAAACTGGCGTCAAACTGCTGTTAGACAACGAAGCGGCCCCGAGAAGGGGCCGCTTCCGTATCTGGAAAGTGGTGCCGGAGGGCAGATTCGAACTGCCGACACCGCGGTTTTCAGCCGCGTGCTCTACCCCTGAGCTACCCCGGCACGGATTCTCATTCTATTGGCTGGCTTCTGACGCGCGCAAGGAATTACAGACGGGGCCGGGGACGGATAGAATCAAGGTGAGTCAGGCCATGCGCGTTGGAACGATCAGGGAGACCAAGATAGAGGAGTACCGCGTGGGCCTCTCTGTGGCCGGCGCGCGGGCGTTGGTCGGGGCGGGGCACGAGGTGCTGGTGGAGCGCTGCGCGGGCGAAGGCGCGGGCTTCGCGGACGCGGACTACGAGGCGGCGGGAGCGCAGCTCCGGGACGGGCCTGGTGATGTCGCCGCCAACGTTGACCTGTTGGTCAAGGTGAAGGAGATCCTGCCGCCGGAGTTTCCGCTGCTGCGGCCGGGTCTGCTCCTGTTTACGTTCCTGCACCTGGCGCCTCTGCCGGAGCTGACGCGCGAACTGATGTCGTCTCGCACGAACTCGATCGCTTACGAACTTGTGCGGTCGACGGACGGCCGGCTGCCGCTACTGATCCCGATGAGCCTTGTGGCGGGACGCATGGCCGGCGAGGTTGCTTCACAGCACCTGAAGAAGCCGGGGCCGGGACGCGGCAAGCTCCTCGGCGGCATCCCGGGCACGACTCCGGCGCGGGTGCTGGTCGTTGGAAGCGGCAACGTCGGCGCGGCGGCGAGTGACGTCCTTACGGCGCTCGGCGCGACCGTGACGGTGACCTCACGCGATGCGGTGAAGTTGGCGCGGCTCGAAGAGCGACTCGAGGGAAGGATCACCACGCGCGTGACGAGCCCGGCCGCGCTGCGAGAGGAGCTTGAGAGTGCCGATATCCTCATCGGCGCGGTGCTGGAGCCAGGCGGGATCGCTCCGAAGCTGATCAGCCGCGAGATGGTGCGGTCGATGGGCGTGGGCGCGGTGATAGTCGACGTCTGCATTGACCAGGGAGGCATCTGCGAGACTTCGCGGCCGACGACGCACACCGAGCCCGTGTACGTTGAGGAGGGTGTGGTTCACTATTGTGTACCGAACATGCCCGGCGCGGTGCCACGGACCTCGACGGAGGCGCTCACGGGCGCGACGTTGCCCTACGTGCTCAAGCTGGCGGAACGGGGCCTCGATGCGCTGAAGCGGGACGAGGCGCTGGCGGCCGGGGCGAGCACGATCGATGGCAGGCTCGTGTGCGAGGCCGTTTCGACGGCGCAGGGTTTGGATTACACTCCGCTGGCCGAAGCGCTCCCGTAAGGGAACCGGCGGCCGATTGTGCTACAATTCACCAACGATGCCGACCCTCCTGGTCGCCGCTCCGACGCCCCTTTCCGGCAAGACCACCGTAGCCGTGGCCTGCGCCCGTGCTCTGGCGAAAAACGGGACGAATGTTCTCCTCGAGCGGGTCGGTGACGACGCCAACGCGGACTCAGACCGCCGAGTCTTCAGTTCACTCGGATCGTCATCGGGCGATGCGAAGATAATCGAAGTTCCGGCCGGCGACCCGTTGGCGGCCCTCAGGGAGCATGAGGGAGCGCGCGTCCTCATCGTGGCGACGCCAGAGACGGCCGCCGAGGCGTCCGCAATCGCGAAGGCGGTGGGTGAGGCGCTCGCTGGCATGGTGCTCAACCGCGCGCGACCTTCCGGCGGCGGAGCGGGTGCCGACTACGAGGGCGTCGCACCGCTGGCCGTGATCCGAGAGGACAGGCAGCTCGCAGCGCCGAGCCTCGACGCGGTCGCGCAGGCGCTGAAGGCAGAGGCCGTGAACGTTGCCGAGGACGCTCCTCGCTCGCTGGGCCGGGTGGTCATCGCCTCGATCGCGGCCGACCCGGGGCAGGCCTACTTTGACCGGACGCGGGCCGAGTCAGTGATCGTGCGCAGCGACAAGCCAGACCTTCAGCTGGCGGCGATCAACGCCGGCGCACAATGTCTGATCGTTACCGGCGACTTGCCCGTCCTCTCGTACGTTCGAGAGCGGGTGGCGGAAGACGAGACGCCGTTCTTGCGCACGGAACTCGACACGAAGGGCGCAGTCGAGGCTGTCGAGGCGCTGTATGGCGGAACAGCCTTCACAGCGGACGCGGACAGGCTAAGCCGCCTGGATGAAGTCTTCGCCGGCGCCGACGTGGGTTCGCTCTTCGCGAGCGCTGGCTAGACGCCTTCGTTTCCGCTGGCCTGACCGTATTCGTCGTCAGCTGAAGCGGCATCCGCAGCTGCTTCTTGATCTTGCGTTAGAGTCGTCGTGGCCGGTGCGGCGGCTACAGGTTGCGTCTCCGACGGTGTTTCCTGAGTGCCGCGGCGCTCGGTGGTGCAGTACGGGCAGGCGATCCAGTTGAAGCTGAGGAGATGCTCGCACTTCACGCAGACGTCCTTGAGCTGCGTGGCACAGTAGGGGCAGATACGCCAGCCTTGCTCGACGAAGCGACGGCACGACAGGCACATCCCCTCGTCGCCGATCTCGCGCAGGAGTGCCTCCTCCTCAAGGGAGCGGGCATAGGCCTCCTCCAGAGACTCGCGCGGCCGCAGCATCAAGTACAGCGCCAGGCCGGGGATGTTGAAGCCGGGGAAGAACATGATTCCGACGAAGACTGCCAGCACCTGGAGTCCGAGATCGCGCGTGCGTTCGCGGACGTCGCGGTAGATCCAGACGATGATGCTGAGCCAGAGCAGCAGTGCCCAGACGCCGCCGATCAACCCTGCCAGAATTCCGATATCTTCCATCAGTACAGCTTCTCTCCTGATCCCGCGCTTTCGGACATTGTAGCGTCAACTTTGCCTAACTAAAACGTTCCGGATCCTTGTGGCTGCGGCAGCTGCCTGCGGATAAACTGGCAGGCATGGCGCGAAAACGACGTGTAAAGCGACTTGAGCCACCGATCCGTGTTGAATTGACGCTCGGTGCGCTCACACTGGACGGCTCCGTTCGTGCGGAGTACGAAGGCCGCACCGTTTTTGTGGATTACGGAATGCCCGGCGAGCGCGTCGTGGCTGAGATCGACGTCGAGCGCCCTCACGCGCTGTTCGGGCGTGTCGTCGAGGTTCTCGAAGCGGCAGGCGGGCGGGTGAAGGCGCCGTGCGAATACTTTGGCGAATGCGGTGGCTGCCAGTGGCAGCACGTGGCGTACGATCGGCAGCTTGAGTTCAAGCGGGAGCTCGTGCTGGAGCAGCTTCGGCGGATCGGCGGCTTCGAGGAGCCGACGGTCTCTCCGACGGTAGGGGCGGACAATCCGTGGGGTTACCGGAACCACGTGCGATTCACGGCCAAGTCGCGTGGAGAGATCGGATTCGTCCGGCGGGGGACGCATCGCTTTCTTCGCATCGACCGTTGCCTGATCGCTGACGACTGGGTCAACGACGCGATCCCGCTGGTGCAGGGCAAGGCCGGCGGCTTGCATCAGGTCGCGATCCGTCGCGGCGTGAAGACGGGCGAGCTGCTCGTGCACCCGAACCTTGACCACCTGGGGACGTCTATCCCGTCGGGCCAGAAGTACTACCACGAGGAGGTGCTGGGCCATCGCTTCCGCATATCCGGGGCGTCGTTCTTCCAGACGAACACTTGTCAGGCCGAGCGGCTCATTTGCCTCGTGCGGGACAAGCTGCAGCTGCGGCCGCGTGAGACGCTCGTGGACGCCTACGCCGGCGTCGGCACGTTCGCGGTCGTGCTTGCGGAGCATGTTAAGCGTGTGATCGCGATCGAGGAGTCGTCTGCGGCCGTCGACGACGCGATGGTGAACATCGATGGCGCACCGCAAATCCAGTACTACATGGGCAAGGTTGAGGACGTTCTCGGGGGCATCGATGAGGAGATGGACGCGCTCATCCTCGATCCACCGCGCATCGGCGTCCACGCAGCGGCAATCGAGGCGGTGCTGCGCAAGGCGCCCGGCCGCATCGCCTACGTGTCCTGCGATCCGTCGACGCTGGCGCGGGACCTGCGGTTGCTGGTGGACGGCCTGGCGGACGGTGCCCGCTACGATCTCGTCGATGTGACGCCCGTCGATATGTTCCCGCAGACGCACCACATCGAATGCGTCGCCAGTCTGCGGCGCGCTTGACGTGGCGCGGCTGATCCTTGCGTCGGCCTCGCCCCGGCGCCAGAAGTTGCTCGGGCGGTTAGGCGTTCGCTTTGACGTCCGGCCGGTGGAGATCGCCGAAGACGCCGGAGCGTCAAGAGACCCGCAGATCGTTGCGCGGCGGCTGGCACGCGCCAAGGCGGAGGCGGCCCGGCTGGCCGACGAACAGGCGCCGATCCTGGCGGCCGACACGGTCGTGGCGTTTGACGGGCGCATCTTCGGGAAGCCGGCCGACGCCGGCGAAGCGCGCGAGATGCTGCGGGCGCTGCGCGGGCGCACGCACGAAGTGGTGACCGCTTTGGCGGTGGCGCCGCTGGGCCGACGCTCGCTGATCGCGCGGCATCCGCTGACGGAAGTGACGATGCGGGAGTACGGCGACGACGAGATCGAGGCGTCGATCGGTCACGGTTACCCGCTGGACAAGGCGGGCGCCTACGGCATCCAGGACGAGCTGCTGCGCCCGGTCGAGCGTTACGAAGGCTGCTACTGCAACGTGATCGGCCTCTCCCTCTGGGCGGCGATCGAGGCGCTGCGCAAGGCCGGCGAGGACGTCCCGATCGAGTCCGTGGACTTTCTTCCGCAGTGCGCGTCCTGTCCGCTGGCGTGCCCTTGACCTGCGTGTTGACCGTTTCTTAACCGCCGTTAACCTCAGGTCAACTGACGCCTCTGTGTGGTGGCGCTACGATGGCACCAGGTCAGCGAAGATCCGATCGCCGGAGTGGTCTCAAGAAAGGCCGTTACTGACGAGCCCTGGGGAGGAACAAGGCCGAAGCTGATTAGATGAGCACAACGGGGTGCGCTGAGACCCGAGGCCCGTCCACGGATAGCGGACGGGCCTTCGCTTGCGCTCAGGAGCATTAGTGGCCGCGACGGCGGCGTATCGCGGGGCATGAGAACGCTTGTATCATTCGAGATGGAATGTCCGCCCCGACGAAGAAATCCATTCTGGAGACACTGAACCCACGCCAGCAGGAGGCCGTAGAGCACACTGAGGGGGCGCTGCTGATCCTGGCGGGGCCCGGTTCCGGCAAGACACGCGTCATCGCGCACCGTATCGCCTACCTCGTGCGCGAGAAGCGTGTCCATCCGCGGCGGATCCTGGCCGTGACGTTCACGAACAAGGCCGCGCGAGAGATGCGCGACCGTGTCCACGCGCTGGTGGGCGAAGAGGCGGGGCGGGACATAACTCTCGGCACCTTTCACGGCGTTTGCTCGCGCATACTGCGCATCGACGGCGAGGCGGTCGGCGTCGAGCGATCGTTCACGATCTACGACAGCTCGGACCAGATCGCGGCCGTTAAGCGAGCGCTCGACGACGTAGGCCTGGACTCGAAGCGCGTGGCGCCGCGAGCGGTGCTATCGGCGATCTCGCGCGCGAAGAGCGAGTTGCAGGGGCCGCGTGAGTTCGCAGCGCTGGTGGCCGACTATTTCCAGGAGGTGACGTCGCGCGTGTACCTGCGCTACCAGGACCTGCTTGAGGAGAGCAATGCGCTGGACTTCGACGACATCCTGCTGAAGGTGGTGGAGCTGTACCAGGAGCGGGAGGACGTGCTGGAGAAGTACGCGGAGCGCTGGGGCTACGTGCACATCGACGAGTTTCAGGACACGAACATCGCGCAGTACATCCTCGCCAAGCAGTGGGCATCCGTGCACCGCAACATCTGCGTCGTCGGCGATCCCGATCAGTCGATCTACGCCTGGCGCGCGGCCGACATCCGCAACATCCTCAATTTTGAGAACGACTTTCCGGATACGAAGGTCGTGATCCTCGACCAGAACTACCGCTCGACGCAGACGATCCTCGACACGGCGCACTCGGTGATCTCGCTCAACAAACAGCGCAAGGAGAAGAATCTCTGGACGGAGAATGCGTCCGGACTGCCGGTCGTCGTCCACGAGGCCTACGACCACGAGGACGAGGCGACGTTCGTGACGGAGGAGATCCAGCGCCTCGTTCGTGAGGACGAAGTCTCGCACCGAGACATCGCCGTAATGTACCGCACGAACGCCCAATCGCGGCCGATGGAGGAGGCGCTGGTGCGGCGGAGCATTCCGTACCGGCTGATCGGCGGCACGCGATTCTACGAGCGCCGCGAGGTGAAGGACTTGCTGGCCTACCTGCGCCTCATCCAAAACCCGTTCGATGCCGTGGCGATGATGCGCGTGATCAACAGGCCGTCGCGCGGCATCGGTGACCGGACGCTCGCCGAGCTGGCTCGCTGGTCCCGCGAGAAGAAGATTCCGCCGTACGCGGCGCTTCAGGTCGTCGCGGAGACGGAGCGTGACTCGCCTGAGACCGTGGACGGCCCGGCCAGCGCGCATCCGTTCCGGAAGCGGACGGCCGGCGCGCTGTTGCGGTTTCTGGGCCTCGTGAACGAGCTGCTCGAGCTTTCAAAGACGGAGTCTCTATCGACGCTGCTGGACACGCTGATCGACCGGACGGACTACAAGCCGTACATCATGGCCGACGAGGACGGCGAAGACCGCTGGGAGAACGTGCAGGAACTGCGTGCCGTCGTGCTGGAGTATGACGAACTGAAGTCGGAACACGCGCTGGCGTCTTTCCTGGAGGACGTGGCGTTGATTACGGACGTTGACGCGTTGGACGCATCGGATTCCGTCACGCTGATCACGCTGCACGCGGCGAAGGGGCTGGAATTTCCGATCGTCTTCATCGCCGGGCTGGAGGAGGGGATACTGCCGCACATGCGGTCGCTGGAGAGCGGAAGCCCGGAGCAGCTGGAGGAAGAGCGGCGCCTCTGCTACGTCGGTATGACGCGCGCCAAACAGCAGCTCTATCTGGTGCGGGCGTTTCGGCGGGCGTTCGGCGGGCACAATCCGCCGTCGCGGTTCCTTGCTGACATCCCTCCGGACCTGGTGACGCAGAGCAAACGGGCCGCGCAGGCTGACATGTTCACGCCGCGGCGCTATCGCCACGTCAAGCGCGACGATGCTGAGCGCCCGGCGATCCCGGCGGACTCTTTCGCGGCCGGAGACCGGGTGCGTCACCTGAAGTTTGGCGAGGGCATCGTCGTTTCGTCGGAGCCCTCTGGGACGGACTACCAGGTGGTAGTTGCGTTCCAGGGCGAGGCGGGTATCAAGAAGCTGCTGCTGAGCTTTGCGCCGCTCGAGAAGATCGAGGCGTAGTGGAGATACGGCGGGCGCAGGCCAGCGACGCCGACGCCGTCTTCGCGATGCTCGAGCGATTCGCGATGAGCTACGAGCCCGACCGCAATGCGTTCGCGCCGTCGTTTGCGGCGATGGTCGACTCTCAGGACGTGGCGTTGCTTGTGGCCGACGACGGCGGGACGCTCGCCGGGTACGCAATGGCGGTGGGGTTCGCGACGCTCTTCGCCAACGGCAGCGTGGTGCAGATCGAGGAGCTTTTCGTCGAGGATGCGAAGCGCGGCGCTGGTACGGGCCGAGACCTGGTCGCGGCGGTCGCCGAGTGGGCTCGCCGCCGCAGCGCCGTCGAGGTAACGGTGCCGACGCGCCGCGCAGGCGCCTACTACGAGCGGCTGGGCTTCGAGCGCACGGCTGAGTACTATCACATTCGCCTGTCGTAGTAGGTGACCGCGCGGTCAGTTACAATAGCATCACCACGTATCGGGAGGGAATTTATGACTACCGCGACGGACATCCACGGCCTCTGCAAGCCCGGCTACGAGCGCGTCCGCGACGCCTTCGCGCGCAACTTCGAGGAGCACGGCGAGGTTGGCGCGGCGCTTTCGCTCGTCGTCGACGGTGAGACCGTCGTCGACCTCTGGGGCGGCCACGCGGACGGCGCCCGCACACGCTCCTGGGACGAAGACACGATGGTCAACACCTTCTCGACTACGAAGGGAATGACGACGGTCTGCGCGCTGCGGCTGATAGAGCAGGGCAAGCTGGACGTCGATGCGCCTGTCGCAAAGTACTGGCCCGAGTTTGCGGCGGCGGGGAAAGAGGACATCCCCGTGCGATACCTGATGAGCCACCGCGCGGGGCTTCCTGCCGTCGACTCACTCATCCCACTAGAGAAGTCGCACGACTGGGAGCCGCTGGTAGAGGCCCTCGCGGCGCAGAAGCCGCACTGGGAGCCGGGATCGAAGTTTGGCTACCACGCGCTCACCTTCGGATCGTTAGTCGGAGAGGTGATCCGCCGCATCAGCGGCAAGAGCGTTGGCACGTTCTGGCGTGAGGAGATCGCCGAGCCGTTCGGGATCGACTTCCACGTCGGCTTCGGCGAGGAACTCGACGATCGCTGCGCGACGATGATCCCGGCACCGCTACCGGACCTCTCGGAGATCGACCATCCGCTGGTGAAGGCGATGACGGACCCGACGACTCTGACGTTCAAGGCGTTCATGATCTCGCCGCTGTTGATGGTCAACCCGCTGTACATGAACACGCGTGAATGGCGCGCCGCCGAGATTCCAGCGGCGAACGGCCACGGCACGGCTCGTGCCCTCTCGCGTCTCTACGGCGCACTGGCCACGGGCGGAACGCTGGACGGTGCTCAGGTGCTCAAGCCGGAGACGATCGAGATGGCGACGCAGACGCAGTCGCAAGGCGAGGATGCGATCCTGCTCTTCCCGATGCGGTTCGGACTCGGCTTCCTGCTGGACATACCGGAGTTCCAGATCAGCCCCAACGGTACGGTATTCGGTCACGCCGGGATGGGCGGATCGTTCGGCTTCGCCGATCCGGAGGCGAAGTACGGCGTGGGTTACGTGATGAACAAGATGATGCTAACGGACCCCGAGAACCGGGAGGACCCGCGGTGGCGGGGGATGTTCGACGCGATCTACAAGTCCGTCTAGGCGGGCTTCCGTGCGCGGAAGCTGAAGTTGCTCTCTTTCCTGACGTTGACGGCGACATCCGCGAACCCGGCTGCCTCCAGCCGTGGCTGAAGCGTCTACGGACAGTATGCTGGAGTTGCTTCGAACTCGCTGATTGCCTAGCCTTTGGGTGAGTCGAAAGGAGATGACTTTTGTTCTTCCTCTTACAGGTTGACGTACCCAGCGAATCGACGACGGACAAGATTGAAGACTGGGCACTCGACCACGGCCTGACGATCGGCGGCATCGCGATATTCGTCATCATTGCGATCATCGCGATCAACGTCCTCGTGCCGCGGCTTGTGCGAGTGACCACGCGGACGCGGCTGGCCGGGAAGCCGCAGGAGGAGATCGAGCAGCGGGCGGAGACTCTGACCCACGTCTTTACCCGCACCGGCGCGACGCTGCTCATCGTGCTCGGATTCTTCACGGCTCTTCCCGAGCTTGGCGTGAACATCGGGCCGCTCCTGGCCGGCGTGGGCATCGCCGGCATCGCCGTCGGTTTCGGTGCGCAGAGCCTCGTGAAGGACATCATCTCCGGGATGTTCATCCTCATCGACAACCAGTACGGCAAGGGCGATGTGGTGGAGATCGCCGGCAAGGCCGGCGTCGTCCAGGACATTGGA
>SDBV01011502.1_pt1 | contig 11460 bp, 10 predicted proteins | sample 2277081 | NCBI WGS metagenome assembly SDBV01 (sample SAMN10402039, study PRJNA504765) | marine sediment metagenome | isolation source: marine sediment core GS10_PC15, 223 cmbsf | place: Arctic Ocean: Southern Knipovich Ridge | collected 2010
CCGCCAGTAGGCCCGCGAAGAAGAACATCCAGAAGAAGGGCATAAAGAGGCTGATCAGGCCCGTGAGCAGACCTATGGTCGCGAGCCCGGAGCCGCGCAAGGATGCCCGGTTGGCGCGGATGTCCGACATCGCAACCAGGGCCACGATGATCGCGGGTATCGCGGCGAATATCCACAGCACGAAGCCTAGGAAGCCCAGGATCAGGGAGGCTATGGCGGCGGTTGATGTAGTCCGGGCGGGTCTCTTGGGGCCGGCGTTCTGAATTGGCGGCGGCGCTGGTGGGCCGCCATAGGTGCTGTCCGTGCTCGACATTGTGTTTCCCCTCATTGTGGCGAATGCCGTGGATCTCACGCGGTACGGAGGATGTCCCCTCGCCGCCATGCTATCTCACCTGGGGCCCGTGGTCAATCATCATGGACGGAGGGGCCTGGCGGGGTGCGCGTGCTGAACTTGCGGGGGGACCCGGACCTTCTTTATGGTACTGCGAGGCTTTTTGGGAGGAGATTGCAGCATGAGTTGGGAAAAGGAGATTCAGGAGCTTCGGCGGCGCGAGAAGTTGGCGCAGCAAATGGGCGGTGAGGAGCGAGTCGAACGGCAGCACTCGAACAAGCGCTATACGGTCCGCGAGCGCATCGAGAAGCTGATCGATCCGGGCTCTTTCCACGAAATTGGCGCGCTTGCCGGCAAGGCCAACTACGACGCTGAGGGAAATCTCACGGATTTCCGGCCTTCGAACTTCGTCCTGGGGACCTGCCGCATCGGCGGGCGCCGGGTCGTCCTTGGGGGCGACGACTTCACTGTGCGCGGTGGCGCTGCCGATGCGAAGGTGGGCGACAAATCGGGTCACGGTGAACGCCTCGCGCTGGGACTGCAACTGCCCTTGGTACGGCTGATCGATGGGAGCGGCGGCGGCGGAAGCGTGAAGACGCTCGAAATGACGGGCTACTCGTACATTCCGGAATTGCGCGGCTTCCACACGACGATGGAGCTGATGGGCGAGGTGCCGGTGGTGTGCGCCTGCATGGGCTCGGTCGCGGGGATTGGGGCGGTACGTGTGACCATCTCGCATTTCTCGCTCATGGTCAAGGGCAGCAGCCAGCTTTTTGTCGCCGGCCCGCCCGTGGTCGAGCGGGGCTTCGGCAGCCCAATCAGCAAGGAGGACCTTGGCGGTTCGCAGATCCACGCGCATGAGAGCGGCGCGGTGGATAACGAGGTCGAGTCCGAGGAGGAGGCCTTCGAGGAGATCCGGCGCTTCCTGTCGTACATGCCGCAGAATGTCTGGAACCTGCCAAAACGCGCAGATCCGCAGGACGATCCCGAACGCCGTGACGAGAGTTTGCTCTCGGCGATCCCGAGAGACCGCCGCAGGATGTACGAAGTGCGCGACATCATTGACGCTGTGGTGGACGAGGGTTCGTTTTTTGAGATGTCGCGCTATTACGGTCGTCCGCTGGTCGTGGGCATGGCCAGGCTGGACGGCTATCCGGTCGGCGTCATGGCCAACGACACGCATCACCATGGAGGCGCCGTTGACGCGACCGCGAGTGAGAAGATGATGCGCTTCGTGGATACCTGCGATACCTTCCATCTGCCCATCGTGTATCTGGTGGACAACCCCGGTTTTCTGATCGGCGCGGAGTCCGAGCGCCAGGGCACGGTCCGGCTGGGCTCGCGCGCTCTGGTCGCCTGCTACCAGTCCAGGGTCCCCTGGGCCTGCATCGTTACGCGCCGCTGTTACGGCGTCGCGGGCGGGGGCCATCTTAAGTCGCAGGGATTGAACGTGCGTTACGCGTGGCCTTCGGCCGACTGGGGATCGTTGCCTATAGAGGGCGGGGTACAGGCGGCGTACCGCCGGGACATCGAAGCCGCGCCCGACCCCGCCGCGCGGCGGCATGAGCTCGAGGAGATGCTCAACAAGTACCGCTCGCCGTTCCGAACGGCGGAGGCCTTCGGCATTGAGGAGATCATCGACCCCCGCGATACGCGGCCGATCCTGTGTGAATGGGCCGAGAGCGCCTACGATGTTCTACCGTCGCAGATTGGGCCGAAACCGCGGGGGACGCGGCCTTAGCATTGGCGCATCTTCCCTGGTTGGCGATGGCGGCTGTATGCCCCTCCAGCTGTTGGGGAACCTGCATTTTTGTTCCAAACGTGCTAGAATTGCCAGGAATATCATCCGTTTGGGCTTTGTTCCGGTTGTGATGGGGTCAGGATCTCGGAGAAGTTCATGCTCTATTTCAAGACAAACCAGTACGTTCCCGGCAAGGGGGACGCCTGGATGTATTACGAGTGCAATGACGACAAGTCCGTGCGCCGGTATATGACGCATATCCCCGCAACGCGCGAACTGGATACGGTGCCCAAGCCCTTCATCAAGAAGCTCCAGCGCCCCGAGGACCTCGAGCCGGCGACTCAGGACGAGTTCTTTCACCTGTGGCCGCCGGACGGCACAGAACCGGCCGCGTCGACGCAAGAGGTCGTCGCCGACGAGATGGAACGGCAGGGCGTTCGTGCGCGGAAGCATTTCGATCCGAACATGACGATCATCGAAGCGATGTCCATACATCTTCAGGTTGCGGAAGTATTTGCCGCGTTTCATCTGGGTGGCTGCTCGAATTGCGGGGTCAGCGAAATTGAGACCATCGCCCAGGTCTGCATGGGTTACGGCATCGACGTGGATCTGCTGCTGGACGTGCTCGAAGAGTTGATGGACGATGAGGCGGAGGACGCCGCGCCGGAAGCGGCGTCGAAGCCCGATGAAGCGCCTGCCGAGGTCGACTGAATTCGAATTCGGCGTGGCTCTGTGAACGGTGCTACGAGAATTGCATCGTAAAGAACTCGCTCGACTTCCTCATCGAATTTTCCCACCCCAAAATACCCGCGTAGCGGGAATATCCCGGTCGTCTGGCCCGTTTCCTACACGCAGTGATAAACGTGTGGAAAAAACGTGGCGGAGTCGACAATGCAAACAACGGAAGCTGACAAGGGCCTCGTCACAGCGACGGAGAGTGCGAGGGCGGAACTGAAGCGGCTGCTCGAGAACGAACCCGAAGAGGTCACCGGGGTGCGTATGGCGGTCAAGGGCGGGGGCTGCTCGGGTATGAGCTATGTCCTCGATTTCGACAAGGAGCGCGAGGGTGACAATATCGTCGAGCAAGACGGCGTCCGCTTCTACATGGACCGCAAATCGACCATCTACCTCAAGGGCATCCAGCTCGACTACAGGGAAGGCCTTCAAGGCAAGGGCTTCGTCTTCCAGAATCCCAACGCTAGCAACACCTGCGGCTGTGGCGAATCGTTCAGCGTCTGAACATTAACTTCGAGCAGGGCGCCACTCCCGGCTTCGGCCGGGGGTGTTTTTTTATGCGGCTTTGCGCCTTGGTGTCTCTAGGTGGGAAAACAGTCTCTATGAAGCCTCAGGACGGCATAATCGCCGAGGAGATCCGGGCCGTACGCAGGGGCGTGGGCGCGTGGTTGCGGGACGACTATACTTTCGTGCGTTTTGCGGGGCCGGATGCGGCTTCGTGGTTGCAGTCGCAGACGACGAATGATGTGGAGGCGCTGGCGCCGGGGCAGGGGCATCGCAACGCGCTGCTGGATCGTCAGGGGCGTCTCCAGGCGCATTTCACGCTGCACCGGTGGGAGGACGAGTATTGGATGCTCGTCGAGCGCGGGCAGGCTGCGCGGCTGCTGGAACAGCTCGACGCGCATCTCTTCATCGAGGAGGTGCAGATGGAGGAGACGGGCGGCGACCTCGACCAAGTCGTTGTCCAGGGCCCCAAGGTCTTTCCCTTCCTCGCGTCGCTGCTCGATACTGCCGAGACCGCGGGTTCGGATCTGCTCGCGCGGGACCTGCACGGCGTACATCCGATTGAAATCCTGGGCTTTGAAGTCCTCGCCTTCAACGCTTCGCCCACGGGCGAGGACGGCTTCGTGTTTGTGCTCGAAAAGGGCCAGGGCGAGCGGCTCATGGCGGCTTTGCTGGAACGCGGCAGCCACCCAGCGCCGCGCGCGATCTCTCCTGAGGCGCAGGATGTGTTGCGCGTCGAAGCGGGCATCCCGCGCTTTGGTGTCGACATGGATACGGGGAGCGTTATCTCGGAGACGACGCTCGAGCGCGACTGCGTCTCGTATGACAAGGGCTGCTACCTCGGGCAGGAGGTTGTCGCCCGCCTTAAGGCCTATGGCAGCGTGAAGCATGCCCTGACGGGTCTCTGCTTTGAAGTGCCGAGCGAGCAGTCGGATTCGTTTGAGGGTAAGTTCTCATTTCCCAAAGAGGAGGTGGAACTGCGCGAGAATGGCGAGAAGATCGGTTACATCACGTCCGCGTGCCACTCGCCGACGCTGGGGGCCGATATCGCGCTGGCGTATCTTGACCGCGATCACCGCGCGCCGGGCGAGGTGCTGGATGTCGTTCTTGGCGATACAGGGCAAAGGGTCCGGGCCGAGGTGCGCACCTTGCCGCTTTATGCCGCCGCGACTCGCGAGGAACGTGCAACGGCCCTCTACAACGATGCGCTCGAACGGTTTCAGAAAGACCTTGCCGACGATGACGCTTCGGCGGTCCTTCTGCTCGAAGAAGCGATCTTGCTGGACCCGTCTTATGAAGACGCGCACGAGGTGCTGGGCGTCATTCTGCACCGCCAGGGGCGCACCGATGACGCGATTGGTGTCATGCGGCGGCTGTCGGACCTGAATCCGGACTGTCTCATGGCGCACACCAACCTTTCCGTGTTCTATGTCGCGAAGGGGATGATTCAGGAGGCCGAGGAGGAAAAGGCGAAGTCGGCGGTGCTCGAGATCCAGAGGCTTTCGGACGAACACGCTGCGAAGCGTGCCGCGGTGGACGAGCGAACGCGGCTTGAGGAGGAGGCGCGGAAGAAGATCGGGATGTTCGAGGAGGTGCTGGAAATCGACCCGGACGACCCCGTCGCGACGTTTGGGTTGGGAAAGGCCTATGTTCAGCTCGGTGAGTTTGAGAATGCAATCGCGCCGTTGCGGCGCGCCACGGAGGTGCAGAAGGACTTTTCGGCGGCGTATTTGGACTTGGGGAGGTGTCATGAGTTTTTGGGCCGCGCGGCGGAGGCGCTTGCCGCCTATCACGCGGGGATCGCGGTCGCTTCGCGCAAGGGGGACCTGATGCCGCTTCGCGAGATGGAACGCCGCCTCAGGGGTCTGGAAGAAAAGGAGGCGCTTGCGCGTTAAGGAAGGCATGGATAAAGCTATTTTTGGAGCAGGTTGTTTCTGGGGGATCGAAGACGCGTTTCGCGCCGTGCATGGAGTGACGGATGTCGTCGTGGGGTATTGCGGCGGGTCTGTGCCGGATCCGACGTATAGGATGGTGTGTTCGGGTACGACGGGGCACGCTGAGGTGGTGGAGGTGACCTACGATTCCGCCGAAGTCGGCTTCAATCATTTGCTGGACGTTTTTTGGTCGATCCACGATCCTACGACTTTGAACAGGCAGGGCCCGGACGTTGGCACGCAGTACCGCTCGGCGATCTTTTGTCTCGATGAAGAGCAGAAGGCCACGGCAGAAGCCTCGAAGGAGTCCTACGCCATGTCGGGGAGATACCCGCTCGATGTCGTAACGGAGATTTCGCCCGCCGGGGCGTTCTATCCCGCAGAGGATTATCATCAGAGCTATCTCGCGAAGCGCGGGCTCGGGAGTTGCCACGTGCCGAAGGCGTAGCGGCGCATTTCGTGCGGGCGAAGATGCGGACGGGCGACGTGTCGTCTTTCGTTATTCTCCTGGAGCTGCGTAGCCGGTGACGGGATTCGACAGTACACCGACGCCTTCGAGCTCGACGTCTACGACGTCTCCCGGCTTGATCGTTTTTGTCGTTCCGGGCGTGCCGGTAAAGATCAGGTCGCCCGGCTCAAGCGTGACCGTTTGGCTGAGGAAGCTGACGATCGTGGCGGTGTTGTGGATTAGATCGCTGGTGCGTTGCTCTTGCCCTGTCTCGCCATTGAGCCGGCCTTGGAGCAGTAAGTTGTCATGGTCGAGTCCGGTCACCACGCAGGGGCCGATGGGGCCGAAGGTATCGGTGGCTTTCGCGCGAAACCATTGCAGGTCGGATTGCTGCCAGACGCGCCCACTGACGTCGTTGCCGCATGTAACGCCGAATATGTGGCCGGGCGCGTCTTCGACGGAGACGTTCTTTGCCGCTTTGCCAATCACGAGGACCAGTTCGGCCTCGTACTGGACGGTTTCGGCGCCGTCTGGGATTACGATGTTCTCGCCGGGCCCGATGATGGATGTCGGCAGTTTCAAAAAGATAGGCGGTATATCCGACGCCCCTCGAGAACCGATATGGCTTTGGTAATTTAGTCCGACTGCGAAGACTTTGCGTGGCGCGACGGGCGCGAGCAATCTAACGTCATCAAGAGTCACCGTCCGCCCCGTAGGCTCGGAGGAATCGAGGAAGCTCTGCTTCAGCTCCTGAACCGAATCGCCCCGGAGGATGCCGTGGGAGACCTCGTCGCCTTGGGCGTAACGCACGTACTTTGTTGTGTCCGATTGGGCGGCGGCGAATCCGGACGCCGCCAGTGTAGACGTTAGGCTGTTGACGCTTTGTGTGGTCATCTTTGGCTCCCTAGTCACAAATGTGCCGGCGTGACTTCGCGAAGGATTGCCCTGGGGCCGCGCGCCGCAAAGTCGGAGTTGCATGGTAGCAAAAACGATGTCACCGTGTCCGGGAGCGCTTTCGGCGGGGCGGGATTCGAACTGGTCCCGAACATGATTCTTGGCATGGTTTTGGGGTAGCATGGCCGGTGCGAGCGTCGCATGCGATCGATTGTTGGGAATCAGATGCAGGTGTGTTTGTTTTCCATACGCATATACTATTCGAAACCATAGTTTGACCGCGGGCCGCATTTCTTGCCTGCAAGGAAGAAGCCATGACACGTTCACTGCCAGAATCCGTAACGATAACCGACGACACGATGCGTGAAGGCCTGCAAATCGAAAGCGCCGATATCCCCGTATCGGAGAAGTTGAGACTGCTGGACGCGCTCGGCGAAACGGGGGCGAAGACGATTTCGATTGGCTCTTTTGCCCACCCCAAGTGGACGCCGCAGATGGCCTGCATCGATGAGATTGCGGAGAAGTTTGTCCCGAAACCGGGGATAACCTACACGGCGGCCATCTTCAACCCAAAGGGATTCGAACGGGCCGATAAGTGGCATCCCAAGATCAACGTGCGCACCAAGCGGTTTGGCTGCTTTGTCGAATTGTGCGATTCGTTTGCTAGGCGCAACTACAACAGAACGCAGGCGGAACAGATTGCCAGCATTGAGCCCAGTGTCAAGGCGGCGCGCGCGGGCGGAGCTGAGCATGGGACGATTTCGATAGGCAATCCCTTTGGATCCAATTTCGAGGGCGCGTTCTCGCTCAAGCAGCGCATGGACCTGCTGACGTTGATGGTGGACAAGTGGCACGACGGGGGGTTTGAAGTGAAGCGCTGCTCGTTTCTTGACGCGATGGGCTGGAACAACCCGCTTGAGATGAGGGAGACCATCGTCGCGATCCGGGACAAGTGGCCGGAGATCACGGACTTTCATTGTCACTTGCACAATACCCGGGGGGCCGGCATCGCCAGCTATTACGAGGCCATGCAAGTGGGCGCGCGTGAATTCGATACGAGCCTTGGCGGCATGGGGGGGTGTCCCTACTGCGGCAATGGCCGGGCGGCCGGGCACGTGCCCACGGAGGACTTCGTGAACTTGTGCCATGAACTGGGTATTGAGACGGGCTACAATCTTGACAAGCTGATCGAAGCGGCGGTGATTGCCGAAGAGGTAGTGGGTCATTCTCTTTACGGGCATGTCTCCAAAGCCGGACCGCGGCCAGGTGACGATGCACTCTATCCGCGTAACATGCCCTTCGTGGAAACCCTTGAAGAAGCGTCCCACTTCCGCAAGGGAAGCAGCGTCTACGAACACCAGATGTCGCCCTGGAAAGAGGGAGATGCGCTGAGCCGCTGACCGTCTCTTGCGGGGCATGATTTGATTTGAAGACAAGAAGGTCAGAACCGGCGTTGCTCGGGGCGTTCTTGTCTGGGCGACACGATGTATAGGAAGAGAGGTACTGAATCGAATGCGACACGCTCCCTCAGATGCGGTTTGCCCGAAGTGCGGCGCTGCGGTGGAGAATGACCTTGACGATTTTTGTGAGGCCTGCGGCGCGAGCCTTGATGAGCCTGCCTGAACGGCTTGGGTGACCGTATGCGGGTCACACGGCCGGATTGGGGCCTGGGCTGGGGTTGACTTCTGCGCGAGATGCTGTTACTCTGTATTGCAGAGTTAATCGATTCTCCAGCGACTCAGGGTAGGTGCGATGGAACTTCGCGAAGCGTTGAGCCAGATTTCCGAGATTCGCCGACAGATGGCGCGAAGCGAGGAGTTTTGTGGCTATCGGTCTCTGACGGTCGGTTTTTCTGGCGTGTTGGCGCTGCTGGCGGCGGCTTGTCAGCCGCACATCGCCGCATCGCCTGAGACGGAATTGGGACGCTATCTTGGTTTGTGGGTCGTTGTTGCCGCGGTCAGCGCGACCGTGGCTGGGGGCGAGATGTGGTGGCGGGCGCGAACGTCCAGTTCGGCGATGTCACGGCAGATAACGCAGCTGGCGGTCAAACAGTTGCTGCCCAGTCTCGTCGTAGGAGCGTGTCTCACGCTTTGTATCTACCGCAGCGCGCCGCAAGTGGCGTGGATGCTGCCGGGGTTGTGGTCAATCGTATTTGCGCTTGGCACCTTCGCGTCGCACCGCTTTCTGCCTGGGCAATTCTTTTGGGTTGGGCTGTATTACGCCGTGTGCGGTATCGGTTGTTTGCGTTGGGGGCAGGGGGCCAACGCGTTGTCGCCGTGGCTGATGGGGATCAGTTTCGGCGGCGGACAGGTCATCTCCGCGGCGATTTTGTACTGGACTTTGGAACGGACCGATGCCTCGAAAGAGTAAGACCCAGAAACCAAACAGCGGAGACGGACGGTTTTCGTATGAGGGCCTCGACCGGGTGATTCACGAGAAGGCGCGGCTGGGTATCTTGGCGTCGCTGGCTGCGCAGGAAAACGGGCTCTTGTTTAACGACTTGAAGCGGCTTTGCTCGCTGACGGACGGGAACCTGAACCGGCACCTGGCGGTGTTGAGCGAAGCCGGGCTTGTGGAGATCTGGAAGGGAAGACGAGGACCGAGGCCACAGACCCTGTACCGTCTCACGTCGAAGGGGCGGCAGCGTTTCGCCGAATATATCGGTGTGCTGGAAAGTGTCGTGGCCGACGCGCAGTCCCGGGAGCAGTCCCAGTCCGGCCAGCAGCAGTCGTCAGCCGGATGGTCGGCGGCGTAGGCCGTCTTTTCTTTGTCTGTGTACTTTGTATTACAGAGCAACGCCAATTTGGAAAGGAGCAGCTCATGGACTCTGCAACGACGAACAACTGGCCACGGGACTTCCTGGAATTGATGGGAACTTCGCCGCTTCTTCGGGTCCTCCTCATCGGGCTCCTCATCCTCTTGCTTCAGATTCCCATCACGATGATCCGCGGGGTCGTTCGCGAGCGTGAAAAGACCCGGGACACGGCGGTCCAGGAGGTGACCTCGAAGTGGGGCGGGAAGCAGTCCTTGACCGGCCCCTGGATTACGGTACCTTATTCGCATCGATGGGTCGAGACACGGCAATTTGGCCGCCAGGAGGAGATTGAAACGCACACCGAGACGCGGTATGCCACGTTCCTGCCCGAGACGCTGCACATATCTGGGACCGTCGACAGCGAAGTGCGCTACCGGGGGATCTTTCAAATCCCCGTCTACGCGCTGTCGCTCGAGGTGGCAGGCCAGTTCTCGCAGCCCGATTTCTCAGAGTGGGGCGTCGAAGGCGATGACGTCTTGTGGGATCGGGCCTACTTCTCGCTGGGCATTTCCGATGCCAGGGCCATCACTGACCAGGCAGTGCTGACTTGGGACGGCACCGAATTGGGTTTCGCGCCGGGTTCCGGCGAAACCAGCGGCGGCAAGCCGGGAATTCATGCCAGCCTCGAGAACGCATTGGAGGGCGAAGCATTCGACTTCTCCTTTCCTCTGGCGCTGAACGGAAGCGAGGGGGCGTTCTTCACCCCGTTTGGCCGAGAGACTGAGGTCGAGTTGACGTCGAATTGGACTGAGCCGAGTTTCCAGGGCAATTGGCTTCCGTCAGAGCGCTCAGTCGATGGCGATGGGTTCGAGGCGTCTTGGAGCATCCCATTTCTTGGCAGGAACTACCCGCAGCAGTGGAAGACCGGGGCCGACTTTAGTGGGGCAGTCGCTTCGTCGCAGTTCGGGGTCAAACTGCTGGCGCCGGTCGACCATTACCGGATGGCGCTTCGGAGCGTGAAGTATGCGGCGCTCTTCTTGGTGCTGACCTTCACTACCCTCTGGCTCTTCGAGATTCTCAACAAGATTCGCATTCATCCGGTCCAGTATCTCCTTATCGGCGCGGGCATGTGCGTGTTCTACCTTCTGGAACTGTCGCTCGCCGAACACATCGGGTTCCTGACGGCCTATGTGGTTGCGAGTTCGGCCATCGTTGTGCTGATCGCCTCATACTCCGTGGCGGTCCTCAAGAGCACCGGACGCGCCTCTATCGTCGGTGTCGTAACGGCTATCCTTTACGGCTATCTTTACGTCTTGCTTAAGAACCAGGACTACGCGCTTCTCATCGGTTCGATCGGACTCTTCGTCGTCATCGCAACCATCATGTACCTGACGCGAAAGATCAACTGGTATCCCTCGAAAACGCCACCCGAGGCGCCGACGCCTGAATGAGGCGCGTGTAGACGGCACGGTACCGCATCTGAAGGAAGCGGGCAGTTCTGCGTCACTTTTGGCAATACGAAGCCGGTGACAGGAGGTCTGTCATGCTGGTTTACTTGGTGTACTTGTCAATCTTCTTCGTGCCGCCCGGTCCCACCACGGCCACGTTCGTTCTGTACGCCCGGCTCACCTGCCCGTGTAGATGGGTTTGCGTTTCTCGAGGAACGAGGCTTGGGATTCCTCCCTGTCTTTCGGGGTTTGCGAGACAAGACGGCCGCCGAGCGTCTCGAATGCGGTCGAGGCCTCATAGCCGGATTCGAGGGCTTTTTGCACGGTGCGCTTGGTCACTCGGACGGCGCCGGGCGGAAGCTCGCAGATTCGGGCCGCGATCTCGCGGGCCGTGGGCATGAGGTCGTCGGGCGCAACCAGGCGATCGAGCACGCCCATCCGGTAGGCCTCCTGCGCGTCGATGCGGCGGCTTGTGAGGAACAGATCCAGGGCGCGCCCCGAGCCAATGATCCGGGGAAGCAGGAACGACATCCCGCTCTCTGGCGGCAGACTGCGCTCCGAGAAGACGGTCACGAAGCGGGCATTCTCCGAGCCCACGCGCATGTCGCAGCACAGAGACAAGGCAAATCCCGCACCGGCCGCAACGCCGTTGACGGCCGCTATCATGGGC
>SDBV01011503.1_pt1 | contig 11459 bp, 11 predicted proteins | sample 2277081 | NCBI WGS metagenome assembly SDBV01 (sample SAMN10402039, study PRJNA504765) | marine sediment metagenome | isolation source: marine sediment core GS10_PC15, 223 cmbsf | place: Arctic Ocean: Southern Knipovich Ridge | collected 2010
TTCTTACACCCTGCTGTCAGCCGGTAAAGCGAAAAACGCATGCTTTTGACTGTGAGTAGTGCACGAATTTTTATGAGAATCCAATATTAAAAACCTGTTTGGTTCCGGCTACGCCGGGTTAGGGATGAGAATATTCAACATCATGCGGTATTTACTTTTAGTCGATCTACCCGCATCGATCGGTCGCTTCGGCTGACTTACTTTTTTTCCTGTATCCATCTCTACACCTCTTGCTTGTGAATAATCACTATAACATTTATCAATTTTGCGCCTGACTGGGCCGTGTCATTTCCCAACTGCCCGCAATGGCACGACACAGGTCAATTCGATGTTCGATCAGAACTTTTCGTGAGGCCAGTTCGCTCCGCTCAAGGCTTTGCTGTGAAACCAGCGCCTCCAGTACCCTTAAATAGTCCAGTTCTCCGTTTAGATAATTAAGCTTTGTTGATTCCGATGATTGGCGGGCCAGTGCGAGCTGAGCCTGAAGATTTGAAATATACTGACGCTGATAGTACTCCTGATTAATTGCATCCTCCACCTCTTTGAGTGCCTGCAAGATTGTCTGTCCGTACTCATTAATGGTTTGTGAAAGAACTGCACGTGTTCGGGTAACCTCAGCTTTGCGGAGACCTGCATCAAACAACGGCCCGATGGCGTTTGCAGCCAGATTGGCAAGCCAGTCATCGAATAAATCACTGACGCGGGTGGTGGAGGTTTCCACGGTTGCTGAGATACTGATGCGTGGGTACTGGTCTGCGACCGCGCTGGCGACTCTGAGATCGGCTGCCTGAATTGCCTTGTAGGCACTGACGACATCCGGTCTTCGCTGTAAAACATCGGAGGGGACAGAGATTGCCGGAAGTTGCCCCGGTGTGAAAAGTTTGATGGTCTCCTGACCCCAACGTTGCTGGGGATTCTTGCCAATTAAAATTGAGAGCTGGTGCTGAAATAAAACGATGGTCTCCTGAACCTGAATTAACTGGCCTCGGTTGGATTCAACCAACTGCCGTTGTCGAAACACATCGGCGGCATTAACCTGCCCTTGCTTAAACTGTAATGTAATGATATCCAGCACTTTCTGGTTTATGTTCAGTTGATTGGCAATTACAATTTCCTGCTGTTTTGCCTAGGCGAGTTGATACCAGGTTTTGGCAATGGCAGCACTTAAGGTGATCGCGGCGGCATTGACGGTTTCTTTTTCCGCTTCGGCATCCAGAATAGCAGCTTGCTGAGAAGATCGCACGCGTCCCCATAAATCGACTTCATAGGAAGCTATCAGCCCGAGAGAGTAATTGGACATATAGGTAACGTTGTCCGATATCTCTTGCCGGGTTCGCCTGACATTAGCCTGATAGTCAGCACTTGGAAGTAAGGCCGCACCGGATTGAATGGCTATTTGTTCTGCCTGACTGAGCCGGTCCCAGGCTGCGCGGATGGTAAAGTTCTGGCCCAAGGCCTGTTCAGTCAAAGTGTCTAATTGTGGATCATTAAAGGACTCCCACCATTTCTCCGGAAGCGGATTCGTTCCCGAATTGCTAAAAGAATTCGGCACTGTCGCCGGAGAGGAGACCTCTTTTCTCTGGATCCGAGAGCACCCGCTAAAGATCAGGCAGAACAGGAATAAATATAGCATGACTCGACTTTTATGTGGCATACCCGACTCCATTGTTTATTAGCGAATCCTTTTTGACAGCCTCAATGCCTGCCAGTGAAAACATTGTAACATGCTCTGTAAGTTCCTCCAGTAAGTCCTTCCTTTTCATCTCTTTTAAGGGCGACGGCGTTGAATCTTTACGCAGACCTAATCCAAAACACTGGTTAATCGTGCTAAGAACACAAAAGATTTTCTTTTGTTCAGGAACATTCGGTCCTAACAGTTCAAGCATGATTCCTCGCATCCGCTTTCGAATGGGTTCCAACGAATCCCGTTTGACCAACTCAATTGCCTCTGTTGGATTGGTTAATTCCATCATCAAGATTTTACCAGCAGAGCCCAACTGGCCGGAATCCAACATCCTGTGCAACAATGAACGAATAAAGGCCCTCAGGCACTCTTTGGAGCTGGCATCAGGGTTTGTGCCGTTGTCCAGCGGATATCTTTTAAGTGTTTTCTGATGAGCTGTCTTCCAGACTTCTGCATAAAGGTCTTCTTTAGATCCAAAATAATAATTGACAGAAGCTACGTTGGATTTAGCTGCTTCGCAAATGTCTGAGATTGTGGTGTCCCTAAATCCCTTTTCAGCAAACACTTTGGTTGCGGCTTCGAGCAGCTGAGCTTTGCGTTCAATACCATCTTTTCGTTTTGCCATTTATTTCTCGATATCCAGTTTAATTCTACACAATTATCTTAAATGCACGTTTAAGATAGTCAAGTGAAATTTCCCAAAGTTTATCAAAATTGTGAATATCGTGAATTGTAGTTTAACGGTTCCGGTTTTTAAAAACTGCATCGTCAAGTGCTGTAGGCCCATCAGGTAACGGATATTGAATCCGGATGACATAAAACGATTGCCTCATGTAACTAACTGTAAGATATAGCTTTATATCGCAACTCATCTTTCTGCTTAGCTTCATGTCACCATAATGACACTGATTTGCTTTTTCTCAGCCCTTCTATTTCACTTGATTCACACACCGAATTATCAGTTGCCTTCCCTTCAGCCAGCAGACGCCTAAAATCAATTTTAGACAGGATCGGTGGGGTTCAACCGCATATAATCATTAACTACTAAAGACAAAATATACACCATAAAAATAACTGCAAAAAAAACAAGAATAATTGGGAAATAATCAAGTTTTTTTTGAAATCTGGTTGTATCAAGAGGTTTTATATTCAAAAGCTATATCGTAAAGCTGTATACATATTTGTGTTGTTCTGGAATTGACCGAAAAAAGTGTTTGGATAATCACCAAAAAAAATATTTGCCCCGGCTTCAATGGCCAAATTATCGTTGACCTTGTAATTAATATTTGGTCGCAGATACACATCTTTATCCGAGAGGGAGAAATAAGTAAACAGTGAGCATCGCAGGTTCTGATTCATCAAGAGTTTTGTCAGACGGACCGTTGTCAGATGTCTGAATTCATCTCGTGCCAGGCCCGCAGGCGTGCTGTTTTTATGTTTGTCATAGTCCATCACTTGTTCAATATAATATTGAAGACCGAGCGTAAGATCTTTTCCTATCTCCTGGCTGTAACCTGCCAGATACTTTAATTCGGAATTGTTTATGTTTCCATTTGTACCGCTTTGGTCGTCATCTGATTCGTAGTATCCAAATTCCAGATTACCTATTCCTTTTGCTACATTGCCGCGAACACTTGCACCATAAACATTTAAGTCGGGGAAAGTTGCTTTGGTAGCTGTGGCATTTTGTCCGCCTGGACTTTTCCAGTAGCCATGGTAGCCATACAGAGCATACTCGTAGTTATTGATATTTTTGTACAAGCGAACCGCAATTTCATCATCTCTGAACCAGCGGTTCGGTTTATCGGTGTGCTGTATAGCGTCACGGCCGGCTATCCTTCCAAGATTTGAATTCCAGTATGAGATACGCTCTCCGTTTATAAAACGGTCGGAGTCAAATTGCGGGGTATAGACAATATTCAGGTTAGCCAGATCGGAGAACAAGCTTATCTTAGCCGCATCGGAGGGGGCTTTGAGATATTCAGTATCTCTGCCGATAAAGAACGATTGCCAATCCTTGGGAAATAAATCGTTGATAAAGACGAGGTCGCCTGTACCCCATGTTAGTGTTTGCCTTCCAACTTTTAGGTCCATAAAGTCATAAGGGCTGGTAGACATATAGGCTTCACGCAGGTCGAAATCGGCTTGCTCTTCTACCATGTCACCAAGGATGTCGCCCTTGACTTTAAAATCAGCCCAGTCCAGATACGATGATAAATCGATTTGCAATCGCTGTTCCATAATGGACATGTCTTTTTCGTATTTATCTTTTCTGGTGCGGTATCCTGAGCGTATTTCGTAAAAGCCGTGCACATCCATATTTGAAAACAGTGAATTCAAATCGTTTGCGTTGTCTTCCTGTGCCATAACCGGCGGCAAGGAAAGAGCGACAATAAGTATAACGACTATGGACCACTTGCACTGAATCATCTTTTGGCCTCTTTTGGCGGTCGGCGAAGGTATCGTTCCGTAAATATATCCTCCAAATTAATGTTGTACTTGACGTCGGTAAATTCCATCAGCGTTTTGCTACCAGTATTTAAGTCTGAAACGACGGATTTGACAACTGTTGGGAATTTTTGAATTTCTTCTCCTTCTTTAACTTCGATTATCTCAACTTTTTGTGATTCGATAATACGGTAAAGTTTGTTCTTCTTGTCATAAAACTCCATCTTCATCGGAACAAAAGTTTTGCGGTCTATCGAAACATTATAATAAGTAAACTCCACGCTGTCAGGGTTTTTCGGCACATTTTTGACGATATAGTATTTGTCGGTGGTGTCAATAAGTTCATGAGTATCTTCAAGCAGATTTCTACCAGAGACATCCTCATACAAGAAATTTGACCCGACAAAGCTGGTCCGTTTGTCGCTTGCGGCAATACGCTTTACAAGATCAAGTCCTGGAAGATACAGCCATCGGTCATCGTCTTTGTTGGTGTCGGTATGCTTGTGCACCATAAAGACCATTTTGCGGACGTCGGCGGGCTTTAAAAAATAAACATAGTATTTCTGGTCGCCGCCGTCTTTAGTATCTTTTCTTAGAATAATGAATTCACGGACTCTTTCTTGCCCCTTCTTGTCCGTTATCGTCATTTTGACCTTTGCCTTACCATCGTTGCCCTGATAATAAGCAATAAGATTGGCTTTATTAACTATAGTTTCAACATCGGCGATCTTTTCAGTGGCGGTGGGGTCATTGGCCGCGAAAAGAACTGTTGAAAATACAAGTATGATTACGGATACCGATAATAGTTTCATATTAGGCCTCGCTTTCATTTTCTGCCTTTTTACATACCGGCTTGGATTTAAATAGTACTTTCTCTGCCAGCTTTATTATAGCAGGCAGGACTAAGAGCGTGACAGCCCCGGACAAAACCATTATCGCACATAGGAATATCCCTACCGTCTTGTAAGGTATCAAAGGAGCGGCAAGCAGGGGCAAAAAGCCGATTGCAATAACAATGACGTTTCTACTAATCGCCCTGGCTGGCTCGCCAAACATTACACCGACACTTGATTGCCAGGAACCGGTTTCGGCATAACTGGCTCTGACACGTTCGAGAAAATGTATCGCGAAATCAACTGACATGCCCAAGGTTAATGCACTTAAAATAGCAACCGGCATGTCATAATCCTTGCCAACAAGTCCTATTATCCCATAAATAACAGCTATCGTAATCGTCAGTGGTATCATGCAGATAATACCCCACAGCGGGGAACGAAAGAGTATTGTCATCATAATGAAGACAATAATAAAACTGCCCAAAAACGATTTCAGCATTCCGAAGACCATCTTGCTCTGCCAAACGGTATTGATGTATGTAAGGCCCGCCCAATTGTATTTAAGCGGCATTGGCGGTGGATTCTTGGCGAAAAAATCGTTCACCCCTTGCACGACTTTTTCCATATCCTTATTGTCGCCGCTGGTCAGTTGAATCCAGATATTAGCCTTCATATAATCGTATGTCACCAGGTGCCATAAATCCTCCGGATTATGGCTGCTTTGGAATTGCATTAAGCATTGAGCTACAGCAGAAGATGATTTTGGGATAATAAAGCTTTCTGGTTTGCCGTCAATTAGTTCCTGGTGGACCTTTTTTACGACATCAGCCACGGAATTGCTTTTGCCTACAAGGCCGGATTCTTTGAGATGTGTTTGTAATCTTGAAATATAATTGAGCACCTGAGGCTGTTTAAATAATTTGAGGTGTTCTTTTTCCAGTTCGAAGAAATCAGCTATTTCGTACCATAGATCGATAGCAGTATCCTGGCCTGATTTTTCGGCGGCCTCTATCTTTTTATTTGCAATTTCAATAAATTCATCAATGTACTGCTGTCTGCTTTTTTTATCTGAATCTCTGGAAAAAAACAGTTTTTCGACTTCACCAACCAAGTCTTTTGCTTGTGGAATTTCTTCTGTAAGCTCCGAACCTTTTTTAAGCCACCGGTTTCGCAGGGAATCGGAAAACTCAGTGTTGACGTTTCCTTCAGTTGCATCTTCAAGCACCAGATAGGCCATATAGGTCCCGCCGAAATGGCGGTTTAATTCAATATCAGCCTGGCGGATTGGATGGCTTTTTGAAAACCACTTCACAGGATTATCGTTTATCTGGATTCGTGTAATTCCATAAATGGCAATTGCAGTGATTAAAATTACAACTGCTAATATTGCCTTTGCTTTATTGTAAGTGAAATTTCCTGTTCTGTTCAGCAGTTTTGTAAGCTGGTTTTGCTTTTCCATATGTACCGCTTCATGGCCGAAATTCTCAAGCGATTTTTCCTTTATCATCATTATGTAAGCAGGAACAAATGTTATTGTACATATCCAAGCGGTCATAATTCCGATAGCTACAAATACACCGAAAACCTGTACCGGCGGAATTGGAGTAAGGGCAAGAGAAGCAAACCCTGCTGCTGAGGTCAGTGAGGTATATAGCATCGGTGTAAAAAGATTGCTCATTACTTCCTTGACGGTGTTAACTCTCCCCTTTTCTTTGGTGTAACGATCAAAAAATTCTGAAAGAATGTGTACCGAGTCCACCACGGCTATCGGCATAAGAAAAATTGGTATCATGGAGCTCATGATATGTACCGGAAAACCCAGGCCAATCAAAAGCCCCATAGTAGAGATCACCGAGACCATTGCGACAATCATCGGCGATATTACAAGGACGAACTTGCGAAAGAAAAGCAGCATAAGCAAAAATATCACCACCATTGCCAAAGGCGCCGATATTGCCATCTGAATAAACATCTCAACGCCAAACGTATCCTCTGCAACCGGCAGGCCAGTAATGTGATATTGCTCGTCCCCACTGAATGTGGCAATTTTTTCTTTCAGCTTGCTGTATACGCGATAGCTCAAATCCTTGCTTGTCAGCGGCAGATACAAACAAACAGCTTTGCCGTCCTCCGAAACAAGCGTGCCTTTGAGTAAAGGATTACTCATTGCCTTGTCTCTGATTTCCAGAGCCTCTTGCTCTGTGGCAGGAGGCTTTTTCATTAGCCATTCGAATTTGACTTCTCCCGGACCCCCTTGACCTATATGATCAACTGTTGAAGGGGCTAACAGATCAACCTCAATAACTCCGATCTGTTCATCAGGATTTTCTTCATCAGGCCAGGAAAGGGTCTTAGCAAATTCAGTCAGTTCATAAATCCTTGCAAGAGAAGAGGGATTAAAAACACCGTTGGGATTTTCATTGTTGATAATACCAAGAACTACAATGTCGTTTAACGTAAATTCCTCTTTAGTCAGATTGTGAAATGCCCTGACAGCTTCATCCTCTGAGAGCATATTCTCCGGGTCGGTATCAACCTCTATAAGGGGTATCAATGCCCCCAGTAACAGTGTAGAAACAACCATCACGATGGTTATCCATTTACCGTGCCGTATCGAATAGTCAGTTACTGTTTGTTTAAAATCCAATTTTAGTTGTCCTTAAAAACTATAAACTGTAAGCATATTTCGGTTCAGCTTTAATAACAGTCTTCATTTCAGGGAATTTGGTTTTGAATTTCTCAGTTATAGAGCGGATAATATCGTAAGTTTCCTGCTCATCAGCGTCTTGTTCTAACGCAATATCGAAAACGACGTTACATCTATTCGCATCGAAGCCGACGATTCTTAACTCATGAAATGAGTTTACCCTTGCCTCTTCTGAAACAATTTCGCTTATTGTTTGAGTGATTGCCTCATACTGAGGATGGTCCTTATTTACCGGGTCAATATGGATAACTACTGTGCCGCCTATCTTCCGGACAATGTCCCGCTCTACTTTTTCTGAAAGGTTATGAAGGGTGGAAACGGAATCCTTGTCCGAGACTTCTATATGCAATGAGACTACGCTTGTCTGGCCGTATCTGTGAAAGATTATGTCATGAACTCCTAAAACACCCTTGCGATCTAAGGCTAACTTTTCTATTTCCTTAATCGTTTCTCTCGAAGGCGCCTCGCCTAATAAAGGATTGATCGCTTCTTTGGCTATCAAGAAGGCTGAGTAGAATATAACCAGAGAAACGCCAACACCCATTATGCCATCGATGTTATTATAACCAAATCGCGTTGCGATAAGCGCAACGACTACCAGTACAGTAGTAATTGCATCGCTTCGATGATGAAGGGCGTCTGCTTTAAGGGCCTTCGAATCAATAATCTCGCCGAGCTGATAGGCAAACCGTGCCATCAGTTCCTTTATCACTATAGTTGCAAGAATTACTAAAATCACACCGGTCGGAGCTGTAAAGCTATGCGGTTTAATAATTGCATGAATCGATTTTTCCACCAGTTCCACGCCAGCCATAAACAGTAACACCGATACAACCAGGGCTGCCACAGATTCCATTCTTCCATGGCCAAACGGGTGTTCTTTGTCTGATGGCTTTCGTGCTATTTTGAATCCGATTATAACTACCGCGGAAGTTCCGGAATCGGCTAATGTATGAACGGCGTCAGCAATCAAAGACACGCTTTTAATCGAAATCCCAAGAACTATCTTAACGACAAACAGCAGCAGGTTAATGACAATACTCGTCCAGCCTTCAAGTGCTCCATAGCGTGCCCGCACCTTCAGATCATTCACTCTCTGGTAATCTTTAATGACTTTCGCCGCTATCCAATGGGTGAATTTTTTCACAGATCCTATCCTCAGTTTCTATTCTTTCTTTTTGCTTATAATGCCGGCTGCCAGAATAGTAATCAGTACGATTGCTGAGATATATTTAATCGCAGGCGGCAGCATCTCAGCCGGGCGAGTGGCCACTTCAAAGTCAACGCCGGCAGCAATATAATCGAGCAAGATTCCGCTTAAAAGGGCACAGCCCGCTATGGTAATAAGGTAGGTGACAGCAGTTTTAGAGCCTAACGTTTTCCAAATAGTTATAAATGATGCAGCATTCGTCGCCGGGCCCGTCATAAGAAAAACAAGCGCTGCTCCCGGTGTTAATCCTTTTAATATCAATGCTGCCGCTACCGGCACCGAAGCTGTTGCGCATACGTAAACCGGTATTCCTAAAAGCATCATAACCACCATCGCAAAAATCCCCGTACCCAGATATTCGGCAAAGTAGCCATCCGGTACCAATGCCGAGATAACAGCCGCGATAACTAATCCTACCAGCAGTGCCTTGCCAATATCCCGCGGCAATGTAACAAAACCATATTTTAAGCCTCTAACGATTTTTTTGTCCTGATCTCCACGGCAACATTGTTCCGTACATTCGTGCGACTTCTGCTCTTCATCGTTTTCGACCATACTGACCAGCAGTCCACCGATAATACCCGTTACAAATGCCGCCAACGGCCTGAAAATGGCAAAAAGTGGGCCCAGAAGGCTCAATGTCACAAAAATACTGTCGGCACCGGTTTGGGGCGTGGAGAGCAAAAACGATATTGTCGAGGCTTTGCTGGCGCCGTGCTTGTGGAGCGACATTGATACCGGAATAACGCCGCAGGAACACAAAGGCAACGGAACGCCGAAAAGGGAAGCTTTAACCAGAGGCCAAATACCTTTGCCGCCAAGATGCTTTTCTACCATAGGCTGTGATATGAGCACGGAGAGAATTCCGGCTACAAAAAAACCGAACAACAAATACGGCGACATCTCAGCCAGTGTATTCCAAAAACTATTTATTAACGATATAGCAAAATCTATCATAAAATAATCCTCAACACATTTTTTCGGCCTGCTATATTATACAGTCAAATCGCTGGTTGAGTTGGAATATTCCTTAAAACAATATTCCAGAAGTTCACAATCGCGGCATTGCAGGTGGAAACGGCCGTTACAGTTTTCCACGATCCCAATTCTCGATAAGGCGAAATCATATTTGACAGGGTCGGCAGGCTCGATTTTCCTGAAGCTGTTGGTGATCTCTACGGCTGTTGCCAGGGAAACGGTCTTGCGGCTGTAGAGGCCCAGTATTTTACATAGTCTGGCCATGTGGACATCGACCGGCACGATCAGCTTTGCTTTGTCGATAGATTTCCACAAGCCGGCATCGACATCATCATCGCGTACCATCCACCGCAAAAAAAGATTAAGCCTTTTGCAGGCACTGCCCCTGGCGGGGTTGGCAAGCAGGTGTTTGAGGTTTTTGCCGGCGGGGCCATTATTGCTATCATGACCGGCAGTCAGAGAATCACAAAATTTCGACATAGCTGGAATAATATTTTCATCGCGAACGCTGTAACCTGCTAAAAAGAATTCTTCCAGACTGGCGAAACTTTCTAAAACACGCTGCAGTGACTTGAGCAAATGCGAAATATCTCGGCCTGCAGCAAAACGATGTTTAAAACTTTCCAGACCCCGACTTTCCCCCGTATTAAAATTCAGCACATATTCGAAAGGGCTTTTGCCCATGCGACCAAAAAGGTCTGTCAGGTTTTTTTCGATCTGCTCGACTCGGCCATAAGCAAGGCTGGATGCCAGCAGGGCGACAATTTCCATATCCGCCTTGCTGTGATATTTATAGACAAATTGCAAAGGGTCAGGCTTTATCAAGCAGCGACGGTTATACTTTTCGTACAGCCTTTCCAGAACATCTTTTAGTTGTTTAGTCTTTTTGACCACCTAAGATCGCCGCCTTAAATTCTTCAAAACCCATCTTTTCTATCATCGCCCCGATCCTTTGATGCGGCCGGGCGTTGGCCTTATAATATTGTAATATGGTATCAGTTAACTCAATAGCTTGTTCGGTTGTAAGGCCTTTGGCCAGTTCAATTGACAGCCTTGCCTTGACACCGCCGTTACCGCCGACCAGCAGTTTCCAGCCTTCTTTCATGCCCACAAGGCCGACGTCCTTTATGCAGGTCTCAGCACATTGGTTCGGGCAACCGCTGACACCGATTTTAAGCTTGCCGGGCAATTCGGTGCCGTGATATTTTTCATCAAGCTTCATTCCGACGCCAAGACTATCCTGCATGCCACGCTTACAGAATGTCGTTCCGGGACAGGCCTTGACGCTGCGAACGCAAAGGCCGATGGCAGCACCCGGTGCCATTCCTAATTCATTCCAGACCGAATCCACATCCTTCTCGTCAATTCCAACAATGGCGATTCTTGCAGCACTGGTTATCTTCAAAGCCGCTGCTTCGTATTTTTCCGCCACATCCGCCAGTTTGCGCAAAATCCCAGGCGAGACAACTCCACAGGGAATGTGCGGAGCTACTGCATAGGTTTTTTTGTCTCGTTGAATAATTACACCTTTTTCGCCGTCCTGTAACATTTTTGGGCTCCTTTCCATAGTCCGAGAACATTGCAATGTTCTCTTTA
>SDBV01011504.1_pt1 | contig 11458 bp, 10 predicted proteins | sample 2277081 | NCBI WGS metagenome assembly SDBV01 (sample SAMN10402039, study PRJNA504765) | marine sediment metagenome | isolation source: marine sediment core GS10_PC15, 223 cmbsf | place: Arctic Ocean: Southern Knipovich Ridge | collected 2010
TGAGGCTGGCCGGCCACTAGGCCCGGTGATCCTGCCAGTACGTGAAGGCGGCCACCTGCCGGCATCGATAAGCATTCAGGATGCCCCGGAAGCGGACGGGGGGGTACAAAGGGACCTGGGGGGGGTATCCACAGATACCAGTGTTACAAATGCCTCTCCTGTCCCTGAAAGTGATTCTGGGGGGGAGAAAAAGTTGTTGGAGGGCGGAGGAATGGAGGGTTGGGAGTGATGTGGGAAAAAGTGGTTAAGGGGGCAAAAAATTCGACGGGATACCGTTATTGCTTTGGTAGGGAGTCGTTTGGCAATTCCAGTCGGAAGATATACCACCGGTACGTTGCGGAGCGGAAAGGTCCGAAGTGTAAGGCGACTATTTCGGATGCTAAATTTGTTGGCATGGCTGCGGTGCCACAGAACCGGGTGCCGTGTCAGAGGTGTTTTGGAAAAAGAAAGGGTTGATTATGGCTGACCGTCTCTGCTTTGACTGCGTGTATCTAGCCGGCAACAGGTGTCGTCGTCATGCACCCGTTGTTGTTGCCGGGGTAAGAGAGGCCCAATTCCCGCTCCTTTGCGACCCTGAAGAAGACTGGTGTGGTGATTATGAGATGGACCTGGACCGCGTTACAATAGGACCACCACCGGAGGAGTCGGTGGCCGACGCGATTTCCCAGACGCCGTTATCGGGTTCTGAGGATCACGAAGACACCCCGTTTTGACGATAGACCCGTCATACCGGCCTCACGATGGCCAGCAGACCAACTTCCACCTGAGTACGGGCGATGTGTTCGAGTTGCTTTTTGGTGGTGAGGCGGGCCCAGGGAAGACGAAATGTTTGACGGCGGAGGCGCTGCGGCAGGTACACCATCCCCGCTTCCGGGGAATAATTTTCAGGAGGACGAACGATGAGTTGGAGCAATGTCGGGATGAGGCTCGGCAGATGTATCCTGCTTCTGGTGGTCTTAGCACTGATCGCGGAAACACTTGGAATTTTCCACGCGGATCTAAGATATTTTTGCGGTATATGCAGTACGAGCTTGATGTTCACAAGTACCAGGGCCGGGAATTCCAGTACGTCGGATTCGACGAGTTAACCCACTTCACAGAGTTCCAGTACACATATATGTTCTCTCGCTGCCGGTCGTCAGCCGAGGGACTGCTGTGCTATATGAGGGCGAGTGCCAACCCTGGTGGGACCGGTCATGCGTGGGTGAAAAGGCGGTTTATCACCGGGACCCCACCGCATAAGGACCGCCGCTACAAGAAGAGGTTTTTCAAGCGTAAACGCGACCCGGAGACTGGTCAGTTTGTCGAGGTGGTGGCCCACTCAAAAGACCCGATGGCTTACTCCCGGGCGTTCATGCCGGCCAACCGGTTCGACAATCCGAGCATCCAGGATGTGAGCATGTACGAAACGCAGATTCGGGCCATGTCCGATTCGGTGCTGGCCGAGTCGATACTGACCGGGAATTGGGATCTGTTCTCAGGGCTGTATTTCGTGAAGTTCTCGCCCCAGGTCCACGTTATCAAACCATTCGAGATACCGCGGTGGTGGACGAAAATCGTGGGCATCGATTGGGGGTTTGCTGCCCCCTGCGCAGTGATTTGGATGGCGATCGATGATTCCAAGCCACCCAACACCTACCGGTACGACGAGATATACGTCAGCGAAATGGTGCCCGGCAAGGTGGCTGAATTGATTAAGAAGCACAATGCCCGGAATAACTGCGGTGAGCCCTCCTGGTACTACGGCGGCCGCGATATGTGGACCAAAAACCCGCTGAGCTGGAAGCGTGAAGAGACGCCGGCGTACACCCCGCATACCATCGTCAACGCCTTCGCAGACGAGGGTATCGTTGTCACCTTAGCCAATCAGGACCGCAAGCAGGGCTGGGCGCTGATGCACCGGCAGATGAATTGGGAGGGCGAAGTCAATTCTGATGGCACGATGGAGTACGCAGTCAACGATAAAGGGATAGTCCAGGAGCCGCACTACTACCTGTTCGATGGTAAGTGCCCGCACCTACAGAACCAGCTGACCGATGCGGTGCGGGACGAAAAAAACGTTGAGGACATTGATGGCAATATCGAGGATCATGCCCTGGAAGCCGACCGGTACGCCGATATGCACCTGATGTCATCGATGAAGCCGGTGGAGAAAACCCCCGCGCAGCTCGAAATGGACCGAATTATGAACGAGGAGGCCCGGTCGGGGCTCTACAACTGGAGACAACGGTACTGATGTCAAAGTCAACCAAAGTACGCACCGATCCTAGGCATTTCAGGGGGAGAGTACATACCAGGGTCATAGACACCCGGGTAACGTCCCCAGGCCGGCCGCATCGCTGGTGGACGCAAAGTGCCATTGCGGGATGGGCGGTTGTCCACGGTATCAGGATTGATAAACCCTATAAAATAAGACGAAATTGGTTCAAGGGAACCATCACTCTCAGTCAGAAACAGGGGGCCCCGGCCGCCCGGATTTACGTGGCTCAGTGCGAGCTACCGTAGATTTTCATTGACTGATACGGTACCGGATACCCTATATTGGGGCCATGTTTTTTAAGGCTTAGGCGCAGGTTAACCACTATACCGTACCCGGTAGTAGGGGGCGGGAGTTGAGGTTCGCTGCTGTCGTGTCCTCAGTAGACCATCATTCTCCCGCCCCTTTTTGGGTAAGGGAGATTTTTCTTTATGGGCGATTCGGCCCCATTCATCTTCAACGAGAACACCGACCTGGACTTGATTAACCAGGGTCGCAGGCGGTTTGTCCTGTCGCTTCGGGGTCAGCAGGCCCGCCGTAAACGCTGGCGCCGCAACGAAGAGCTGATGGCCGGTGAGCACTTCGCCGCATTCCCTGATCTCCCCGAAGACAAGTCCCGCATCGTATTCAACGCCTGCCACGAAGTTGTCGAAACCATAATGCCGATTTTGACTGACCTGCTTCCGATCCCGGAGGTCAAGCCCCGGCCTAATCAGATGATCCAGGGCATGAATCTGCGAGAACTTATGGCCCGGGCTGAAACCCTGGAGGCCGGGATTGAGGACCAATGGGAGCAGCATGATTTAGATACCCTGTGGTCGAGTGCTTTAAAATCAAGCCTGATCTATGGTAACGGGCCCATGCGGGTGCTCACCTACAAAAAGGATCTGTTTGTTGACCTTATCGATATATTCTCGTGGTTCCCCTCTCCTAATTACCGCGGTGTGAAGTCAGCCCAATGGATTTGCACGGCCACCCCGGTCTACCTTTCCGACATAGCGGCCACCTACGGCTCAGACGCCATTAAGGGTTTGAAGGTCGAGGGAAAACTAGACCACTACCGGACATATCACCTATTCAAGGGGGATCAAAGTGAGCGAACCCCGCATTCGATCTCCCACTCCCGCCCTGAGCAGTCAGGCACAGATGATTTTGTAATTTCAGAGGAGGGACGCGACGGCGACCGCCTGGGAGAGATTCTTTTGCTTGATCTGTGGTGTAGGCACAGCCTGAGCGTAAACCCAAACGACCCCACCCAGGTTACCGAGGCCGACATGGCCAAACCTCTCAGCCATTACCAGCACTTGACCTGGGCCGGCAACAAAGTTTGTGCCTTCGAAAAGCAAAGTAAGTACGAGATTGGATCACCGCCGTTCCTCGACATCGTGAACTATCCACCGCCGAATAGTGCCTGGGGCCAGGGTGAACCGGATCAGATTGAGTCGATGAACTTAGGGATTGACGTGGTAATATCCGAGGCCGTCGATTCAGCTATTATGGCCGGCAATCCACCGCTGATAGTCGAAAAATCAGTCCAGCAAGCAAATCCAGAAGGTATCAGGATTCAAGCAGGCAAACACATCATAGTTCCCAATCGGGGATCCTTGGTGGAGTGGATGAAGTCTTGGCAAATGCCGCCTTATATGCAGACCATCCCGGTGATGTTCGCAGATTTCATCAACACGATTTCAGGGGTCCACGACGTATCCCAGGGCCGCAAACCCGGCCAGGTAACGGCCGCCGCAGCGATAGCGAAGTTGCAGGAGGCCGCACAGTCCCGGGTGCGCTTCAAGGTGAAGTCTTCCATGCGGGGCCCGGTGAAGTACCTGTATAAGCTAATCCTGCGCCATATCATCGAGAATATCCACGACATGCAAGCCAGGCTCGGCCGGGACAAGCAAACCGGCAATATGGTACTCAGACAGTATTCGGGGAAGGGCCTAAAACTCGAAGATTTTGAAGTTAGCGCCGGCACCCCCCTGTTCCAGAACAAAGCAGATTTTGTCAACCTCCTACTCCAGCTGCAGGCGCCCTTGGGACTGATGCCCGAGGAAATGATCGAGCTTATGCCGCCGGAGATCAGGACCGCAATTATGTCGATCAGGTCGAGCCAACAGGGCGCCGATGTCTACGAGGGCATTGATATGAACCAGCTCACACCTGATGAAAAACAGATTTTGCAGAGCGGTGATGAAGATAAAACCATGGCCCTGCTGATGCGATTGCGTCAGCGCGGTGCCTATAATCCACCCAATTCTGCATCACCCCTGGAGCAGGCCGAACACGGCACTCCAGCCAATATTGCCACGTCATAGAGTCTGAAGGGACCAACAATGACCTCGTATACTCCACCCACAGCCGAACAGATAGAGTCACTGGTGGACGATGATGTAAGTGACCAACTACCCGGCGACGAAACACCCAGCGGAGAGGAAACCGGCGATTCTACCGACGGAAAGGCCAATGAAGGCGACGGCAAACCCAACGATGGCGGCGAGGCCAACGATGGTGATGGCGGCGAGGCCAAGCCTAATGACGGTGAGGACGGGTCGAGCGGGAAACCCTCCGATGGGGAAGACTCTGGTGTAGGCGACGATGCCGGCGCCAGCGCGATTACCTTGGGCGACAAGGAATATACCGCCGAAGAGCTCACCCAAATTGTCAAGGATCACACCAATAACGAGAACTGGGCCAAGACCAATACGGAAAAGGCCCAGGAGATCGCCGCTACAGCCACCAGTATCAAGGATGCCCTCGGGTATCTGACGAAGCTGGCAGCGGACCCCGATGCGCTTGAACTCCTGCAGGATGTTACCGGCATTACGCTGGACAAGGCAGCCCTGGAGAGTATTAAAGCCGTTCAAGGGTTAGGCGGGTCCGAAGATGGTGCTCCGTCCGACATTGACATCCTACGTGCTGAAAACGCCATTTTACAGTGGCGCCAATCACGCATGGACGAATTTGCCGATCAGACGGAATGGGAAAAGTTCATGGTTTTTGCTAAAAAAAACAATGAACCCTCTATCGATAAGGCGCATATTCTCTGGAAGGCCCAAGGTGCCGACGAACGGCTCCAGGCGGCTGAGGAAAAAACCGCCAAGGAAACAGCTCGCGCTGATGCCGCTGAAAAAGCAGCAAAGGAAGCTCCCCCCGCTCCGACTGGAAAAGGGGCCCACGCTTTCAAATCTGATTTCAAACCATCAAAGGATGGCTCCTATGATGGTGCTCGTGAAGCCTCTGCCGGTATGCTGAGGGAGGTCATAGAGGACTAATCCTTCAGGGTCTTTTTTTCGGAGCTTTACGACATGGCACTAAATTACGATAAACTTAGTGCGCTCATACGTCTGACCTATCACAAGCAGGTCGTAGACAACATCTTCAATTCAAATCCGATCCTGGCGATGCTGGGCCGCAAGGCCAAAAGGCAGAACGGTGGTCGGAAAGTCGTGGTCCCCTTGGAGTATGTAGATGATTCCAACGCCCAGGGGTTTTACTCTGGCTACGATGAGCATAACACCGATCCGGTAGATCCCTTCACCGCCGCCGAATATGAGTGGAAGCTGGCCTACGCAGCAGTCACCATATCCGGTGAGGAGGAGATGAAGGCTTCCGGTCCCGATGCCATTGCTGATCTGGTCGAGGGCCTGATGATGAACGCTGAGAAGCGTTTGAAGAAGCTGTTTACCACCAAGCTGTTCGCGGCCGCCGGCGCCAATGCCTCCAATGAGATTACATCACTTAACGACATCGTGAAGGTGGATCGTACTCTCGGTGGCATTAACTCAACCACCTATACCTGGTGGGATGCGGTTGTCAAGACCAACGCAGCGGCCTCAGTGGCCGAAGTGGTGTTGGAAACTGACACGGACTACTTGCTGGACTCCCTTTCCGATACCTACAACTCTGCCTCTGATCCACCCGACAAGCCGAATCTGCTGATTTCAGCGTTCGCCGCGACGGAGTGGTACGAGCACATTGTGGGCAAATCGGCCAGGTGGGTCGGTGAGAGTATGCTTGCTGATCTCGGTTTTGAGGTGTTCCGTTACAAGAACACCCAATGGGTCGTGGACAAAGGCTGCACCGCCTCCACGATCTTCATGCTGAACCTGAAGTATCTGTATTTTAAGGTTCATCCCAAGCGAAACTTCATTTGGGAGGATTTCCGCAAACCGACCAAGCAGGATGCCGCAGTCGGCTATTTCCGCTGGATGGGTCAATTTGTATGTAGCCAACCTCGTCGCCAAGCTGTCCTGACTTTCGATAGCATATAGGAGTAATAATCATGGCTGATAAAGAACTATTCGGTTCCCTATTGACTCTGGTTGAGACTACTCGGTCGGAAGATGTTGGGACAATAAGATCAGATGAATTTGGCAACAAGTACATCTATCTTCAAGGCATTGGCTCCGTCGTATTGGGTAGCGTTGTAACCTACAAGATTACCTCTCTTACAGCCTGTACTCTGGTGCTGGCAACCGCAGGGTCCAAGGGCCATATTGCAGTTGCCATGGCAGCCGTCGTTGCAAGCTCGTATGGGTGGTTCCAGATTGAGGGTTGGAGCGAAGAAGTCCTTGCCATTAGTGGTGGGGATGCTGCTGTTGGTGGTCGAGTTTTCTTGACCAGCACAGCGGGCCAAATCGACGATGTGGTCAACGAAGGCGATGAGATCATCGGTATGCAGTTTACCGTCCAAGAAGGTGAAACCACACTCGGCGCAGGATATGCAGGCGTTTACATGAACGCTCCGCGGACTCTTGACGGTGTGGCGACCCCTGATTTGACTCAGGTAGACTCTGCCGTGCTCTATGCAGTTGGTGCAAGGTTCACTGACGAGGACGGTAATGTCTTCGTCTACTTGCAGGGTCTAGCTTCTACAGCAGAAGGCGATTGGGTCACTTACCGGATCACCTCAACGGCAGCAGCAGTTACAGTACGTGCAGTCGCTGGGGTTCAAGGTAACCTGGCTATCGCCATGGCTGCAATCCTCGCTGGCAAGTTCGGGTGGTATCAGATCTACGGTAATAACCTTAGAGCTGGCGCTATCACTGGTGGGGATGCTGCCGCTGGTGGGGCTGTATTCCTTACTTCGACCGCCGGTAAAATGGATGATGTTGAAGTGGCGGATGATCGTGTTTCTGGCGCAGTGTTCTCGGTTCAAGAGGGCGAGCTGTCAGGTAATCCGGCTGCATTGGCCGGTGCTACGATCTCGTATCCGTTCGCTGGAATGGGCTGGCCTTTACGACCGGTCTTGACCCAGGTAGATTCTTCGGCGCTTTACAACGTCGGTCGAACCTACCATGACCAGGTAACAGGCAACGTCTATATTTACTTAAAGGGCGTTGCGAATGTTGCTACTGGTTGGGTTGTTTCGTTCTTACCTACCACCACCGGGCTTTCCGCAACGGCGGAGATCGTTGGTGGTGCTAAAGGTATGGTCGCCGTAGCCTTAGCCGCTGTAGTCGCTAACAAGTTCGGTTGGTTCCAGATCGCTGGACTTAACCTTGTTGTTAAATGCGACACTTCGGCCCAAGCCGGTCTTCCCGCCGTTATTGGTGGAACGACTGGTGGCGTGGATCACACCGCCGTAACCGGCGACATGATAATCGGAATGTTTATAACCGTTGCAGACAGTTCGAATGTCTGCGGTGTATTTATGAACTACCCAAGCGTTACTGACGAAGTTCCTGCTGCGTAGGAATTTCGGTTTAACCCTTGTGCTCTGTTGGTGGGCCGGGAACTCGCACCCCGGCCCTCCAGCATCACAACATTGGAGAATTGAAAAATGGCAGGATTTACTACTCAGGAAATGGTGGATATGCTCGGCCTCCGGTTGGAGGACTCGAACGAGGACGTATTCTCCGCTGCCCTGAAACTAAAGTCCCTTAATTGGGCACAGCTGGAGCTGACCAGCCTGATTCACCTGGCTTACCTGGTGGAGCTGGAGGTAAAAGATTTCAGCCTGTCCTGTGCCTTGGCATCTGGTGACGACGAAGGATCGATAGCCTACAGCGCGTTGTCTAAGCAGCCGCTGGCCAATGGTATCCAGCGCGTCAAGATCAACGGCGGTGCCTGGGCTCACTTGATTACCGCCGACGAGGTGCGTAAAAGCGTCAACGCATGGCACCAGGGCTCAAACGCCCGACCTTTGGCCTACGTCCAGCGGGAGCGCATTTATCTGGCCGCGTCCGACGATACACAATCTATCGACGTGCATTACATCCGAGAGCCGGAAACCATGGTGGCACAGTTTACCGTGGCCTCTGTGGCGAGTGGAGTCGTCGTGTCTGCGCCTGATCTGGACTCGTATTACATTGAACTCACCTTCACCACTCCAGGATGGGCGGCAGATGAGTTTAATGGTATGATCGGATACAACGAAACCAAGGCCAGTTACTTCCTGATTGTCGACACCACCACGACTGTTCTGAAGGTGCTCACGTATCCAGAGGAGGAAATCTACCAGGCCAACGACGTGATTTACTTTGTGACTGCCCCTGCGACTGCGGACAGCCTGGAACTGGCATCCTGTGAGCTGAATCCTCGGTTGCACGGGATAGTCGTGGACTTGGCAGAGTCGCACTTGTGGCGCCACAATGCCGACATCACCCGCAGCGACAAGGCCTACGAGAAGGCCATTGCGGTTGTCAACGCCCTGAATCAACGGTACGAGAGCGAGGCCCCGGCCGGCATCGGTACCAAGTAGAGAGGGTTCGTTATGTTGACTTGGGATGAGATCGTTGCTATCTGCGAGGCAGAGATCCCGGATGTAAGCCCCGGTATCTTCGAGCGTGCGCTGATCGATTTGGCCGAACCGGACTTTGCACGGGTGACCGAGTGTATAGACGCTGAGAAGGCATATACCACGGTGGCCAGCACCGGCGATTATGAGCTACCGCTTGGCGTCGTGCGGATACAGAGGGTTGAGTTCAAAGGCATAAAACTGACCGCCACGAAGGTTGAGAACCTGTTGTCCCGGGAACAGTATTGGTCTGATGGTACCACGCTCCGCACCGGAAGGCCGCGGAAGTATTACACCACCAACGACCGGCTCCATCTGATTCCTGTTCCAACAGAGGCAGCTGGATTGAGGGTGTGGTACCCTACTCTGCCGACTTACGCCACCAGGAAGTACATTGCGCTCACCGGCACCGGCACCACAACGGTCTACCTGGAGATCGGCATACCGGCCCTGGCCACTGATACCGTGACTTTCACCAATATCACCAGGTCGCTGACCGGCAACTGTAGTGCCTATACCTTGGATGGCAACCGACACAAGTACACTGTGGCCTCCATGGCCGCACAGGCCGCTGGAGATATAATCAGCCTGGCACTTCACAAGTATATCCCGATGATCCCCGAAATTCACGTCCAGCGGTTGATTCCGTATGCACTGTCGAAGGGGTACGCTTCAATCCGTGATCGCAGAAATGCCAGGATTGAAATGGCTGAATATGAGCGTCTACGGGACGAGGTGATCGGAGAACGCAACCTACGGGGTTACCCGGATGGTGTAGTCCACCGAAACCCGGTGATCCGGTAATGCCTACGATTCCCATATTCGACCCCACCAAGGGGATGTTCACTGCTGCCGACCAGCAGGATTTTGACCCGCGCGCCGGCTTTGCGGATCTGATCGAGAATTACTATCTGGACCGGCCCGGGAAGATTCGCAAGCGGGATGGACTAAAAACCTGGACTACTACTGGCCTGAGCTCGCACGCACTTAAGGGACTTTTCAATTTCGTAGACGAGAACCTGAGTGGGAATAATGTGTGGATAGCTTACGCATCCATCTCAGGGAACGACAAAATACTGACGGCTGCTGCCAGCACTTTCTCAAATGCGGTTACGGGGCTGACGGAGATTGCCACTGGTAAACTGGATATTACCGTGGTGGCCGGTAAACTCCGGCTGGCATTTGGCTATACTTCCCACCGGTGGTACGGTTACAACGACATCAACGACTTTTTCCAGGATCAGTACCAGCCGGCGAGTGCCTGGGCGTGGCTGACCCGGCAACCAGCGTATCCTTCGACTTTTACTTACAGCAGTTTGACTTTGGCGGACTCTACACTTGGGACGGGCGTGATAACCCTGGGCTATACATATTACAAGGTGGTCCCGGTTTTTGATGGAGTACAGGAGGCATTATTCTCAGCAGACAAGATATTCTATGATTCTACGGACTCTATCGATAGCGGTCAATACGGAGTTCTTTTGCTTAAGATGAGTTTTGATAGTGACGACTGGATTAAACGCACTACCCATCTAAAAATCTACAGATATTTCGATTCTGCTGCGGCAGCAGACGACGACGCCCAGTATCAAAAAGTGGATACTCTCTCAGTCAGAAACGATGACCCACAAACCACCATTTCTGACGCACAAGTGATGAATAAATTAATGTACGATAAGTCGAAGAGCTGGGGAGTGAATGATTACGTATTTGTAACTGGTGGCTCTGGAACGATTACGGTCCCTGAGGTTGGTGATATAAAATATGTGTTAGTGTGGGGTGTTTCTGATGCAGACATTTCCAGCAATACCGCCAATACTCTCGTTCTAAGAACGGACATGAACCCCCTTGATAAAAGCTTTTCCCGTTTTGCATATACAATCAGCAAGCGAGTCTGTACCTCTGGGGGCACATGGTCAGGTGCTACAGCGACAGATTCCGACACCGGTACGAATGGGTGGGGTGGTTGGTGGGCCTTATATCTCCCTACGTCGTCCTTTGCTGAAGATGAAATACAATTTAATATTCTACAGTACAACACCGAAGGAACCGATGTGTGGGGAGCCATTATGTCTAACACGGACAAGGCCCTAACGATCTCTGGTCAAGCCACTATTCCGGTATCAGGGAGTGGACGCAGTGTTCTCTACGGCAAATATTTATTCATCAAAACCGGCACTGTTTACGATCTATACTGGTGTGATTACGGCCGCTTGAACAAGGGCGCGCACCCATTGGCCGGTGTGACTTCAATCACATCTGCCCCCAAGTATAGCGTGTTCTGGAAGGGACGACTGTTTGGACTCAACACCCGGGTAACCAAGGCCGACGCCACCACTGAGGACTTCCCCGACGCACTGGTTTATACCGAAGTCGGGCAGATGGATGTATGGCCGGCCGATTTTCAACTTCAGCCACCCACCGACCAGGGCGGGATAGGCCAAGGTATCGAAGTGATCGAG